>Ga0222662_1000066_pt1 | contig 98769 bp, 110 predicted proteins | sample AntAcemetagen600_FD_179821 | JGI IMG/M metagenome (GOLD analysis project Ga0222662, IMG submission 179821) | Saline water microbial communities from Ace Lake, Antarctica - #600 | ecosystem: Environmental > Aquatic > Non-marine Saline and Alkaline > Saline | place: Antarctica: Ace Lake... | reverse complement strand
AATGGATATAACTATTAATGGTCAATTATTATTAACTATGTTATCAGAAAAAGTTGTGGATTTAATTCCTAACTTAACTATGTTACAAGTTAATACAGATGGTATTACCGTTAAAATAGAAAAAAAGTACTATGATAAACTTATGAAAATATGTAAATCATGGGAAAAATTAACTAAATTAGAATTAGAATACGCTGAGTATTCTACAATGGTAATAAGAGATGTAAATAATTATATTGCTGAATATACTAATGGAGACACTAAGTGTAAAGGTGCGTTTGAAATAGACAGAGATTGGCATAAAGATCAATCAATGAAAATTGTACGTAAAGCAATATTTAATTATTTTATAAAAAATATACCTATTGAAGATACAATCAACAATGGAGATATTTGGGACTACATGAAAGCATTTAGTGTAACTAAAGGTTGGACAGCAGAAGAACACACTGTAAAGGGTGTTAACAAGCTTCAAAAAACTAATAGATATATTATATGCAAAAATGGTAATGGATTCTATAAACACCATGAAGATGGACGTTTAAATGCAATAGAAGCTGGATATGGAGTTATAATAATTAATGACTTCGATGAAACTAAAAATTATTTAAAGTTTGTTAATAAACAATATTATATTAAAGAATGCTGGAAAATCATTAATAGTATTAAAAACAAACAACTAAGTTTATTTTAATAAGAGGGAGTTAATAGCTCCCTCTTTTATTTTTAAAAAATGGGAAAAAGAATAATAAATGCTCTTAATAAAGAATATAGTTTAGAAAAATATTTTTATTGTGGTGATAATTTTATGAGAAAAGGAAATCTTTCAACTACACCGTTCACTATTCAATTAAGAAGTATACCTAAAAAAGAAAAAACAATAATAACAAGTTTTATTAAAGATTTTGGAGCAACTATTGATAATAATGTAATTACTTGTTTAAATAGAAAACATTATTATTGGATATTTAAATTAATAAGATTGTATTATGTACATAGAAATATAATTAATACATATAGACAAATAAGAAAAAAAACAGATATTAAACCATATATTTGTTTATATTTTGCTTATAGTTATAATATTCATAATGGTAAATTAAAAAATTATTTTAATTTTTCTAGAAATCATTTTGATGATATTCATTATATAAAAGTAAATTGTATTAAAAAAATAAAAAACACTATTTTTTCAACAACTATTAAAAAAAATACTATTTGTCGAACATATACATTATCTAAATCATTAGACAATGCAAAAGAATTTAGTTTTTTAGTAAGTAATAGAAAATGGGACAAAGCTTATCAATTAATAAAAGATGATTGAAACATTAATATCTTTATCTGATTATAAAAAATTAAAAATAATAAAAGAATGTATTTATTATAATGAAAAAACAACAAAAGATTTTTTAAATAAAACTATTCATGATTATGTCAAAATATCAGATAATGATAGTGTTATTGAAATAACTGGAGATACAGGTAAAGTAACTGAAGAATGGGTAAAAACATTAAATGATTTAGGTTTTATTTGTGAATATGATGGATTATCTATTTTAATTTATAAAAAAGACCATAATGATTTAAGTTATTATTTAACTACATTTTTAGCTAATTATATTAGTTTAAATAGAAAAACTATTATTACTAATATGATATGGTTAAATCAAAGTGATTTACAGTTAACTGTGTGGGAAAGATTTATTTTAGCTCATTATAGTAATAAAAAAGATTATAATAAATATAGTATAATACCAAAAGTAAAATTAAAATCTTATAAATTAAGATTAATAAAATATAAAAAATTACAAACAATTTTTAATACTAAAGTAGATAATGATATTTCTATCAAAATATCAAATGCTTTAGATTCTAAAAATTTAAAAACATTAAAAAAATTATTATGTTGGATAAAAAAATAAATGTATATTGCCCAAGAGCATACACACATGAAGCAGGTTCATTAATTAGATGGATGGCTAAAGATTTTACAATATCAAAAGAATTAGATAATAAAGTTGATTTAGTTATATTTAAAGGCGGTGTAGATGTAAACCCAAGTCTTTATGGTGAAGAAAAAATTCCAGCAACTAATATGCCAGACAATAATGCTGATAAAGTAGATATTGATGCATATTTATTTGCAAGAGAAAATAAAATACCAATGATGGGTATTTGTAGAGGTTCTCAATTTTTAACTGTAATGAATGGTGGTAGACTTATTCAAGATGTTACTGGTCATGGTGGGAATCATAATATTAAATTTAATGATGATTCTGTTTTTGATATGACAAGTACACATCATCAAATGATGAATCCATTTTTCGATTTAATTGAAGATGTTGATTATGTTTTACACGCATGGGCTGAAAAACCTTTGTCTATTAAATATATGACAGATCTTGCTGATGTTAAATCTGGTTTAATAGCATATGCTGATAAAAATAATGTAATTAGAGAACCAGAAATTGTTTATTACAAAAAAACTAATTGTTTAGCTATTCAAGGACATCCTGAATATGCAACATGTAGTGATGTTACAAGAAATAAACTTATAGATATTATCAAAATCACATTAATGAAAACTAAATATAATGTTGTTGCCTAATAATTTTTTATTAAAAAATCAAATATAAAATAATATGTCTAAAAAAATAGTAGAATTTAATGCATTTGGTGCAGACCCTGAGGTATTTTTAATAGATAAAGAAGGTAAAGCTGTATCATCAGAAGGTTTAATTGGTGGAACTAAAGAAGAACCTATTCCAATTAGTGAAGAAGGACATTCATTACAAGAAGATAATGTAATGGTAGAATTTAATATTCCACCAGTAAGAGATGTTGGTAGATTAAAAAGAGAAATTGCTTATTGTTTAGCTACTATTAAAAATAGAGTTAATTATGATATTGCAATTGTTCCTTCTATTAAATTTACAGATGAGCAATTAAGTACAGATCAAGCTAAAGAATTTGGATGTTCTGTTGATTTTAATGTTTGGTTAGAATGTGAATATCCTGAAATTAAACCAGAAAAAAATACTCGTTATGCTGGTGGACATATTCATATTAGTTATGATAATCCAACAGTTGAAATTACAGAATGTATAGTTAAAGCAATGGATTTGTTTTTAGGTGTACCTGCTGTAATTATGGATGAAGATGAAGATCGTAAAAATGTTTATGGAAAATCTGGTAGATTTAGAATTACAGATTATGGTTTAGAATACAGAACATTAAGTAATTTTTGGCTTAAATCTGAAGAATTAATGGAATGGGCTTTTAATCAAACAATGCTTGCGATAGATTTTGTAAATAATGAAAATAAAATTAAAGAATTCTCAGATTCGATTCGTACTGCTATTGATACAAATAATAAAAAAATGGCAATGGATATTTCTAAAGAACACAACATTAAATATATTCAACAATATGTTAAAGTACAACGAGACTAATAATAAAACAAGAAATGATTTATTTTTATCTTTTTTAAAATTAAAAGGCATAAAAACATTAGATCAGTATAAAAATGGTGAAACATTAAGATTACATAAAGCTATTAAAGTAAGAAGTATAAAAGAAGCACTTCATAGAAATTTAAGTGCTGGAGATATTATTACTATAGAAAAAATTGATGTGAAACAAAATATATTATTTATTAATTCACATGAATATATTAATTATAATGAAGTATATTTTCCATCTTTAAATGCTATTGATATTAGATATGCACATATAGATAGAAATAGTAATATTTATCATTTTCATAATCAATGGTATCGTAATGGAAAATACTTTAATGATAATATACCAGAAACAGTACCAGTTGGTCTTATAAATACAGAATTATATAATAATAAAGTAAAAATTAAAAAATTAAAAATAGATTCTGATTTTAATTTTTTATTATTTGAACAAAAACGTAATGGTATTTTTAAATATATTGACAAATCTGGAAGTCTTCAATTTTTTAATGGCAAATTAATAAATGATGAAGATTCTATATACATTACAGATGAAGGTCATAATTCAGTATACACAATACCATTTGATGAAATATATGAAATTATTATAGCTAAAAAATTGTTTAAAAAAAACGACAATGTTAAAATGATTAGGTATGATAAAGGAACAGGTTTAATATATGGTAACGTATATAAAACAGTAACAACTATTAAAAATTCTGGATCAATGCTTATTGTTGTAACAGACGGTAGTAAAAATTATACATCTAATATAAAAAATTTTAGATTACATGAAAAGAAAACCAGTTAAAGTTATTTCTTTATTTAGACCACTCATACTTAGTAGACACCCTTCTCACAAAGTATTAAGAAGTAAATATAAAGCATTACCTTTATTTAAATTTAGAACAGTTATTCGTTTTGGTAGTGAAACAGATACAGAAACTTATAATAAAAAAAGAGTTAAGAAAATACATGTTGAGTTAAATAAAGTTGAAGCTATCAAAAATTCTAGCAATAAAATTAAGATGAAATCTTGTTTTGATAAAGCTAAAATAAATACATGTAAATGGTGGACAACATTACCAAAAAATTTAGAGGAACTATCATTCCCTATTATTGGTAAAATTGTTTATGGTTCAAGAGGTAGAGGTATGATTAAATTTAATATTGTTGATGAGCTTCAAGCTTTTTTAAAAAGTGGTAAAGGTAAGAATTATCTTTATGAAGAATATTTCAGTGGTATTCGAGAATATCGTATACATGTTAATAAAAATGGATGTTTTTATACATGTAGAAAAATGATTAAATCAGATACACCAGATGATAAAAAATGGTTTAAAAATGATACTAACTGTGTTTGGTATTTAGAATCTAATGAAAACTTTGATAAACCAAAAAATTGGGATATTATTGTTAATGAATGTGTTAAAGCAATGCATTCAGTAGGATTAGATTTTGGAGCTTGTGATGTACGTGTACAATCAAGTAAAGACAAAGAAGGTAATGTTAGAAACAATCCAGATTTTAAAATTATAGAAATTAATTCTGCACCAAGTTTTGGTGATAAAGAAACAAATCAATTAGAAACTTATGTAGCAAAAGCTTACGCTGATATGCTACCAAAACTTATTAAAGAATATGCCTAAAGTATTTGTATATGGAACTTTACGTAAAGGACGAGGTAACAATCGTCTTTTAGAAGACACTGTCTTTATAGGTAAAGGAAAAACAACTAATAAATATCATTTAACAGCAGGAGGTCTTCCTTATGTATCTAAATCTAAAAGTACTTCTCAAGTGGTTGGTGAAGTATATGAAGTAACAGATCAACAATTAAAAAGACTTGATATGTTAGAAGGATATGATCCTAATAACCATAATGGTTCTTGGTATAAAAGAGAAATTATTGATATTACATTAGATGACGGCAATAAAGAAAAAGCTGCACTTTATTTTAATGATGATGAAGGTAATTCAATTATTTATAATGGGGACTATTGTAACCCAATAACAAAAAAAAATTAAAATATGTGTGGATTATTAGGATTTTCAGGTAAAAACAATTACAATGTGCACCTTATACGTCTTTTGTTTTTTGCAAATGAAACAAGAGGTATACATTCGTCAGGTTATTATTCTGAAAATAAAAATTTTGAATTTAAAAATAGATTATTTAAAGAAATAGGAAAGGTTAGTGAAACAATGCTACCTAGATTTAATCCTAAACCAGATAAATTATTTATTGGTCATACACGAGCTGCTACAGTTGGTGAAAAAACATTAGATAATGCTCATCCATTTATGTTTGATAATGTAGTAGGTGCTCATAATGGTACATTAAAAAATCATAAACGTTTATTAAAAGAATATAATGAAAAAAATCCAGAATTATCTTTCAATGATAAAGTAGTAACAATGGATTCTAAACTTTTCTTTCATTATTTTAATGTTTTAAATGATTTTAAAGTACTTAAAGATTTTGATGGAGCAGCAGCTTTAATTTGGAGAGATAATCGTGATAAAGAAGATATATTACATATTTGGAAAAATAATGATAGACCTTTACATTATGGTTATGTTGATGATGATATGTATATTTCATCAGAAAAATTTCCATTAGATATGATTATGTGTAAAGATATTAAAGCTTTTACAATAAATAAACATTATCAAATAGTTGATGGTAAAATTATTTCTGAAGATTTAATTGTAAATTCACCAAAAATAATTAATAATGTAAATAGTGTTGCTAAACTTAGTGGATATAAAAATTGTGCTGAAATGTCTAAAGACATGTTGGAATATTTAAATATTTCAAAATCTCATTTTAAATATCATATTTTAACAAAAGAAAAACCTATTTCTTCTGTTTTTATGAAAAATGAAAAAGGTATGTTATATAAATATGCAACAGGTGAAGAAGATTTAATTGTAAGAACAAAACATGCAAAAGATGAATATATTAGTTCAGTTTGTGAATATAATGAAACATTAAGTGTTTTTACATACTCTAGAAAATTTAAATCTGGTACTGTCTTAAAAAGATTAGTATATATGGATAATGATTTAGGGGAAGATTTTTGGGACTTTGTTGCAAAAAAGCGCGAGGGTTTGTTAGAAATTGAGCAAAATGACATAACCCCTTTTGATTACTTAAATGACGACGAAGAAGATGATGAAGATGAAGATGACTTTTTTATTCAATTAGGATATAAAGAATTAAGTAAAATCATTAAATCAATGAGTCTTAAAGTAAGTAATATTGCTGATTATGTTAATGCCTCTGGTGTACATGATATAAAAAATGAAATAGTAGAATTATCTTCAGAAATTGCAGAATTTCAAGAATTAATTAATGTGGATATAAAAGAAGAATAAATTGACAAATTGGGCAAACATAAGAACTAAAAAAAAAGAAGATTATGTAATTGACTCTTTAAATAGAAAAATACCGTCATACTTAGCAATAAGTATTGACGGTATTTTTTATGATTCAAGAAAAAATAACCCCCCTTTAGTTGTAAAAAAATTAAATAAAAATTATTCTTATGAATATATTTTATTTATAAAAGAAGATTGCATAAAAATTAATAATAATTATTATCATAAAGATGACATGATTAAAGTATATTTTAAAAACGGTACAGTAAAAGAATTTGGTGATAGAGAAAATATAATGGATGAAATAGGTGAAAAAGAATATAATTGCCTATTACAAGGAAAAAATGAATCTAATTATATTTTATTTGAAACAATGGAATTAGCAAATAAAAAAGGATTTTTTATTTCTTGTGAACATAATTCTTTAGTTCCAAAAAAAGATGTTGTTAAAAAAACAACAAACAAAATACAATATAAAAAATTTAAAAATTCTCGTTCTAATAGCGATCAATTTAATAGTAAAAAAGAAGCGATTAATTACGGTGTAATGACAGGTTCTACTATAGGAACTGGTGGTATGAAATATACTTTTGGTGTAGAAATAGAAACTTGTAGTGGAAAAATACCAGATTTTATATATCGTAATGCTCATTTAAATTTAGATGCTGTACATGATGGATCGTTAAGAGATGAAGATAATAATGTTTATGGTGGTGAATATGTAACAGGTGTATTAAAAGGCGATGCTGGTTTAGCTAATCTTTATCGTTCTGTTAAAGCTATTAATTCTTATTGTAACATTAGTAACAAATGTGGTATACATGTTCATATTGGTGGTGCAAATTTTAATGAAAAGTTTACAATATTTAGTTATATGTTGGCTCTTAAAATTGAAAAAGAAATATATCAAATATTTCCACCATCTAGAAGAAACAATGATTACACTAGTGGTCTTAAAAAATGGGATTTTAAAAAATACATTGATGAACACGGTGAAAAATATGGTGTTTCTATTGCTTATGAAGAGTTATACAAAGACATGGCTAATGCTAATCATGTTAAAGGACGTGAACTTGGTAAAAAAATAAATAAATTTACACCACATCCAGGAGGTAGATATACAGATAGATATAGTAATGGTGTAGCATTAGAACATCTTTATCGTTACAAATGGTTTAATTTAATACCTTGTAATTTTAACACTAGAAATGCACATATTGATAATAGTAAACCTGATAAAGGTGTACCATTAACTCTTGAATTTAGACCTCATAGTGCTAGTATGAATTTTAGTAAAATTAAAAATTGGACATTATTTTGTATGGCATTTACTTATTTTGTAGAAAATAATAGTAAATCAATATTAGAAAATGAAAAAATCACTATTAATGATATTTTAAATTTTGGTTTTAGTAAATCTAAAGTAGATAATGAAAAACTTACATCATATTTTGATGAAAGAAAAAAAAGATTTACTGGAAAAATAGGTATTGCTAATGAAAAATTAGAATATAGTGAAAATGTTGAACATAATGCAACTAAAACTAGAGAAATAATCAAAAGCTAAACTTATGTGTTTAATTATAATTAAAAAAAAGGGAATAGAAATAACAAATGAATTGTATAAAAGCATTTCTAGATCTTATTCATTGAGAAATAGAGATGGATTTGGATTTTCTATCAAAAAACCAAATAAAGATATATACATTTCAAAAGGTTATATGGATTTAAAATCTTTTATTAATGCTATTAAATCACACAAACCAAATAAAAAAGATGAAATAATGATTCATCTTAGAAAAGTTTCTGCTGGTGCTAGAAATATTGAGAATTGTCACCCTTATGTGTGTTCAAATATACATGATGAAATAGTAACTGAAGAAGGTTATGTAAAAAAAGGTGTTATGTCACACAATGGTACAATTCATAAATATGGTACAAATAAAGTTTTTTCAGACACTTATCTTTTTGTTAAAGATAATTTAGATGACCCTAATATGTTAACAATACTAAGTTATTTGCAAAAAAAAGAAAAAATGTTAATGATAAACCCATTAATTACTGGGTCTAGAATAGCAATAATGCATCCAAAATCTAAAACAGGTTTAAATACACCTATTACTATGTTAGGTGATTGGGTTCATGATAAATTGTCAGGTTTGTATTTTTCTAATACTAGTTTTTTAGGAGATAACTGTCCTAAACATGGAACTAATTTTCCAAAAATTGGTTATATGAATACATTTGATAGAGAAAAAGCTTATACTAAACGCATGGAAAAAAGGAGTCATCAATCTAAATTTGATTATGCAATGGACTAATGGAAATAGATAAAAAAAAAGAAACAATATGTTTAAATGCTTTTAAGGCGTGGAAAAATGCGGATGGAAAAGGAACTGTAGAAATGGCTACTGGTTCTGGTAAAACATTTGTAGCTCTCCATGCTTTAAGTAGCATGAAAAAAGGTTCAACAATTATATTTTTATACGAAGTAATAGATAGACAAATTGATATAATTAAACAAATACAATTATATAATGTAATTTATAATATTAATATTTTTAATGATTATAAAATAATTTATAAAACATATCAATCTGCATACAAACTTAAATATAATGTATATGATTTAGTAATTGCTGATGAAATACATGATAGTTTAACACCTTCTTACTTTCAATTTTATGAAAATAATTGTTTTACTAATATAATTGGTTTATCTGCTACAGTAGATAGAGATACATTATATGGTAATGGAATTACTAAAGGTTATTACTTAGACTCTATTGCACCAGTATGTTATAATTATACATTAAAAGAAGCTCAAAATGACGGAGTTGCTAGAAAATTAAAAGTCTACATAATAGAACATCATTTAGATAAAGTAATGAAAATTATGAAAGCTGGTAATGTAAGTAAACCTTTTTATACAACAGAATTTAAAAATTACGAATTCTGGAATAATAAATTTAATGGTGCTTTTTTAGAAGACGATGGTATTAAAGATCATGTAATTAAACAATCTAGTAAAAAAAGATCTGATATATTATACAAACTTCCATCTAAAATTAAAGAAGTTAAAAAGTTAATAAAAGGTTTAGATGATAAAACACTTTTATTTGCTAATTCTATTGATTCTTTACTTGAAATAACTGAAAATGTTGTAAGTTCTAGAAATACTAATACAATTAATAATAAAATTAAATTAGATTTTGAAGAAAACAAAATTGATTTAATAGGATCATTTAAAAAGTTAACACAAGGTATTAATTTAAATCAATTAGATAACGTAATTTTAATGAGTTATTATAGTAAAACTAAAGATTTTATACAAAGGTCAGGACGTTTACGTAAAAACGGTGAAAAAATAGGTAATCTTTTTGTTTTTGTAACTAAAAATACACAAGAAGAAGTATGGTTTAATAAAATGTTTAATAAAGAAGATGTTAATTTTATAACATGTACTAACGTTGAAGATTGTTTAGAAAAATTAAAAAATGAATAACTTAAGAGCAGAGTATACAGATTTATGTGATGTAATAAAAGAAATAGAATATTGTGAAGCATTAGGATTTGGTCAATATTATTGTTCTACTGATATAACAGATATAAAAGATCAATTTTATAGTTTTCACAATTATCATGTTACTGATTACATTATATCTTTATACTTTTCAAATATAATACCAAAAATATGTACGATTTATTATTAGAAGAACATGGAATTAAAGATGTATGTGTTACATGTGGAGATTCTGGAGAAATTTATAGTAAAAATATAATAAAAAAATGCAAATGTGAAAATAGAAATAAAGAAACTAAAACAAATAAATATAACCCCAAACCAGTTTATAATATTAAACTTAATAAAAAACAAAAAAACTAGTGATTTATTTTGGGATATAGAAAAAGATTTAGTATCTTTGCAAGAGAAAGGTTTAATTAAAGATGAAGAACTAACATCTAAAGCCCTTACTCTTTTTAATAAACAAAATTTTACTGAATGGTTTAATAAATGGTTAGCTCTTTGGCCTACTCAAAATATGCCTGGGGGATATAGAGTTTCTGGTAATAGTATGCAATCTCGTTTGAGAATGGCAAAATTTACTAATGACTTTCCTAACTATGATTTAGATATTATATTTAAAGCCACTCAAAATTATTTAAAAGATAGAGAAAATAATAATTGGACATTTATTAAAAAAAATGCTAAATTTATATATGACAATGAAGGTTCTGTTTTAGAACAAGAATGTCAATCAATAATAAATAATGACAATAATGTTAATACAACTAATACAATAGATTTATAATGTCAAGTTTTGCACACTTTATAAAAGAGGTGCAAAAAGGTATCAATGGGGGACAATTGTGGTTACCTTTAAGACAAGGTAAACTTGGTTCAAACATTATGTTTGGTAAAAACATGTATTATCTTTTTGGTGGATTACCTGGTTCAGGTAAAACAGCAATTGTAGATACAATGTTTGTATTAGAACCTTATCGATGGTGGCTTAAACACCGTGATAAAACTAATATAAAACCATTTTGGATATACCGTTCAATGGAAAGAAGTAAATCGCTTAAAATAGCTAAATGGACTGCATACTTAATGTTAGTAGATCATGGTATTTTAATAGATGTTCCAACCATTATGGGATGGCCAAATAAACTTAGATCGTTATCAGAAAAAGAAATAAAAATTATAAAAGATTATGAACCATTTTTTGAAGAAATGGAAAAACATATAATTATTATTGATGGTTCTGCTCACCCTACTAAGATAAAACATTTTGCTTCTGAGTTTGCAATGAGTAAAGGTAAATTAATACAAGTTGATGATTATAATAAAAAATACTTGCAACACGATACTGATGAAATATTCATACATGTAACAGATCACGTAGGTAAAATAACAACTGAAAAAGATGGAAACGGTAAACTAAACGATAAACAAATATTAGATTTACACTCACAATATATGGGTGAACTAAGAGATAAGTTTGGTTATGCTGTGATTGATATTTCTCAATTAAATAGAGAAATAGAAGGCACTTATAGAGGTGTTAATACTGATTTAGATATACAACCAAAAGATTTTAAAGGTAGTGCTGATTTATATGAAAATGCAGACGTAGTAATTGGACTTATGAATCCTTATAAACTACAATGTTTTACATATGGTGGGTATGAAATTAAAGAATTTGTAAATGATAAAGGATATAACCGTTTTAGAGGATTAAAAGTTATTAAAAACTCTTACGGTATAGATGACTTTAGAATTGGATATCAATTTTTTGGTGAAAATGGAATGATGGTTGAATTACCTAATTCAGAAGAAATTAATTATAAACAACTAAAAGAAGGAAAATATGCCAAACAATTTCTTAGAGGATAACATAGTCAATGAAGTCAGAAAAGATTTACTTGATCGTTCGCAAGTAGGGATAAAAAAGTATGGCGTAACACTGGACAGAACAGATTTAGATTTAAAAGATTGGCTACAACATGCCTACGAGGAATGTTTAGACCAAGCAAATTATCTAAAACGAGCAATTGTTGAATTACGTAAAGACTAGTATTGAGGAACTAAAGATTAATTATTAATTTTTAGAATATTAGACAAATGGAATTACCAACAAAAATTATAAAAGCAAGTCGATTAGATCCTAAACAATTATTAATATTTGGATTACCTAAATGTGGTAAAACAACTATTATAAGTAAATTAGATAATTGTTTAATAGTAGACTTTGAAGAAGGTAGCGATTATGTTGATGCAGTGAAAGTAAAAATAACAAACTTTCAAGAATTAACAGAATTGATGAAAGCACTAAAAAGTGTAAAAGATAAAACAGGTGAAAACCCTTACAAATATATTGTATTAGATACAGTAACAGCGTTAGAAGATATCGTGTTACCATTTGCTAAACAATTATACATGGCTGAACCAATGGGTAAAAATTGGAAAGGCGAAGATGTGAAAAAACTTCCTAATGGTGCAGGTTATTTGTACTTAAGAGAAGCTTTTTTCAAAGCAATTAATGCGTTTACTAAATATTGTGGCACTACTATATTAATTGGTCACATTAAAGACAAATTAGTAGAAAAAGCTGGTGAAGAGCATAGTGAAAAATCAGTAGACTTAACTGGAAAAATAGCTGGATTAACAGCAGGTAAAGTTGATGCTATTGGTTATATGTATGCAGATAAAGATGATAGATTTATAGATTTTGAGCCATCAGAAAGAATGATAGCTGGAAATAGATCTAGACATTTATCAGGAAAAAAAATAAAAATCTCAGAAAAAAATGAGAAAGAAGAAATATTAGTAAATTGGAATCAAATCTTTATAGAAAAATAAAATATATATGAGTTTTTTAAAAAATCACACAGAATCAGAATCAAAAGGTAAACAACTTTTTACAGGTGTTGCTAACATGAATGTTATTGCAATTAATCCAACAGTTGAAGAACTTTCTAAAATATATAATACAGATAACGTATCAGAGCCAACTTACGTTACTGAAAATAATAATGGCAATACTAAAGTACGTTTAGATTTCTTTCTTCAAAATGAAGAAAATGGTATAATTACTAGTTTTCCAATATGGTTAGAAAACGAAGCAAGAGTATCTGCGGCTGGTAATAATCAATTTATTAATCGTAAAGTACAATCAACATGGTCTACATCACTTGAAGATTTAGCAGAAAACGAAAAAATGTCATGGTTTGATATAACAACAGCTCGACAAGCTAAATCTGGAGAAGTTGATTTGTACGACTTTTTAGTTAAATGGACTAATGCTCAAACAGGAGAATCAGTTGATTTAGAACTTTCTAATTTTGAAAACCTTATTGCTAAAGGAGATGTTTCAGAATTAAAAGAAATTATGCTTAAAATTGGTAAAACAGTAAATGTTTTATTAGGTGTGCGAGAAGGTCAATATCAAAGTGTTTACACTAAGTATGTTAATCGTGGTCATATTGCTAGCGTAAAAGGTTTTGAAAAAAACCTAGACGATGAATACGGAGAATTTAAGTCTGACTATTCTAATAGCTTAGAATTAAAACTTTATGTAGAACAAACTGCACCAGAAACAACAACTAATGAATATTCAAATGCGGATATTTTAGAAGAAGATGATGAAGACTTGTTCTAATAATTTATAAACATAATTTAATTAGGGGGAGCGTAAGTTCCCCCTTTTTTAATATTTAAAAATGGTATTAGTAAAAAGTATAAATCAAATGATTTTAACAAAAGAGTTGATTTTAACAAAAACAACAGAAGAAGAAATATTTCAAATATTTATGCATACATATGGTGGTAGATTTGCAATAAATACTAATATTAAAAACCCACTAAGAACTGATAATAATGCTTCTTGTAGAATTTATTATAATAAAAGAAGCATTCCTCTTTTTTTTGACCCTAGTTTCCCAGAATTCAATGGTGATTGTTTCAATTTTGTTAGATTATGTTTAAACTTAGATAATAATCCAATTAACTTTAAAGAAGTATTAAAAGAAATTGATGGTATGTTAAATTTAAATTTAGCACCAACTAGTTTTGGTAAAAATATAAGAGTAAAAGCAGCTTCAAATGTTAAACCACTTCAAGTAATACGTAAACAAATGTTTCCTGAAACAAAAGTATTTAAACATATGAGTTATAATCAAATAACTCATAAAGGTTCTGAATTTTTTCAAATGTTTGGTATAGAAAGAAAAGATTTATCTCATTTTTGTGTTAGTCAAGTACATAAGTTTTGGTTTGGTTTAGAAAAAAAACAAAAAATATGGAATTTTGAAGAACACGGTTTAATATTTGCTTATCCTATTGTTAAATATATAGAAGAAAATAATGAACTTAAAAAAGATGGTACAGTATTTTATCAAATATACAGACCAGAAGCTGCACGTAAATCAGATAAATTTAGAACTAATGCTGAAGGTTCACCTATGTTAGGTTATCAAAAATTACCAAAAAAAGGTGAAGTTGTATTTATAACTTCAAGTTATAAAGATATTATAACTTTACACACACAAGGAATTGTAGCAACTGCTCCAATGGGAGAAGCTACTAATATACCAAGTATGTATATTAGAGATTTAAAAAAAAGATTTAAAAAAATAGTTATTAATTTTGATAATGATTTAGCTGGTAGAACTGCAGCTAATAAATTGTTAGAAAAACATCCAGAATTTGATTTATTTTTAACACCTTCTGAAATACATAAAGATATTTCAGAATATCAATTTTATTATGGTGATAAAAAAACTAAAATACTTTTAAGCAAATATATAGATGACTAAATTATTTGAAAGATTACAAAAAAATCTTGGAGAACAAAATCAATGGTGTTTTAGATTAAATGATATACTTAATACAGAAGAGTATAGAAAATTAATGAAAAAAATACAAACTGACAGAAAACAATTTAATGTTTTTCCAGAAGCTAAAAATGTATTAAAACCTTTTAGATTAACACCTTGGGCTGATGTTAAAGTAGTGATACTTGGACAAAGTCCATATGCTGATGTTCATCATAAAATAGGAGAACAGTATTACCCTTATGCAACAGGTTTATCTTTTGGTGTACCTAAAAATGTAGGAAAAATACCTAATACATTAAGAAATATAATAAATGAAAGTAACACTAAAGATGTTTCTTTAGAAAGTTGGGCTGAACAAGGTGTATTAATGTTAAACACATCTCTTACATCTAAACAAAATCACCCAGATTATTATGTTAAAGATTGGGAATCATTTACAGAACAAATAATAATAAGTTTATCTGCATATAAACCAGGTTTAATATTTTTATTATGGGGTGAAAGAGTTAAAAAATATAAAAAACATATTCATCATACTTGTCATGTATTAGAAGCATCTTATCCATCTGATTTAGATTTTCATAAAGGATTTTTAAATTGTGGACATTTTAAAAAAGTAAATGAAATTTTAAAAAAAACAAACGGAGAAACTATAATATGGTAATATGTCAAACGTAAAATTTATAGGATGTTTACACTTAGGACATTCTAGTTTAGTTAAAGACCTTAGAGGATTTGACGATATAAATGAATACCATGAATATTTAATTAAACAATATAATTCTGTTGTTAATAAAAAAGATTTAGTATATATACTAGGTGATATAACTATGGAAACATCAGAACATTATTATTTATTAGATAGATTAAATGGTAGAAAAAAAGTAATACTTGGTAATCATGATATGGGTAAACATATACCAGAACTTTTAAATTATGTAGAAACTGTTGCAGGTATGTTACATTATAAAGGATTCTGGATAACTCATGCACCTTTACATCCACAAGAATTAACTTTTACTAAAGGTAATATACATGCACATGTTCATACACAACCTGTACAGTATAGTGAAGTAAATGTTGATTATTGGGATTGTAAAAAAACAATAAAATCTAAAGATGGTTTATTATATCATAATGTAGATGCTGAAGCTTTAGATTACAAACCTAAAACAATAAAAGAATTGTTAGATGGCAAATAGAAATAGAACAGCAGGGCATAACTATGAAAGACAAATAGTAAATGAATTTAAGGAACATGGTTTTCTTACAGCAGTTACAACTCGTAGTGAGTCACGCAATTTAGATAATCTTGGGATTGATGTCATCGACACAGATGGTAACATGCCCCATGACATACAATGTAAAGTAAGTAAAGGATTTACTTCTAAACAGATTCGAGAATTATTAGATCGAGGTAGAGAAAGTAAACCTTTAGTTATTTTACATAAACATGTAGAAAAGAGTGGTATAAAATTTATGCCAAAAGGAGAATACGTTTACATGTCAAAAGAAACGTATTATAATTTATTAAAATAACAAAAACAATTATAAATTAAATTTGGATAGTAAATATATTTTTACTATGTTTGCTATCTTTTTATAAAAACATATGATAGCACTTATAGATGCTGATAGTATTTTATATCTCTCATTACCTAAACTAGCAAATCCAGACCAAACGTTTGAAGAATGCTGTAATGAAATATCAAATAGAATAAATGAAATATTTAGTTTTACTAAAGCTACATCTTATTGTTTATTTCTTACTGAAGGTAAATGTTTTAGATATAAAGACAAAAAATCAAGCCCAGACTATAAGTTCTCTAGAAGTAATAAAACTCTACCTCCCGTATTTTATGGGATGAAAGAGTGGATGAAACAAAATTTTAATTGTTATGTATGTAAAGATTTAGAAGCTGATGATTTAGTTTCTATTCTTAAGTATGAAACAAAAGAAAATACTATAGTATGTTCACCAGATAAAGATGTGTTAAAACAGACAACTGGTAGACATTTTAATTATAGAAGTAGAGAATTTATCACAACGACAGAAAAAGAAGCTAATGAATTTTTATTCTTACAACTGGGGATGGGTGATTCCACCGATGGTATAAAAGGAATAGAAGGTGTTGGTGAAAAAACAGTCTTAAAATGGTTTAATGAAATTAAAAATGAAAAGTATTATGAAATAATACTAGATAAATATATAGATAAATATGGAATACATGAAGGTGTAAATAGATACTTTGAAACATTCACAATGGTTTATATTTTAAAAAATTGGGATGATACAATGAGAGAAATTAAATACATACCTGAAGGAATAGTATTTCAAGAAATAGAATAAATTATGGTTAAGAAAAGTAATGAAACTTTAGAGTTGAGGAACAATAAATGCTTTACTTATCTTTTACCGTTATTAGGAGACAAAGTCTCAAGATTTAAAAACTGTTCAGGTGTCTTTTTTAAAGATATTGACAGACCAGATATTAAAAACAAAGTTCATTTATTATTTAGAATGGACAAAGAATGGTCTGACAAATTACATGAATGGTTAATAAAATTACATTTATATGATAGTGTTTACGATGTTGTAGATGATTATAAAATGTATGTTTACAATCTTCCAGAAGGGTATAAAAAAAATTATCATCTTTTTATAAGTGGTAAATTTTCTCAAATGGATGATGAATACAAAAGACATATATTAAATTTTCATAAAGACAGTGGTGTAACCGATGAATCAATTATACATGTAAAAAGAGTTTTGTATAAGGACGAAAAACTTTATGAACAATGGGAAAAACAACTTGATGTTGTTATTTCTAGAGAACAAGAGATTAGCTCAATACCTGGTAGCAAAGATATATTTAAGTTAAGTGATATTAATCTTTAAATAAATCAAATGTCAGAAATATTAGCTAAATATAAATTTCAATCCTCATATTCAAAATATATAGATGAACTAGGTCGTAAAGAAACTTGGGAAGAATCTGTAAATAGAGTAATGCAAATGCATTACGATAAATTAATAAATCAAGTAACAGATAAAAAAATATTTTATGAATACTTTAATGTAGCAAAAAAAGCATATAAAGAAAAATTAATATTAGGCTCACAAAGATCTTTACAGTTTGGAGGTGCTCCTATTTTAAAACACAATTCAAAAATGTACAATTGTCTTACTAGTTATTGTGATAGACCAAAATTCTTTCAAGAATGTATGTATTGGCTTTTATCAGGATGTGGTGTAGGATTTAGTGTACAAAATAAACACATAAATAAATTACCTAAATTAATAAAAAATAGAAATAATGGCGTTAAAACGTTTGTTATTCCAGATAGTATTGAAGGCTGGTCAGATAGTATCGGAATACTATTGGCTTCTTACTTAGATAAATCTGAGTTTGAAGAATACAAAGGATATAGAATAGATTTTGATTTTAGTAAAATTAGAGCAAAAGGCTCTATGATTTCTGGTGGTTTTAAAGCACCAGGCCCAGACGGTTTAAGAACATCATTAATTAAAATACAAGAATTATTAGATAAAGAAATTAATTCTGATTTATTTGATGGTAAGTTTAGATCAATTGTAGCTTATGATGTTGTTATGCATTTGTCAGATGCTGTCCTTAGTGGAGGTGTTAGACGTTCTGCTACTATATGTTTGTTCTCTAAAGATGATGAGGACATGCTTAATGCAAAAACTGGAGATTGGTATATTAAAAATCCACAAAGAGCAAGAAGTAATAATTCTGTTTTATTAATTAAAAATAAAACAAGTAGAGAAGAATTTGCAAATATCATGGAGTCTGTTAAAAATTGGGGAGAACCTGGTTTTGTATGGTCAGAAGATGAAGATATTCTATACAACCCTTGTGTAGAAATTGGTATGTATCCTCAAACAGAGGATGGTGTATCAGGTTGGCAAGGTTGTAACCTTACAACTACAAATGGTGGGAAAATCAAGACAGAAGAAGATTTTCTTTTAGCTTGTAAAGCTTCTGCCATTATGGGTACTTTTCAAGCTTCTTATACTGACTTTAAATATGTTGGTAAGGAAAGTAAACAAATATTTGATAGAGAAGCATTATTAGGATGTTCAATAACAGGTTGGATGCAAAATCCAGACTTATTATTTAATCCTAAATTACAAAAAAAAGGTGCTGAGTTAATCAAAAAGATTAATAAAGAAGTATCAGAGCTTATTGGTATTAATCAAGCAGCTCGTACTACATGTGTTAAACCAGAAGGTAATTCTTCTGTTATACTTAATACAGCATCAGGAATACATGCACATCATTATAAAAGATATTTTAGAAATGTGCAAGTTAACAAAGAAGAAGACGAAGGAAAATTCTTTACCAAAACAAATCCTAAATGTGTAGAAAATTCTGTTTGGTCAGCTAATAATACCGATTGGGTATTTAGTTTCCCTACAGAAGCACCAGAAGGTTCTTTATTTAAAGAAGGAACATTAGGAGTTAAACAATTAGAACTAGTTAAACTTACCCAACAAAATTGGGTTGAATATGGTACTAATCAAGAACTTTGTGTAAAACCATATATCAGACATAATGTATCTAATACAATTAATGTTGATAATTGGGATGAGGTAGAAGAATATATATATAATAATAGAAAATGGTTTGCTGGAATAAGTTTATTATCTGCAACAGGTGATAGAGATTATAACCAAGCACCATTTGTAGCTGTTTATACACCAAAGGAGATAGCTAAAATGTACGGAGATGCATCATTATTTGCATCAGGTTTAATAGTTGATGGTTTACATGTATTTGCTAATTTATGGCAAGCATGTGATACCGTATTAGGTTTTGGTTTAGATATATCAGAAGAGAACGCTCAAAACGCTCTCAAAAAAGATTGGATTAGAAGAGCAAAAAAATTTGCTACTAATTACTTTAATGATGATTTAAAAAAAATGACCTATTGTTTAAAAGATGTACATAACTATAAACGTTGGTCAGAAATAAACAGAGAAATGAAAGAGATAAATTGGAAAGAGGTAGCTGTTTCACCTACATATACAGATATAGATACAATGGGATCTATAGCATGTGCAGGTGGGGCTTGTGAGATTTAAAAAGTGTAATTCAAATAAAAAGGGGGTTTTACAGAACCCCCTTTTTAATACATATAAAATGAAATTTTTACAAAAAAAAAGAATAGAGTTAGGAAAAGGTCATATTATACAATATACTTTTTTTGAATGGAAAAAATTAGGTGGTATTTGGTTTTATAATTGGAAGACTATTGACCAAAATAGATTTCATACACATGCTTTTAATAGTATAGCTATTACATTAAATGGTAGTTATGTAGAAGAAGTTTTTGATAATAATATTATAACTAAAAAAACGATTAAAAAAAGGTTTATTCCTAGATTTTTACCAAGAAATTATTGTCATAGAATATTAGAAGCTGCCCCAAATACATGGACAATGGTAATATTTGGTAAATGGTCAGATACATGGAAAGAGTATTTTGAAAATACTAAAACATGGGTTACGTATGGATGGGGTAGAAAAAAAATAAATAAAGTGAAAAATAATGAAAAAACCATACAACAAAGAAAAAGTTGAAGCTAAACAAAAAGATTTAGCTATTAAAAAAAAAAGAGAAGAAAAACGCAGTAAAGATGATTTAATATTTCTTTACTGGTAAAATATATAATTATGAATATAGATGAATATCAAAAAGAAGCAACAAAAACAGCAGTTTACGATAATAAAGACCCATTATCATATTGTATATTAGGGTTAGTTGGAGAAGCTGGTGAGTTAGCTAATAAATATAAAAAAGTACTACGTGGAGATAAAGAATTAACAAACGAATTAAAATTAGAAATGTCTAAAGAAGCTGGAGATGTACTCTGGTATTTAGCATCAACTGTTAAAGAATTAGGATATACTTTAGATACCGTAGCACAAATGAATATTGATAAGTTAAAAAGACGTAGAAGAAATAATACCATAATGGGAGATGGTGATAATAGATAATTATGGACAAAGTAGAAAAAGAATTCTTAATTGAAAATATAGAACTAAATCATTTTGTTTTAGGTAATGCTCTTTTAAAAGTATTATTAAAAAGTAATAATACTTTATTAATTGATTTAATAAACGAACTACCTAATTGTGATAAAAGTGTTAAAAATATTAAATTAAAATGTAAAGAATTAAATATATCTTTATCTAATAGTTTTTTTAGATCATTTTATAATTGGAGAAATACAGTATCTAATTATTTAGATATACACATTTATGAAATTACTACAATAAATAATAAACCTTTATTAAAATTTACTAAAGATGAAGTTTCAAAACTTCTTAATTCTGATAAAATTAAAAATTTAGATAATGAAAAACATTCTATTTTATTAAATTATACACAAAATAAAAAAATAAAAAATAATAGAATTGATGCAATAATGGATAGATATATAATACAAAATGATCCAATACTTCGTTAAATGAAAGTAAATTTAATAAGTAAAACTATTGGTGTAAATGATTATAGTGAATTAAACAATAATCAAATTATTGCAGCAATAGCAAGACACGGAACAATTAAAGAAGATAATGGAAAGCTTGTAAAATATTTAATGGATAATCGCCATTGGAGTCCTTTGCAACATGTTTCGTTTGGTTTTAAAATAGAAACTAGACGTAGTATATCTGCTCAAATATTTAGACATCGTAGTTTAAATGGACAAGAATGGTCATTACGTTATTCAGAACCATTAGGTTTTGAAAAAATAGATATCAGACAAGAGCATCCTACAAATAGACAAAGTAGTACTGATACATTTAATCCATTATTATATCAAAAAAATGATGGTCAAATAACAAACAGTATACCACCATCTGCAAAAAGAGCTATTACACAATTATTAAAAGACACTGAAGAATTATATAACGAATTAATAAGAAATGGTGTAGCAAAAGAATGTGCTAGAGATATATTACCTTTATGTACAAAAACTACAATTCATATAACAGCTACACTTAGAGATCTTTTAGGTTTTTTAAATGTAAGATGTGATGCTCATGCACAAAAAGAAGTGCAAGATATAGCTACTAGAATTGGAGAAGAATTAGAAAAAGAAATACCTGAAATCATGGCTACTATAGATTGGAGAAAAGGTATGTTTATGTAAAAATAAAAAGTATGTCAGAAAGAGTGAATCAAAAGTTTGGGTATACAAAGCAAGATGATACTTACTTTGTTGGTATAGAGAAGAACGGCTCTATACGCTCAACTTTTAAAATAGAAAGAAATGTAAAAAACCCATTGGGAGTAGCAATAGGTTTATGCAAAATTTTAAATAATCAAAGAGATTATATATTACCAATTTAACAACCACGTATATTAATTTTTTAGGGAAGTCTCCACACGGGCTTCCCTAAAAAATTTCAGGTTACTATTATTAATTGAAAAAAGATGCTCTCAAATAATTGGTTTTAGCTTCTGGGTCTTGTACTGCCCAAACTTGTCTAAGACCAGGTATAAGTTTTATTAACGCTCTTTCTCTAGTACTATATCCTTTATAAACACCTCTACTAACTTCTTTAGATTCTGACCAAGGCATTAAACTTCCTATAACAGTACTAAAGTAATTCATTTGATTAGTTGCTGCTACAGGACTCTTAATAAGATTAAGTGCTTCAGTAGGGTTAAGAAAAGCAATTTGCTCTAATTGAACACGGTGTAATATATATACTATAAAATCTTTAGTGTAATCATCATCATCTGCCCAATGAGCATATAATAATGAAGATAATCCCCATAATAAAGTTAAAAAACCAAGATCAGCAACAGTACGTGCTAATGCTCTTTTTTCTAAAGAAGTCATTTTATCTAAATTAACTTCTTGTTTTTTAATTTTATCGTACATGTGTGTACTCATTCGTTGAACTAATTTAGCAACAGTACGATAATAACCTTCTTCTTCTATACCTGTAGAATAATTAATACCTTTAGATTTACCACGAGCATCAATACCTGAAACTAACCAACCACGGTGGGTTAATATAATTTGAGCTAATCCATTTCTATGAGCAGCACTTCTATCCATATCACCAATTTTACCATCTATTTTATCTGATAAATGTGATATAGTTTTATACATTTTTATTTTAGTTTCTTCAGTTACAATACTATCATGTACAATAGTATTTTTGTTAACATTCATACTATTATAATAAGTAGGATAAGTAGACCAATCACCTTGTAAACCTGCTTGTTTAAATTCATATTTAAACATCCATTTACCATCAACATATCTAAAATTATCCATTACAGATATAGCTAATTTACCTTTTACTCTATGGTCAACTATCATATAAGGAGAATACCAAAAATCATCACTTAATACAAAACGTTCAAATCTATTAGCATTAAGATTTCTATATCTACGAATAGCATTACCAAACAAATCTAATGTTTCAAATGCTAATTGCATTTTATTTGTTTGATAACCTTTATTAACTTGCAACAATGCTTGTGGTGCATTTTTAAGATATTCAGCTTCTGCAAACAATTTAGATTTTTGTGTACTATAAACACCTTCTATATCTTCTGTTTTAGAATCAATAGATGATTTACCATAACCAGATAAAGCTGTAAACGGACTAAGTCCTAAGTTTGTTTTACGTATATAAGAATTAAAACTAGATATAGCTTTTGTTACATCATAACCATTTATAATTATTTTTTCACTACTAATACCATAAACAATACCATCTAATACATTATCTATAGTTTTAAGTGTATTAGAAGAAGCACCTTCACGAGAACGTCTACCACCTCTTGTTTGAAATTGTTGTGTTTTAACAGTTTCACGAAGCATATTAACATCACCAGAAGCTAAACTCATTTGACGATAATTTTCTGCCATTTCAGTAAACGCTATAGACATAGAAGCTATATCTGTAGATAAATCATTAGTTTCTACAGGATTAAAATAATGTACTGGAATAAGTCTAATCTCATTACCATCTGAATCTGTTATAACTTGTCCAAATTCTGTATCATCTTCTACTTTTTTAAAGATATCTGTAAACAAACCTTTTGCTCCTTCACCTTTACGTTTATAAACATCTATAAGGTTTTTACGTATTTGTGGAACTTTATATAAATTATTACGTGTGTCGTATCTTTTAGGAATTTTTTTAAAATCTCTTTTTCTTTGTTCTATAATTAAATTATAATAATTTAAAAATGCTTCATTTTTTTCAAACTTAGCAAATGTATCATTTAAATAATTATCAGTAGGTGTTGAATCATCATTAGGAAGTGTATGCTCATCAAAAAATTGTTTCCATTTTCTTTTAAAAATCTTTTTTTGTTCTCTATCTAATGTTTCATAAGTAATATCATTATAATCTTCTATACCAAATTCTAACATTAAATCTTCTTTAACTTCATTTACTTTTTCGTTAACTAAATGTTTGTTATGTTTTGATATAATATTACCAGTTAATTTACCATCATGCATTTCAAAAAGATCTAACTCTTTAAGACCAGCTTCTTTAAACTTTTTACGTGCTTCCATTAATTGACTAGCATATTGATTAGAATGCATTTTAACACGTATTCTTGCTGTGTCTATAATATCTGTAGCTATTCGTATTAATTCATTACCAGCATGTCTTGGTGAGCCTACAAATGCTCTCCAACCACTAACATCTTGTTGAATATGTGCCAATAAACCATCTACATCACCAGACTTAGATTGATTTCTAATTATATCTTCTGCATTATCTTCTACAATATCATTTATAATTCTTTTAATTTTTTCAAATGTTGCACTAAGTTCTTTTAATGTATTATATTCATTAATATATTTTTCATTAAATGATGGTGATTCAAATACACCAAGCATTTTTCTAATTAAATTGTCATAATTGTTAATAAAGTTAATAGCATTTGTTGTACGTGTACCATCCATAACAACTTGTTTATTTTGAAGAGCACCTGTATTTTTTTCATTATATAATACGCCTATTTCTTTACTAAACTCAGTAATAAAAGACTTTAAACCTAATTCAATAGAATTATCTTCAATAGCTTTTTTAATAATAAATGTTGTTTTCTTAATACTTTTACCCCTAGCTTCAGAACTTATACCTTTAAGGTTTTCAAGTCTAGATAATCTACTATATAATGCACTCAAAGCTTTTTCTAATATCTTAACATCTTTACCTAAATTAGATGCTTTATTATAAAATACACCAGTTTTATTATTATTAACATCCATACTATTATCAAATATCATGTCTGACATACTATCTATAATAGAATCTAATTCTGATTGATAATTATTACCAACAAGTTTATTTGCAAATTTTTTCATTGCATTCCAAATAGCTTTAAGCATTGTACTTAAATTACTTTTGTCATTAGTTTTATCTAATAAACTTTCACCTAATAATTTACCTAATACTTCTTTTTTTACATCTAATTCATTATCGTATATAGCAAAATACTCATCATAAACTTCTTGATAACGAGGATGGTCTTTAACTAACTCTAATGCTCTTTTAACATATGGATGTTCTACTCCTAATATTTCTACAGCAAAGTGACCAATTTCCTCAGGTATAGCTTCTAATCCTTTTTGATTATTTAAATAATCAATTGTGTTAGTTACCATGTTAGCTGCTGCTACAGCATCTACACCATACTTTTTCTGTAAATTATCAATAGCATTTAAACTAATACCATGTTTAACAAAAAAAGGAGTAAGTTTTTCTATTAGTGTTTCAACTTTTTTACTTTTCCCTTTAGCTTTTTTACCATCATTAAGAGAAAATAGAATTTCATTTTTATTATTAACTTTAGTTAAATCTATTTCATTCCAAGTATTACCATGTTCATCTGTAATAACCTTAACATCATATAATTTTTTAAGAATATTAGTTACTGTGTTTGTATAAAAAGCCTCAACAGGTTTAAGTTTTTCTAAACCTTGAGTTTTTAATTCTTGTTTTTTAGCTTTTAATCTAATAATTTCTTTTTCCTGTTCGGATTTTTCTTTTTTTAATCTATTTTCTAGTTGTTCTTTAGTACCTGTTATATTTGAAAGTGTGGGAGTAGTGTTATTATACTTAAATTTTCCTTCTCCTATATTAAAACTATCAAATGCATCTGTACCAATATCTTCATATTTTGTATTTTCTACTATAGTAGAATTTTTAATTTTATTTAAAGCACTATTAACTATTGATATTCTTTTATCTAATTTAATAATTTCATCAGCAATAGTTTCATGTCCTTCTATTTTAGCAGCAGTTTCACCTGTAGGGAATAATACTTTTTCATAACCTTTTTTAATACTATCTTGTACTATAGATTGTATAAAGAATTTAACCCAATTGTTGTTTTTGTTTAGTAGTTGTAGAAAATTGTTTTCATTTACCTTATCTCTAAGTTTCTGAAACAAATCAGATTGTAGTTCTAATATTCTACGTATTTTAGTTGCATATTGAGCAGTAGCTTCATTATATTCTCCTGTAGCTTGTAGTTCTTTAATTAAATCTGAAGGCATTTCAGTTAACCCATTAGCTTGTTCATCACTTCTAAACCACCCTATACCATTATCTGTACTAAACTTTGCATGACCTTTAATATTAGGTGTAATATCAGGTGTAGATATTTCATTTTCTGTATAGTTAGTACCTCCTGGAACTGTAAGATTAGAATAATAATTAGTATTAGCAGTTTTAAATATTTTTGCTTCTTTTTCTGTAATCTGATTACCATTTTCATCAAAATACTCATTTTGTGAACCAATAATATTTTTTTTAGTTACATTAGTTTCAATAACAAATCCAAATTTAGACATTAACTCTATAGCTAATTCTTCAGTAGAAATTTCAGTAATATTATTTTCTTTAATATATTCAAACATTAATTTAATTTGATCTGCTGGCACACCATTTTGCATTAATGTTTTAGTTATATTTTTTTCAATATAAGGTTTGTCTTTAGTATTTGTACGTATTGTTTTACGCACATTTGTTAATTTTACTAAACTTTTAGCAATTTTAAGATTATAATTTAATATATTCTCATAACTATCAACAATTTGTTTTATTGTACCTAAATCAGGAACTTCGTTATTATTAGAAACAAAAACTTTGTAAGCATTTAGCTCACCTAAGTTTTCTTTTAACATTCTCCATTCAGTAGTATTCTTATTTGGACATTTAACACTCATCTTTTTTCTTTTTAGCTTCTTCGTTACTAGTATCAGTTAACCCAGATAATAAAGACTTAGCTTTATCTTCTTTTGTTATGTTATCATCAAATAAATCTAATTGTTCATTTGGTTTATTTTCTTTAGTTAATTTACCTGTGTTTATCCATTCTTCACTAAACATTACATTAGACGGAATATTTCCAGCTTCATTGAATAAATCTATCATTTCTAATCCAGTATAACCATTTAAACTTAATTGAGTAGTGTTTCTATACGCTACTTTAAATGTTTTTCCAGGATTGTTAATAGCTGAATCATACATTTTTTGTATGTTTTCTACTATTTGCTCTGGAGATATAGATTTAAATCCTTTATTTTTTTTAATTCTTAAATCTTTAGTAGGTAAAGCATAAGCGTTTCCTTGTAACCCTTCTCCTTGTCCATATTTTGCACCAAAACTATCTTTAGCTATTTTAGCTGCTCCTTTACCATGTCTTCCTTCTGGATTACTACCAAATACAAATACAGTATTTTTATCTGGTTTTATATCACCAGTATAATAAGAAATATTTTTATTTAATAAATTAGATTTGTCATTTATAATTGTTGTTTCATCTTGAACTACATCAGCTACTGAAACCTCATCAGCTAAGTTAGCTTCATACCAAGATTGTTCATTGTAATCTACACCTATTTTATTATCACTATTAAGTGATTGTAGACTATAACGTTCTGGAGAATATTCTAAAAGTAAACCAGTCATACCTAAAGTCTTAGCTTGACTATATATATATTCACCTTTATCATTACTAGATGTTAAAGTAAATAATATATCTTTAACTTCTCCTTTATGTCTAATAAATTTAGGCATATTACCATCGTTATTTACCCAAGTTTTTTTGTTTTTCTTACCTATTGTAACAACACCAACACCTTTACCAAAAATAAGAGAATCTACATTTTTATTAGTCTTATATATATTAATAGTTTTAACAAAATTCTGTTGTGTAAAGTTATTTTGTATAAACTGGGTATAAAAGTTTTCATAAAACTCTGGGTCCATTGTAGCTAATTCTGTATTATTAACTTTATCTCTAAACCAATCGTTAAACATTTCACCGTTTTCATCCATGAGAGAAGTATAATAAGAAACAGGTAGCATATTATTAAAACCGTATGGTGTAAATGTAAAAGCAGAACTCATAAAAGAATATTTAGCTAAATCATGAGCTATTTTTTTAATCTCAGGATTTTTATCATTAAACATTTGTTCCCATATAGAAGTAAGATTTTGTTTTTCAATAGCACTCATACCAGTGTTATAAAATCTAATTTGCTTAAATCCTTTATCTTTATTATAAGGTACTATTTGAAATCTATTTAAAAATGTTTCAACATATCTATTATTAGGATTATTGTTTTTAAAATCTGATAATCTAGTATGAAATTTAGTCAATAAATCTATATTTTTATTTGATTCTGTTAAATATTCTTTAGAACTTGCAATATACGAATAAATACTGTAATTAACAAATTCTATTTCATCTACTGATAAATTACCTTTAATTTTATTACCTTCTATTCTATCTTTAATATGCATAAACTGAGCATTGTTCCAAGGAAATAATCTAGATAAGTCATCATTAGCTTGTTGAATACCATATTTATAAAAGTCATTTATTAATGATAAATTATCACCAGTATAAAAATCTTCATGATTTACAAGTTTATTAATACTATCTAATGATTCTTTATTACGAATAGCTGTTTCATTTTGAGACATTGTTGGTCCAGCACCAACCGCATCTGGTCTAGTGCCTCTAACTAATTTAGCTAAATCGTCTGCAACTGATTTGTTATTTTTAAATGAGTACAATACATCTAATTGTTCTAAAAAGAAAGTAGAGTATTTTTCAATTAACTGTTTTTGAGATAATACATCTTTATCTTTTTGGTATAAAAAATTAGTTTTATGCATTTTAATTAAACTTTCTTTAGTATAAGGTTGTAAAGAAGGTTTAAAATCTTGATTAAGAATACTTTTTATTTGATTTATCTTTTTAGCTATACGTCTATTAAGTACATTATCTTCTTCACCAAAAGCAGCACCAGTAGAAAATATCTCTTCTGTTAATTCAACAAGTACTGGTTGAGTTGTCCATAGTAAATATGTTTCTGGATCATGACCTAATCTACCTAATAAAGCTACTGTATCAGCAGTAAATGTATTAATGTTAAGAAAATCAGCAATAGGATCTTTTGCATTATCTACAACAGCCGCAAGTTTAGATGCTCCTGCTCTAGATGTATTATTATAACCATTTTGTGCAATAATACTATTCAAAGCTGTTGCTTTTTTACCATCAAATATAGGAGCTAATCCTTCTACTACACTTAAATCAGTAAACTGTGCCATTGCATGGTTAACGTTATGATTTGCAAATATACCAATAAGATTTTTACCAGTCATGTTTCTAGTAAACAATTCTGTTTGTACAGAAGGTTCTGTTAAATCCATATCAATAGAATTTAATGCTTCTTCTTTAATTTCAATTGTATCTTTTAATGTTTCACCTATATAATTAGTTGGTTCTAAACCAACTCTATACATTCTAACATTAAGTGATGTGTTTTTTAAGTTATCAAATCCACCAGGTTGGAATGTACTAGAAGATGTTGCAGAATGACTTAATATGCCTAACATAATAGAAAGTAACATATTATCTCTACCTCCCTCTGTATCAATAGAGGGATTAACTACTGTTGGTTGACCATCTACATTTTTTAAAGCAAACATCATACCAAACATCTTATCTACATCAAAATCTAGACCTGCTATGGTAGTAGCTTCACGAGGTAATATAACAGCTCCACCAGAACCAGGAGGAGTGAATCCTTTAATCTTAAGTTTAAATATAGAATATTTATCCTCTGTTGGGATACGATGTATTAAAACGTCTAATACACGCTTATCTGTTATCTTATTTACATCTACATACCCATCATCATCTAATATACCTTCAAACTTTTCTTTTGACCACCAAGGCATATAAGCTTCCATATGTAAAAAATCATCACCTTTAGTAATAATTTTTAAATCATCTGAAAAACCTAATGAAGATACATTAATAAACTGACCACCTGATATTTTTTGCTTAGTTACTTTATTTTTATATAAAGCATTAAGTAATTGCTCATTACGTTTAGAATGTAAAGGATGAGATAAATCAAGTGTAAAATTACCATCAGAATTTAATTGTATAGCATCTACTAAGTTTTGACCTAAATCTCTATCTTCAGCAGCTTCTGTAAGGTAATCTGATATTCTAGTATTATCTTTAGTTATAAGTTGTGCTTCATTAGCACCCTCTTTTAAATTAACACCTATTATTTCTTGATACTTATTAGCTAATTCAGCAAAACTAACTTCTTCTTTACCAAAAATTTCACTAATTTCTGGTATATTTTTAACATTAAATATTTCATTTGGATTTGTATCAGCTAACATAAGTTTACGTATCTGTGTACCAAACCTTACATCAAAATCTAAATAATGAGATGGTGTTTCAACTTGAAGCCCAAAATCTGAATTACTTAATTCATGAACAGTAGCATCTCCTGCATTATCTGATTGACCATATAAACCAACTTTAACAGCAGATTCAAATTGTGCAGATGCTGTTATACCTTTTTCACGTTGAATATTTTGTAATGTATCATGTATCTCTTTAAGTTTACCTGTTTTATCCATATTAATAAACTCAGGTAATAAAACAAACTCAGAGTTTTTATTTTGTACAGGTACTATTATACCATCAACAGTAGTATGTGTAAATTGAAAAGGTTTAATAATACTAAATAATCCATGCTCATTTTGATTTAATGGTTTACCTACTTTAGCTTTATTATATGCTTGCTCATGTTTATTTGTCCATCTACCAAGACCTTCCCATATTTCTTTATATCTTTCTAACGTAATATATGCTTGAGCATCTGTTTCATTATTAGATTTATTACCGTTATATAAAGCAACTACAGAATTTATATAAGCTTTAGGAAAACCTTTATCCGTTAATGTTTTACTTACAAAATCAGTAAATTCTTTTTCTGATGGTTTAAATTTATCTTTTAAATATATAGTTGCATAAGTTTTATTAGTAACTGATGTATCTAAATATTGTTTAGGTGACCATACTTGTTTATTACGTTTTTGCCAGTCTGCACTATTTTTATAAAACTTTAAATCACCAGAAAATAAAGATATCATCTGTGTATTCATCATTTTACTATTGTAATAGTATTCCGCTAATAAAGGTTTTAAATCTCCTTGTTTAGCAGCAGTAGTTGGTAATAACTCTTTTTCTGTATTTTTATATATAATTTTTTTATCACCACTAAGTTTAGTTATTGAACTTGTTTCAACAATACCTAATTTAACTAATCTTTTTAATTCTAATTCAAAGCCTTTTTTCATTTCTGCTTTAATAAAAGCTTTAGTTTCTGCTACATCTGTAATTTTACCTTTATAATCATCCATAAAAGGTACTAAATAAAACTTGTTCATTCTTTCCTTTACATTCTTAATATTAGAAACAGTTTTACTATTTTTAATAGCAGCCATACTAGCTACTTCCTGAAGTACAGTAGTATACATATTGTCTATTACTTCATCTGAGCTGTATTTTTTAAATTTAATTAATGGTAATTGTGGAGAATCAGATAATACAGGAAATCTGTAATAAGCAAATTTTCTATTACCATTATTATGATAAGCATTTATAACAGTTGTTTCTAATTGCTCTTTATTCATTTCATCATAAGCAACACCTTTATTTTTACCTAGTGCTCTATAACCATCTAATATACCAGCCATAAAATTTTCAGCAACCTCTATGTCATTACCTAATTCTTTAAGTAAAAAAGATTTTTTATAAAAAGCAGTATCTAAATAAGATTGACGTATTTTAGGATCAAGAAATTCATATATTTTTTTATGTAAAAAGTTAGAAGGATTATGTGCATAAGTAGACTTACCACCTACATTTATAAATGATGATTCAAATAAGTTTTGACTTACAGGTACTAACGATTTAGCTATACTTTCTAAAGTAGAGCCTTCTGTTGATTCTAAATCAACAGTTGATAAAGGATTTTTACCAGCTACTAACAAAGCAATTAACGATTTAACACCTTTAGTGTTTTGTGTTAAACCTAAGAAATCTTTAAACTTAACTGTACCAAGCTTAGATAAACCTTTTAATTGATCTAATTTAACATCTATAGAATATTCGTTTAATAAATCATACATTTTTGTAACAAGTTTTTCATTGAATACAAAAGTAGAAGTACCATTTTCATCTTTTATTTTATCATAATTTTCTCTTTTATTAAATTCAGTAGCTAATAAATTAAATTTATCTTGAAATTGTTTAGCTACAACTTTATCTACTTTTCCTTCTTTTGTTAATTTACTATATTCAAATGCATTTTTAAGGTCATTTATAATAACATTACGAATACCTAATCTATTAGAACCAAATAATTTAGTTCCATTTTTGTCTTGTCTTATGTATAAATAATGATTAAATTGTTTAGCCACAATAGAAGTATACACTTCAGATTTTAATTGTTGATCTCCTTCAATTAAATTAATTATAGTATTAATATAAGGTTTACTATTACGTAATGAATATAATTTATTCATCATTGTTATAGGATTGTATATATCAGATATATTTTGTTCTAAATATCTATATACAACATTAAAATCTTCAAATACAGGGTAACCAAATTTATCTGTTTTTGGAACACCTTCAAAATTTGTTTTAGGTATGTTAGCAAATTTTCTTTTAATTTTAGGAGATAATCTTTCCTTAGAAGAAACTTGATTAGCACTAATTTCCCAAGATTGATAATTTGTTATTTCTTCATCTTCTACTCTAGAAACTACTTTTTCAAAGTCTTTACTTTTAGCTGCTATAGCTTCTTCTACTTTCTCAGCTTTTATAACAATACCAAAATCTTTTAAAGACTTTAATGCATCATAGTAAAGTTGACCAGGTGTATAATCAAATACAAACTCACCACTAATAGTTTCTAGCTTAACTCTAGGTTTTACTTTAATTGGTTTACCTGACACCCAATTACGTGCTATGTTTTTATAATCCTCAGCTATACGAGGAGCAGTTTCTGCTGCACTAACTCTATTACGCATCATCTTAGTAAAGACATGTTGCATAAATGGATGTATACCACCTTCTTTATTTATAACATCTACATCAGATACATTATCTTTGTATCCTTGTTTTTCACGTATTGAAGTTAATATATCAGTAAATATAAATTTAAAATGTTCAATGGCTTCTGCTTTATCAGTAGCTGTCATATTTTTTAAAGCAAACGCTGGTTTAGTAAATGATGTTTTTCTATATAATTGGTGATGCTTAAATCCACCAGTTTCTATTTTATAAAATAAATCATTAATCTTAGATTTATGACCATCTTTTATAAGACCAAACCACATTGCAATTTTTTCAAAAAATTCTTTAATCTTACCTTTAATACCTAATGCTTCAGCATCTTGGTTAACAGAGTACTCAGCATAACCATCAGCCATTTGTTCTTCATACCATACAGATAATGCATTATCACCATACCATTCTTTATAATCATTTAATTCACTATATAATGGTGCAGCATATTTAACTTTAGCTTCTTCCATTAAAGCTTCTCTTTGTGTTGGAGAAAGCACACTTCTATATATAGCGTGAAAAGCTTCGTGATAAGCAACTCCTTGTTTATTATCAGAATGTAAATAAATCATTGCATTAAAATAAACACCCCATGCATCAACACCAAATATTTGTTCTATATCATCTGTTACTTTAACTGCTATATCTTTAGGTAATATTTTAGAAAGTTTATCTAACTCTTTTTTCTTATTCCATTTTTTATCTTCTAAATACTCTTTAGAAAAAGCAGGATCTACAAATGATTCATCTGATGGAGAAAGATCATCTAAATAATCGTCATCTTTACCAGTATCTTCACCACCTTCTGAGTTAGTATCTAAAGCTAATTTAATAGTACCTATACCAAACTTAAGATTTTCAACCTTATCTAACATTGTAATAGGTTGCTCATGTATAAACTTAGACGTTCTAGTTACACTGTTTTGTTCCTTAGTTTTCTTCTTATCAAATTTAGTTATTTGTATAGGTAATATGACTGTATCAACAGCTAGTATACCATGTGTATTATTTAACAGTATACGATATATAGACAATTGTTGTTGCCATTCTTCTCTACCTGTTAAAATACCGTCTGTACCCTTTGGTACTACTTTACCATTTTTGTATGTCTTATCTACATTAGCTAAACCACTACGTTTAGCCTTAAGATCATATATACGTACATTACCATCATTATCTACAGTAAGTAGATCTACAGTACCTGCTATACCTAATTCATCATTGTAAAGAAGTATCTCATCAGTTACAACAGTTTCTCCTTTGTTACTAAAATTTACCGACAGTTTGATAAGTTCTTTTATAAAATCACTATACTCTTCATATGACTCATGTGTTTTATAAACATCATGTGATTCTAATTTACCATCAAAAAAGTCACGAGTAATTCTATCTAATGCTGTACCAATTTTAGCTGATGTTTTAAGTACACCTTCTGGTGTTAAAGCATCCTTACTTGGTTTATTTTTAAAAGTACTAGTTACACGACGGTATTTTTGACCTGTAATTTTGTTAACATAAAAATCAGCATTGGGATCATTATTTTCTAATTGAATATTGTCTTTATTCTTTTTAATCTCATCAAGTTGTTTTAATGTATCTTCTTTAGAACTAGTAGGCGACAATGTTTCTTTAGTAGCTGCTGTAGTAACAGGGGCTGGTTTTTTTGATACTAAAGGTTTAGATTCACTACTTTCGTTTGTAGATATATTTTCAGTAGTAGTATCTTTAGATTTTAAAGCATCTCTTTTAGCTTGGTATTTGGCTATCGTTTCTTCTTGATGCTGTATCCATCCTCCTTTATAATTTTTACCTTCTCTATCCTTACCTGTTTCATAAACAAGCTTGTTATCAATATCTAACGCTTCTTTTTCATCGGCATTTATCTTATCAAGTTCTGATTGATTGTTTGGTTTAGTTTCAGTACTAGATTGCTTAGAACTAATATCTGTATCTTTATCATAAACTTTTGTTTGTATAGTAACTTTTCCAGTAGCTTTATTAACTGTTTCAATTGATGTATTTTCAGTAGAAGGTTTAGACTTCAAAGCATCTCTTTGAGCTTGGTACTTAGCATTTATTTCTTGTAGTTTATTATTGATATATCCACTTACATCACTTTTATAATTAACAATGTCTAAGTCTTCTACATTATATAACTCTTTATTAAAAGCTTGTTCATTTTTTGCCAATTCTAATACATTGAAAAAGGGATGATTTTTTACAGTTCCTTTATCTAGTTCGTGATTCCAATTTAGAGTACTATTTAAAATATCTGCGTACTCTTTAATAGCTTCGCTATTATAATTTTTATTTAAAGTGTTTATATCTCCTTTTATTAACCAAGAATTGCCTTTAGAAACTCCAAAACCAAACATAGGTGTCCACTTTCCTTTTTCTTTACCGCCTGTTCCTTCTGAACTTCTGTAAAAAGCTACTTTTACCCCCGCAATATTTACAATAATAGGAAACCTTTTACCTAAATTATATGTAGTAGTTGAAGATATTATGCCCATTTTAATAAGAGCAGGTATTCTTTCTTTAAAAGGTAAAGTTTTTATTTTATCAAGTTCAGATTCAGTATTTGTAGAATTATTTAAAGCATCTCTTTTTGCTTGGTATTTGGCTTTTATTTCTTCATTAGTTTTTTTGTTAAGAAAAACCTCTTCTATAGTTCTTGTTTCTATTCCCTTTTCTTTATTTTCTAAAAAAGTTCTTATACTGTTTATTGTATTATTACCTAAAAATTTTAATATAGGATTTGCTCCAAAAAGCATAATTAGATCTGATGCAGAATTAATACCTTCTATTTTTTCACCTTTAAAATAACCTTCTATTTTTTTAGAAATACTAGATAAGTACTTTACAGCAATTTCTCTAATTTTTTCAGCAGTTTGACTTTTAAAAGTACCTTCGGAAGAAGCATTGGATACAGCTTTTCCTAAAACTATATTAGAATTTTCAGATAACTCTTCCTGTTCAGCTTCATTAATTTTATCAAGTCCTGATTGATTGTTTGGTTTAGTTTCAGTACTAGATTGCTTAGAACTAACTTCTTCTATAAGTGGAGATACTTCAATACCACCAGAATGAAAGTGTGTAATCGGATTTACATCAGTTGTTACTACACCATTATTTGAAATATCTTCATTGTAAGTACCTTTATTAATTTTTGTAACATCTATTTGTCGTGTAGAGTTATCTAATTTATTTCTATATTCTTCTAAAGAAATAGATTTTCCTACATTATTATAGCTATCTGTATCTTTATCATAAACTTTTGTTTGTATAGTAACTTTTCCAGTAGCTTTATTATAAGAAGTTATATTAGTATATACATGATTACTTATTTTATTACTTACTTCTTTAACATTACTTTCAGTAAGACTATCAATAAGCTCATTAACCTCATCTTTAACACTTTGTTCAGCATCTTTAAACTTTCCTGTATTTAAATGAATAGGTACAGCTTGTCCTTTATTATTAAATACAATAAGAAAAGCATTACCATTACTTAATTGGTATCTAGGATCAAGCATTATTTCTGTATAAACATCACCAAAATTTGCAGCATTAGGTACTTTTAAAGTAACATTACCAACACCTTCTTCAACAGCAACACCAAATACAAGTTTTTCACCACCTTCGTTATCTAATACATTAATTGGGTTACTATCTTGATTTATAGTATGAATAACACCACCCATCTTTTGCTTAATCTTATTCTTATAATTAGAAGCAAATATACCTTCTGGTGATCCAGCAGCTTTATAATCTCTCATTATCATTGTACGCAATGACTTAAGATGTGGTGTATTTTGTAACTTGTGATTACCTCTTACCTTACCTAAAATAACTCTATTTTCTTTTGTTTTATTTTCTGGGTTACCATCTTTATAATATACTGCTTCTATAATATGTTGTCCTTCGTGAGCAAAACTTTGGTTATAATTATTTTGCATGTCTAACTCATAATAAACATACTCACCTTCTAACTCATAATTTTTATCATTAAGTACTTCATTACCAGTACGATGATCTTCATCAAAAAATTTATGGTCACCTGGGTTCTTTATTGATTTTAGCTTAGGTTTATCAGCATCTTCATTAAACTCTTTATCATGAGTTATTATTATATGACCATTTTCATCATTTGTATTAGGATCAGTAGGTTGTACATCACTTGTTTCAGCATTTACTGTTTGTTTATTAGGACTAGTTTCATCTTTAGATGCTTTTCTAGCTTTTGCATTTTCTCTTTTTCTTTCAAAAAAATCATTTATTACAGTTTGTGCATTATCATCTGAATAATATAATTCAGCTAACTCTTCAATAGTTACACTTTCTAATCCTAATTCGTCACTTAATTTATTTAACTCATCTATTTTAAGTCTTTCTTTATCTTTATATCTATCATTAAGTCTTTCTTTAACAACTTCTATCTTTTTATTTTTACTTTCTTCTTCTGAAAGTATTACAGGCTCTGTTTTTATAGAGTTTTCAGTAGCTTCAACAATTTCTTTTTTAATATTTGCTATTTCAGTTTCTATACTTTTAATAGCAGTTTTTAATTTTTTTATATCATTAGGAGTAATGCGTTTATTACTATTTTTCTTTTTTCTAAGAGCTAATAATAATGCTGTTAAACCACCACCTAATTCTACGGGATTAGGACCATCTGCAGGATTAGGATCAGTATTTGGAATAATTAATGCACCAGCAGAATTAGGGTCAATGTCATTATACCCACTATACTGATTAGTTTCTAATACACCATCTTTTGCAAGAGGTTTAGCTGTATAAGAACCTGCATCATATACACCTATTGTTAAATTATTTGGTAATACACCAAATTGTTTCATAATATCATTAGCTTCTGTTTGAAGCCTTGCAATTGAGCCTGTAACATCTCTTACAATAGTGTTACTTTTTGCGTCTTTAAATATAAATACAGCAGATGCGCCAGAAAATCTTGAATATGCTTTTGGACCAGCCTTTGTTTTAACAAAATTAGGTACAGTTTTACCATCAACAGTTGTTATACCCCAAGCACCTGAAAAACCAATATCAGATTTACCTTGCCAATTTAATTCTCCGTATTTATATTGGTGTAATCTTGTTATTGTTATATCACTTTCTTCAACTTCACTAGCTAATTTATATTTAACAATAATTCTATAACCATCACGTTTAAATACAGGTACATAATCGGTTGAATCAATATCTTTACCAATTCTATTTCTTTTAAAATCTTTAGATGCTTGTTCTAATTCTGCATCGGATGTTTTAAATGTTAAATCTACACCATTATCATCAAATATCATAAAGTGTGCTACACCTTTAACACCCCCTTGTATACCGCCTTTTGTATCTTCTCCAATGGTTTCACCTGCTTCCATTCTAGATTTAATAGGTCCAGCTACATACACAAAACCATTTTCATTAAAAAACTGGTTTCTAATCATTAATAATGAATCATTAGCACCTTTTCTTGCCTTATAATGCGAATCTTTTATTCTACCTAATTCTTTAAAATACGTATTATCTTTTATATACTGTTCTTTTTCAACTTTTGTAGCTTCAGCTTTAAGTTCAACTACTGTAGGTGCTGCTACAATAGCTTCTTCATTTACAACTTCTTCTGTTTTAGTATAATTGTATACCCCGTATTTAGATAAACCTCTAATAGCAGTTTGTTGCAATGTTTGACCTAACACAGAAGTTGTTATTTCAACCATTTGATTTAAATCTCCAGTAGCAGCAACAGAAGCAACAGTAGTTGTACTTCCTAAAATAGCAATAACTAATATAGCCTTTTTAATAGCTTGAAAAATTCTATTAACAAGTGCTTTAAATCCGTTTGTACCAGTTACTTCTACTTGAGGGTCTTTAAGTTTTTCTTTTACTTTTTCAACGATTTTTACTTTAGTTTCTTCTACAGTATCATTTTCTTCTGCAGCTTCTTCTACTTCGTCATCTGTAACTTCATCTTCAAGAACTTCTTTAACAGCTTCTGTAGTATTAGTTCCTAATTTTTCTACAATTTTTTCCGCTTTTTGTCGTTTCTCTTCTGTAGTATTGATTTTATTATCTGTACTTGAATCTTGTTCAAGTTCTTCTAATAATTCATTAGCTTCTTTTAATTCTTTTTCTTTTTGTGTTAAATTATCATTTAACGTTTTAAGTTTTTCTTTAGAATCAGCTGCAATCTTTTCTTCTTCTTTTTTTCTTTTCTTTTTACTTTCTTCTTTTGAAAGTATTATAGGCTCTGTTTCTTTATTAGTTTCTGTTTCTTCATTTGTACCTAAATCTTCATCAGATTGAGAAGGAGACATTTCACCTAATATGGATCTTCGAGCATCTGTCATACCATCTGATTCTGCTTCTGTTTCCGCATCATCTTCTTGTTGTTCTATTATACGTCCATCCTCAGTAGTGTCTAACGCACCTAACATATCAAAAGGATTATTTCCTTCTTTTGGATTAGCAACAGCTTCAGTAGCTTCTGCTTTAGCTTTAACTACATCTTTTTTAGTTTCTTTAACAGACTCTTCTTGAACTTCTGAACTAATTAAATTACTAAAATTAGAAAGAACAATTGATAAATTATCATTAGTTAATGCAATTTTTTCTTTTAATTTTAAAACATCAGTGTATTCAGGAAGATCTTTAACTTTATTAAATTCTTCTGAATTACTTAATTCTTCAAATGTATAAGCACCATCAAGTATTGTATCTGTTATTTTACTTAACTTATCTTCTGCTTGTTTAACTTCTTCATTAAGAGATTCTTTATCATTAATTAATTGATCTCTATAAACTAATTCATTAAAAATTTGTTTAGACTTTTTAAATGAATTAGCTATCTCAGCATGTTTGTTAAGACGATTAATATCTTTTAATGCTTTTTTTGCTTTTTCTTTATAATTTTCTGGTAATCCTTTTTCTTTTGCTTGTTCAGGACTCATTTCTAAAAATGAATTATAAATAGCATTAAGTGTTTCTACTCCTTGTTCTTTACTAACTTGATTAAATACTTGTTCTGATAAAAGAAGATCTTCTAATTTAGCTTTAGTACCTGGATCTTTTTCATTATGAATTTTATCCATTAAATCTATTATAGCACCTGTTTCCATAAATACTTCAGAATGGTCATTAGGTAAGTCAATTAAACTTTTAAGTTCTTTAATTCTTTCTTGTTGAGAAGCATAGTTTTTTCTGTGTTCTGCATATTTACCAGTATAAAATTTATTATCTAAGTTACCAATACCAGCAGAAATAAATGTTTGACCACCTCCACCTACAGCACCTAAAGCAAATACTTCAAGACCTTCCATTGTCATAACATCACCCATGAAGTTATTAAATAATGATGCTGTATAATCTTTACCATCCATAAGAGCAGCACCCTTACGATCACCTTCTTTTTGTGCTTTAAGATTAACAAGTTCTTCAGAACCTTCTTGCCCCATTTCAGCTATTGATCTAGTAACTGTTTTCTTTTTAGTTAATTGTTCTAAAAATTGATTACTACCTTTAGCATTTTTAATAAACATACTTGCTGATGAAATATTAAGTAATATATTCCAACGATTAATATTTACTGTTGCAGCAGCAGCTTCGGCTGCAATTTCTGTTGCTTCTTTAGAATTTAAACCTTTTAATATCGCTGCTTTATAATTACTATCATATACAGGAACAGCTTCCATTATAGATTCTGCTTGATTAAGTGCAACAGCATTCATTACTGTACCAGTATATTGACCCATTTTACCAAATTTAGATAACAATGATAAAGGTCCACCTGTAAGAGCACCTGTAGCGGCAAAACCTCCAATAGAAGTAACTAAATCTGAACCATTTTCAGCCCAATAAGCAAAGTCTCCTAAATCTAAAGGTTTACTAGGATTTTCACGATATATAGGTAAAGATTCTTTAGTAGCATCTTTCCATTCTTGCATTGCATTACTAAGCCAGTTACCAACTTCAGCATCTTGATTATAATAATCTTCTATGTCTGCAATAGCACCAAAATTACCTATAATTTCTGGAACAATATTAGTAAGTCTAGCTAAACCATAACCTGTTTGTTCTAATCTAGTTTGATGTTCTGCTAATTGTAATTGAGTGTTATTAGATAATGGATTATATGATTGTACACCAAGACGTTGTAATTCAGGTATATTTATATTAGAAATTTCAGCACCTTTATTATTACCTATTTTAACATTAGACCAATCTAAAAGTAATTTAGTTGGTTTTTTTTCTGGTAAACCTGTTTCTGGATCTAAACTCATATTAATTATTATTTTGTCTTTTATAAATTGCTGGTCTTATTATTTCTAATATAATTTTTTCTTTGGCTTTATCATCTGGTAACCAATCAAAATTAAGTGCCTCATTTTCAATATAACTATTGTCTTTATAATAATTTTCTAAATATTCTATATCTTCTAAAGCATAAGGTAAATTTAATATTTTTACATCAGCTTTAAGATCTGATAAACTATAATTACTAATTTCTTCACTTTCTTTTATTTCTATATATGAACCTTTATTACCCATAAGACTTTTGTTAGTGTAAGGTTTTACATCAACGTCTTTAATATTTAATTGTGTACTAACATTTTGATTTGGATTACCTGTATCATATAATTCATTTGCATTATATAACATATTTTCTAATACTTTATCTTCTGCAATAGAACTTGTTCTATCACCAGTAATATCTAAATCTTTAATTAATTGATTAATTATAAAAGGTAAACTACGATCATCCATATTAGTGTATTTTGGAGCAAGTTTCATCATAACACCATCTTTTGTTTTAATTTTAAAAATAGGTGGTGAAACAGATCCTTCAAAATAAGTAATACCTACTAATTCTGGATTAGAATTTCCTAATTCTAATAACTTTTCTTCATTAGTTTTACTATCTACTCTTTCAGTACCATCCGTTGGTAAAATTTGAAAATGATTACCATTTAAAGCATCTCTAAATCGTTTTTGATATGCTGTAGCGGCAGAACCTACTTTACTTGGTATTAAATCTGTACCTGTTGTTGAATAACCATCTTTCATATATTCATTTAATTCTTCTTTATAAAGGTTTATTTTATCATTTACAGAAGTTTTTTCCATAAAACTTAAAATATTGTTATTTTCAGATTTACTTATTTTAAATCTACTAAATATTTTTTCTTCAGAATTAGGTAAATTAAATGTAAATCCTCCTTCACCTCTAGTAACAAGTTCTTCTTGTTTTTCAAAAAGTTCATAAAAATCAGAAGGAGATAATTCTAAAAATTTATTTATAACATTTTCAGATATTTCAAATTTCTTAGCTAATGGTCCATTATCACTTATAATTTGATTAATAGTTTCATCTTGAAAAGTTTTTTTATTTTCTTCAGTTAATTTTAAATTAAAACCATTTTCTGAATTATCAAAATCAGATTTTGCTTTATATCTATATCCTTCCATAATTGCTTTTTCAGCACCTGTAGCATTTTTAATTTCAGTATTTAAATTAGACATAGTCATACCTTTAATTAACAAAGTTGGATTATCTAATCCAATAGTTATAGGTCTTTCTCCTTGCTCATAATCAATTCCTTTTTTTACATCTTTATGGAAACCATAACTACCAGTTGTATTTGTAAAACCAACAGCATTAGCAATAGAAGCAATAGTATTTCTTAAGTCTACAGGATCTCCTATTTGTTGACGATTACCCATATAAGAACGTACTTGTTCATCACCTAATAAATAATTTTCTATAATATCATATGCATCATTAGGATCTATTTGAGTTGTATGACCATTCACTGTTACTTTATACATACCATCATCATCTGATGTCATCATTCTACCGTCACCTATCATCCATCCATTAGCTTTAATTGCTTTACCAATTGCTAAAGCTTTTTCAGAAATACCAGGATTATCTAATATAATAGGTTGATTTAAAGGAGAATCTAATCCAAACTCTGTGTGAACAGTGTTTTGAAAGTGACGCATTGATCTATTTCTATCATCAACATCTTTAATTTTACTTATAGCAGTAAGACTAGCATCATATTCAGCTTTACGCTGAGCAAGAGCAGCTATTTCACCAGTTTGTCTATCTTTTGAATACCCTTGTCTCATTTGTGCAATAGTTCTAGCAGCATTATTTCCATCACCATCTGCATAAAGAGATTCAACAATCCCATTACTTTTTTGACTATACTGATTTAATAAACTATTAGCGGCTTCTCTATCACCAGGATAATAACTTATTTCTGGTTCAAAAGTGCTAGCTGCATCTAATGCTGTATCAAAAGATTTTTGTCTTGCCCCAAGAGCACCAGCAACAAATCTTCCGTCTATAGGTGTTGGTACAAATTGCGATTGATAAGGGTTTGATTGATATTGTTCAAATCTATTTCTAGCCATTATATTAAAAATTAATGATTATATGATATTGTACCATCTTCGTTGTATGTATAATTAAAACCAGATGTATTGAGTGTATTAACTATTTTATTATTTTGCATTTCTTGAGCTAAGTCCATTCTCTTATCTCTACGTGTACCTGCTCCTATGTTTCCAATATCAGTAAGACCACCATATATAGATTGTCTGTATGAAGCTCTATTTTGCTCATTAGCTATATACTCTTGTTGTTGTATACCAGCATTTTGTGCATTCGCTTGATTATATATATTGGTATTCATATTATTTGCATTCTGTCTAAGCCCACCTACAGTGTTAGCCATATTGTTTCCTATACTAGCATTACCTGCAACAGTGTTACCCATAAGCTGTCCTGCTGTTCTAGAACCTCGTGCAACACTACGATTCATATTAGCAGATGCTAAAGCACCTTGTCTTTCAGCAGTGTTAATAGATTCTTGTGGATTAACATAACGTGGATTAACACGATCAAACTCTGTTTTATCTGGACCACCTATTAACGTTCCAGCTAATTGTGCTGCTGGACCTATAGACTGCATTAAAGCACCAGGCATATAAGAACCTAAGTTTTGATCTGTTGGTAATGCATTATATCCATTTTGACCACCCATACCACCTTGTGGTACATTGTTTACTAAACCTGTATTAGCATCTGTGTAAGGAAAATTATTACCAGCATTAAAATCTATTGGTCCTTGTTGACGTTGTTGTGATTGTTGACCTTGTCCTTTATATGCCCTATACATACCAGGACTACTTTTTGATGGATCAATAGGAATAGTACTGTCATTATTAACAATAGAACCTCTACCACCAGTACCTGTAGTTATATTTCCTTGATGAGGATTTCTTTGACTAATTGTATTTGGTGCAGGAGATAATGTTTGTTGTTGACCTTGTAATCCTGGTTGTTTTACTTGATTTGTTATACTCTGTGGGGATTGACCTTGTATAGGTTGCCATACCTGAGGTTGGTTTAAGTTTCCATTATAAGAAGGCATTTCTAATCCACCACCTGGGGTATTTAAACCAGGTAATTGTTCATAACTACCACTACCTAATGTATTTTCAGGATAATTAAAGTTATATGTGTCCCCTGCGTGATTTTCAAATTCTTCTCTTTGAAAAGATTCAAGATGATTAGTAAATTCTTGTTCTAAATTAGGTTCATCTGCTAGCATTTGTTTTACAGTAACACAAGTTTTACCGTCACCTGCCTGACAAGCGTTTTTTTGAGCAGCATAATTTTTCAATGCAAAACTTGCAACAGCTCTACCATCTGGAATACCATTAGGTGTTATTTGAGAACCTACTCTATCATTAGATACAGAACCGTCATCTCCTATTAGATTTAAAATAGATAGTAAGTGTTGTACAGGAGTATTAGGGTTTCCACCACCCGCATACATCATTCTACCACCACCAGAAGCCATCATAGGACCTTGTCCTTGCATTTGTCCTTCCATCTGACCACCCATCTGTCCTTGCATTTGCATTTGTTCTTGCATTTGCATTTCTTGTGACATCTGTTGTTCCATTTGAGCTTTCATTTGAGCTTCTTGTTGAAGCTTTTGAGCTTTAGGATTATTTTGTTGACTTTCAAATAGGGCAGCTAATTCTTTATCAAAAGAAGTTTTACTTAAAGCATCTGCTGTACGCATTGAATACTTTTTCTTTAACTTTCTAACTTCGTCAGCATAAGTAATTTTAGAACCTTTAGGTTTAACTTGGTTAGTAAATATAACTTTACCTTGTCCTTCTAAATCACCAATTTCTTCACCTTTTTCTGCAATTACTTGTGCATTAATATGAGTTCCTTGTTTACCATCTTCACCATGTTCATAACCACCTATAGTAGTCATACCATTACTAGTTTGACCACCCATTTGACCACCACCTGCAAAAGATACTGCTTGACTACCTAATCCTTGTGGATTCATTTGAGTTGTTTGCTGAGGTTGTTGATTGCTTTGTAAAAAAGATGCAGCTCCACCAAGAACAGCCCCTCCTACCATACCCCAAGGACCGAGAGCAGCACCTGCTCCAGCACCTGCCATTGCACCTTGCATTACTGATCCAACTTGACCACCACCAGCATAATTTTGTTGATTATAATTCATATTTTGATTGTTTACATATCCACCACCTGCAAATTCAGGTTGAGTTTTGTTCTTTTGGGATTTTTTTCTTAATTCCAAACGGTCTGCTCGTCTTTTTACTTCTTGTTTTTCTTCTTCGTCGTAATAGTTAAATTGCAATCTTCTATTGTTATTATCATCTTCCCACGTTGAAATTGTACCATGACTGTATGGGTCTTTATGGTACATGTCACGTTTTTTAACGATTCTATTATTATTTACTTTTCCTTGTAGTTTTTGTTCAGGCATATTACTACGATTTAACTTTTCCATCTTTTCCATTTCAATAGGAGTTCTTTTTTCTTGTAATGGAGTTCCTGAAGTTCCATATAAAGCTACTCTCTTTTTTTTATCGGCATCAGATAAAGTATCCCAAGGAGCTACAGCTATAGGGTCATACATATAATTATGTACGTAATCTTCGTGCATAGGACTTGAATGGTCTACATTTTTTAAATTCCTCATAGATTGAGGCATTATTCTTCTGTCAAATAAACTCATAGGGGCATCAGTATCTAGTATAACATAATTCATATCTCTTTGCTTGAACTTATTTTCATCTATTTTTTGTCTATATTCAGACAAAGGTACGTCTCTAACTCCTTGAGGAGTATGAAGACTATTAGGAGAATAATTCTTTAAATAAAAATCTAGAACATCTGTTGGATTAGAAGGCATATTTTTTACATTTATATTAGACACTACTTCATAATCCTTAAAATACTCTTCAACTTCTCTAGAGTTATTGTATATATCTAAACTATCTTGCCTAGTTGCTGGTGGATTTGTAGGAGGCCAATTTTGAGATCCTGGAAAAGTACCACCACCACTATATAATAATTGATTATTTATTTGACCACCCCCTGCGTATAATTGTTGATTATAATTAATATTTTGATTTATAGACATAATTACAAAGATAAAAGATTTTTGTTTGAAAAACAAATAATGATAGTATTATTATCTAACACTATTTGTTATATTTAATAATTATTTAAAGGTTGATGTTTGTAATGAGTCATTAAGTCATTCATTACTAGTCTATTATTGTTTGTGTTATTATATCTTAATTCAATCCGTACCCAAGGATTTCTAATTCTAGCACTGGATAAATCGATATTAGTGTCTCTGAGTATAGAATGTCTCCAAACTCTAAATCTTCTTCTTGCAACATCTGGAATTGTAAGTGTTGTGAGGTTTGTATCTTGATAGTCGTTGGATACTCGTATAAAATCAAATGTTTCATTGTAGACATCTTCTTGGTTTTGATTAGTAACATCAGTTATCCATTCTAAATTATTCCATTCTTTAGATATATTAGATTTACCATTAATTAAATAAGTAATTTTAGAACTATATGGCTGACTATCATAAAATACACCATACTCACCTTTATCATGTTGATAAACTGTATTACTTGTAGATGGGTTAACAGATAATAATTTTCTACCTGTAGATAAATATAATTTAGGTTCAAAATCGTAAAAAGATTCAAATGAATCCATTAACTCATTGTAAGCAAACGTATTACGTTTAAATAATGGTTTATCACCAACTTGCTGTATTGTATTTTCAGAAGTAGATAATGTAAAAAATACTCTATTATATCTATGTTCGTAAGCACCATGTACATTATGTACAATATCATCAGAGGTTGGATTGTCTGTTGTACTAAGGGGTGTCTCATTATATGTACTATCTAAAAACCCAGAAAGACCTTTAACATCTGATAAAGGTAATTTAGATTGTAATGTGTATCTCCATAATCTTTTTTGACGCGCATCATAATGATATAAATTGTTTTCTGATGCAACAACACCTGTTCTATGATAACACCCTGTATGTGTAGATAGATAAGCGTAGTTACCTAACACTTGACCATTTCCAATAATAAGTTCTGTACCATTTTCATCTGGTGCTGTAACTCTTTCATTAATAGCTATAATACCAAATCCTTGATTTTGATAAAAGAATATTTTATCTTTAAAATTATGTATAGAATTAATTGGACCATAATTACCATCTACATCTATTTGGTCGTTAACTAAAAAAGCATTAAAACTATCTATAAATTCACCATTAGTTTTAGGTTGTGATGACCAAACACTATATGGTAATTCAGTAACTGTGTTAGATAAAAAGTTTTTACTTTGGTATAAAGAACTAATATTATTTTCTTGTGTGTAAACAGGATTAATAGCAAATTGTTCTACACCATAATTTTGAAAAGGTTCATTTGCACTACCTGTACCATCTGGAGCACCCCTATCTTTAGAAAAATGATTACCTTGACGTAATTCAACATTAAATGTAGATTCACATGGGAAACCTACACCAACAGAAGCTTTATCTTCATATGTACCTAGGTCTACTTCATTAACTTGTTCATACATAAAGTAATTAACATATGTATCACCACCATATACATTTATAGAACTTGTTTTATTAGTAGGATTAAAAGAACCTGTAGACATATATTGATTACTACTACGTGACTCAAATGTATTACCACCATATTGATTATTAATATTTCTGCAATAAGTAGCATATACTAAATTTCCAGAAGAAATGAAACCAGGAACATTAATAGGAAACTCTATTTCCATTATAGTAGTTTGACCACAACTATAGTCAGATAGATCTGCATTTGCTAACCCTCTAGCTTTATTTCTAAAACTACTAAAACTAGTTTGATTATTTAAATTAGAAAGACTAAACGCATTATCACTAGCTACTTTTTGCCAACCTAAAATTGGAACATTATAACTATTTGGAAAATTAAAAGCAGAATGCATTTTAATATAACGCATGTAAGGACTAGAATTAATTTCAGTATCTATTCTATTATTATAAAAAATATCTATTTTTAAATAATCACCTGTTTTATATTTAAGTGATGTATTAAATAAAGTTTCTGGTGATATATATCCAACAAAATAATTATTATTATCATCAGTAACAGATGGTGGGTCAAGGAAAGTCAAAATACGTTCATTAACCTTAACTTCTGAACCATCTCTAAGAATAGATTGTAAAGCACCACCCCCTATTCTACTTCTATCATTATTACTACGTTCTAATCTAACTATTTCATAACCATCTATTTTGTCTTTAATAGAATCTGGAATAGTTATATCAAAATTAATACCTAATACTTTTAAATTAAGTGGGTTACCTGCTGTTAACTGACCACTACTAAGTTTAAAAGAATTATTATTTAAAGGAGGAAATTTAATATCTCCTATCCATTTAGTAAATGATAATTCTCCTTTCTTAGAACGAAATACTATAGCAAATCTATATACTTCGTCACGTTGATAACCACCAAATAATTGATGAACAAAAGGTGAAACATAATTATTAAATTGATTATTAACAAAATGTGTAACACTTGTTTCAAAATTATCTTCATATGTTACTCTTGATGATGGTCCACATAAAGGAGTATTTGTTGTTGCACCTTGTTGGTCACCTAATAAATCTTTAGTAAAAAAATTATAACTTATATTTATACCTTCACCACCTAATGTTGTACCATCAGATTTATAAATAAAGTTATCAAAATTTATATCTTCTAAATTATTATATGTATTAATAGCGTCGTGTTCCTCATCTAATATTAAGTTAGAAGGAATAATAGTAGCTGTCCCATCCGACTGGTATACAGTCGCTGTACCATCAGATTTAAAACGGTAAGCACGAGCGTCAAACTCTTCGTCAGTAATTTCAAATTCTCTAAGTTTATGATTAGCAGCAATCAATCGATTGTCTTTTATAGCTATATCTTTAACTACATTAATTTCAGGTACAAGAGTATTAATCTCTATAACACTAAGAGTAGCTAAATCATTTTCTGTATTAGTAAATGTTTTATTTATAATTCCTGTAGAAGGTATTATTTCAATGCTACTATATACAAGAGGTAAATTTTCGTATTCATTTATAACATATATGTATTCAATAAATTTATAATCTGTATCAATATTATTAATTGTAAAAGATACAGATTTATTATTTGATGTTTCTGATTGTGAAGAACCTTTAATTTCTTTAAAAGAATCTTCTTCATCGTTTAAAACATATATGGGTAAAGGGTTAGTGAGTAATGATAAATTAGTAACTTTACCATTACCAAGTAATCTATATCCTATTTGTACAACAGAACCAGTTGGTATACCACCACCTAATGATATATCTGTAATTACTGGTTTACTAAAAGTAACATTAGAAGATAAATCTAAATCATCACATAATATAGCAAATCCATTTGGATTAAATAAATTAAAAGACCTAAGAGGATTAAGATTATCTGTCCAATAAACTCTTGCTATTGAAACTGTTTCATATCGTGTAAGTGATCTTGTAATTGCGTGTTCTGTTGATAAGTTTAAACAATTATTATATTTAAGATGTATAGAGGGAGTTAAACAACCATCCGTAAGATTGGGTACAAGATTAGTAGATTCATCGTAATTTATTTCCCATATTTGACCATCAGATATTGTAGGATTAGGTGTTGTATTACCAGTAGTAAAAATAATAATTTTGTCATCCATGCTAGTCCAACCTACTATTTTAGGTTCTAATATAGCTGGTACATCTTCTATAAATAAATTTGCTGTATCTAAAAGAGTAAGATTATTTAAACCAACAAGAACTACTCTTTCACCACTTATATAAAAATTATAATCACCATTTTCTATAGCATCAGCAAATGCTGGATGGTTTATTAATCTATCATAAATTTGTTGCGGTGTAAGAAGAGTAACATCATCTACAAAAATATAACCTTGTCCATTTAATCCAATAATAGGAAATCCAACACCTGTATTATAATTTAAGTTAAGTGAGTAAACAGCCTGTGTTGCAGGAATACAAAAATCTAAACGATTACCTTTTTCATTTATAATTGCACCAAAAGAAGAACCGCTATCAGTTAATACTTTAAAGTTACGCATGTCCTCATATTGATCGTTAGATATCTTAAGAGGGTGCATATCTTTATTTAATCCTTTACTATATGTATTTTGTTGAACTGGCATATTTAAAATATTGTATTACCTTGATTAGAGTTAAGTCTATTATGATTTATTTTTTGTTCTTGTGCTCCTATTGTACCAAATTGGTCACGGTGAGCATTAATTTTAGGAATTAATCTAACCTTTTGATTTTTAAGACTTTCCATTTGATCTAATGATGGCATTTTTCCTCTAGCAATAGCTTTACCAATATACCAATCTTTTTCTTGTCTTATCAAATCAAATGGAGCTTTTAACATTCTACCACCTATAAACATTTTAAAAGCAATCTTAAAAGCAATATATAAACCCATACCTTCTATTACAGCAGCATCATCTTGAATAAGTGGAAACCCTCTATCATCAATAGGAAAACTTTCATAAGTTATATTTATAGTACCTGTTTCAAACGATGGAAATATATATCCTTCATTAATTCTATATGTATTTTCATCTGGACAACTAAGGTTTTTAGAACCTTTACAATGCATATTAATACCTGTCATGTTTCCATTGTATCGCATAGGAAACATTTTACCATTAATAACACGAGTAATAAGTTCTATACTTACTAAATTATCTGGTAAAGTAGCTCTATAATCTTCTACATCTATTTTACAAGAATTGTCTACAAACATAGAATTCACACCCATTAAACCAATAGCATCACCTATCCATTCTAATGCATCTGAAATTTCTAGTTCATCTGAAAAGCCATAATCTCTATATACCTTTTCAATGATTCTTTCTGCTGATACGTATTTTCCTGTTGTCATTATTCGTAGTAATCTATTTTGTTATAAGGATCTAATAATATTTTTGCTAATTCTCTATCATTGTCTCTACTAGATTTAAATCTATATGGACCAAGGTTTTTAATTCTAGAAGAATATTTTTCTAGAATAAACCTAGCTGAATAACCATCTGTGTGGTCATTAACAAAATATACAAATTTTACATGTTTAGTTTCTGGTTTTTCAATCCAAAGCTCTCTAGTTTTTTGCCAATTTATTGCTAGTGATTTTGGATCAACTGATCCATCTTCTCTAAACTTAATTTTTCTTTTATACTTTTTAATTCTTATTGATGGTAAGCCTGCTGGCATTTTAAATGTAGCAGCCTCATACAACATTTTCCTAGCTAACTCTTTATGGATTTGTTTAATTATTTTACCATATTTAGCTCTATCCATTTTATATCTATCAGGTAACTCTTTTGTTTGTTTACAATAATAAAGATATGCGTCATAAATTCCTTTATCAACTAATATTTTACCTTTACCTCTTGGTTTAAGAGTTATCTGTGGTTTGGTCTTTTCCGTCATTTGCTAAATCTATTGGAATTTGCTCTGCCTTCAAATAAACATTTATTAACATTTCTCTAATATACTTTTCCATAGCACGTTCCATTGGGTATTCGTCGTCATCTGAGTAACAAGTAATTTCTGTACCACATTGAGTAAATGCTCTTACTTCAGTAGGGTCTTCAAATACACCTCTAACATTTATATGAGAAAGTAAAGCTATTTCCTGATTATTACTTTTAAGATATATTTTATTATTTAATGGGAATGCATAAATTAAATTATTTGCAAACCTACCATTACCTGCCACAAGTGCTTCTTCATACGTCAAGTATTTAAATTTTAATTTTGTTTTAACAATAGAACCTACACGAGTAATTTTAATATCATTAGGTATATCTAATTTAGTTCTAAGTACAGAACAACCAGATGTAATGTCACAACAATCAGCAGCATCTGCTACTTCTAATTCTAAGCACCCTAGATCTTGTACAAATACATCAATGATAGGAGAACCCTTCGCCCTACGTTTCTTTAAGAACTCAGCTCTCTCAGTGTGTATATCATGCTTAATGGTTCTAATGTTTAAGTCTGAGTCATCACTAAAATGTGGTTTAACCTTATTTAGTATTGTATATGCTATTTCGTTTAATGTAGCCATTGTTATAAAGCATTAAAGGGGAAGCGTTAAACTTCCCCTATTAATTATATAATTATTATATTATTTACGATCTTCATTTTTATCTGGAACTGGGTCTTTAGCAAAAGCTAATGCAACTTCATCAAAGAAAATAATTAATTCTTGATAAAATTCTAGAAGTTCTCCTCCTTGTACATTACCATCATCATCAATTTCTGTATTAAGTAATACAATAAATAAGCCCATTAATATTTCATGTAATTCATCTTTAGAAAGATCTACACCATTAATTCCAAACTTATCTAAATATTCTATTACATCATATGCAATTTCTTTCATTTCAATAGTTGTTAATGGAGTGTCTTCCCCATCTTCAATTTTATAAAAAGTAAAGATTGCTGCTAGTTTTGCGTAAAAGAGTGGTGATTTTACTCCACCAAATCCGTATTTTAATTTTGACATTTTTTATTTATTTGTGGGTGTTATAGTTTGTTCAATAACTTTAATTAATTGAAAACCAAACTTAGTTGGCATTTCATTTATAATATTGTTCATTAATTCTAAACCTTTACGTGTAATATAAAAATCAGGTGTTGCCATCATTACTTCCTCTGACATTCTTTGTTTGATATCCGAGGTTGTTTCTTTTTCTTTCTCTTTATTACTTGTAAATTCTTTTGTTGCTCCCTTAAGTGACATGTTATTTCTTTTAATTGTTTTACTTCTTCTTCTAATTTAGTTATTCTTGATATATAATCCATTATAAGTTTTCTTGTACAAATCCATCTAATCCTTTTTTAGCATCCCATAAATAAGCTTGAGCACATCTGTAGTGTTCATAACCCATTTGTTTATGCCAATCATCTGTACCACATATAGATGGTAAAAATCTTACTTTAATTCCCCTGAACTCATTAAGCATTTCTTTATGTAAATGTCCACAGTGAACCTCACGATGTAAAGAGTCTGCAAAAAGCATTGGTTGTTCGGTTGCCATTATAAGAGGCATATCCGCTGGTTTCTCTTTATCTCCATGAGTATACATTATGAGACATTTCCCATACTTGTAATACTTTCTAGGATCAGGTAAATTATTAACTGTTATATTATCACTTGTTCTGTAGTAAGAAGAAATTACTTCTCCTACATAAAACATTCTTTCCCAATCATGATTACCTTGCACTACTACAACATCTACTGGTGCAATAGTATTTAAGTAATTTACTGCTTCAACAATAGCTGAAGTATATGTTGAGAAAGTTTCATACCAAGGTGCTAGATCATGTTGAGGTGTGCCTGCTGTTGTAGTCAATCTTAGACCCTCTGAGTTTAATCCATCATTACCTATAGGTAGTATAAATCTTTCAATTCTTTCGTTTGGTATTTTAGCTACTAGATTAGCAACAGACTGAAGATAATTTTTCTTTAGTTTCTTCATGTCTCCTTTACCAAAATGTAAATCTGGTAAAGATACTTCTACTGCTATACTACCATTATTATTTTTTGGTGTAATATTAGGTTTATCAAGATGAGATAAAGCTTCTATAAGAGTATTTTTAAATATACCCCAAGATTCTCCACCTTCTTCTTTTTTCTTTTTATAAGACTCTAACCATTCTCCATTAGCACCTTGCCATTTAGAAACTAATTCAAAAGCGTCTGGTACTGTTTCTGTAATAGCTTGCTTAACAATCTTGTCTGAGCTTTTACTTTCTTCCCTTACTTCTGATAATGCTTCTGCACATTCATCAACAGTTACTATATAATCTCTTTTGGTTAAAATATCAAATAACCTTTCTTTACCTTCTTTAAGATAACCAGGTCTTTCTGTTAAAAATCTTTTTATATCTTGTTTATCAAATATCATATTTTTCTTTATATTTTACTTACTGCAAAGTTACGGACTTTTTTTGACATATACAAGCTTTTTGCTAATTATTTTTACTTAGCTAATAAAAAACCTATTACAAATCCAGTACCAGCACCTATTAATATAAGCTTGTTTTTACGTTTAACTTTTTTATTTTCTTTAATATATAACTTTTTATAACTTTCTCTAGATTCAATAAGAGATTTATTTAACCCTTCAGCACGTTTTAAATCTTCATTTGTTCTAGCAAGTATTTCTTTATTGTATGTTAATACTTCTTTAGTTAAATAATGTGCATCTGATTCTTCGCTATAAAGCTGTAGAGCACCTTTTAAATCTTCTAAGTATATACGTTTGTATATAAGTTTTTCAATTATACGCTGTTCTTGCTCCCATGTAAAAAATACACCAGAGTCTTGTTCTAGTATAACTCTAACGGGGGAAAGGGATAATTGTGTCTTGTATGGTAGATTCGATTGCCCAAAAACCATCACGCTGCTCAATACTAGAAGTAGCAATATTGATATACTGTAAAGATTCTTCTTGATTGTTTTTAACATTTGTTTTAATTTTATTTTGATTTTGTCTTAAGCTATCTCTTTGTTCTAGTAAATTTTCTATAATGCGTTCTGATTTATTAATAATATTTATTGTTTTAGTTCTTTCTATTGTAACTGTTTCAATAAAACTATTTAATTCTGCATCTTTTTTGTTTAACTCGTTTTCTAATTTAAAATTTCTATTACCTGTAAAAACAAATAGTAGTAAAAAAATAACACCTAATAAAATTATTACTTTTTCTTTAGTACTCATAATATATTTTCTTCTTTTAACCAATTTTTAACATCAAAGCTTGGACAACGTTTAACCCATTCATATTTAGATATAACACCATCTCCATTTAAATCTGGTGATAAATCTCTATGTCCTACTACAGGTAATTTACCTAAGTTATTATCTTCACGTAAATCATTAATTAATTTCTTTAAAGAAATTTTTTGTAATGGTGTTCTATTATCATTAATTTCACCTCCAATATAAGATATATGAACACTATCATAATTATAACCTCTAACACCATTAGATACTTTATTTATAGGCCACGTGTTAGTAATATCACCATTTGGTGATATCATATAATGATAACCAGGAGATTTCCAACCTAAGTTGACTTTAAAGTATTTTAATATAGATTCTACAGTAGCTTCTTGAGTACTTCCTGTACAATGTATAACAATCCTGTTTATATTTCTCCCGTAGTTTTTAGGATGTATTTTAGAGGGGGATGTTTTCAGGGTCGGTATAATTTTCCTCAAGAATTTCCCCATTGTTTGTATTGCCCACATATGTTTTATTTATAAATGATGGTCTATTAGTTTCTTTATTTACATAGTAACCTATTAACATACCCATTGTACCAAACATAGATGACCAAGCTGCCCATGCAGATGAATTATCCATACTTCCATTTTTTACAGATAAATATATTATATAAGTAGGAAATAAACTTGCTACAAAAAGAACTGTAATTCCTGCTGTAGTTACTTTAAGTCTACTACGTTGTACATTATCTAGTTTAAGTCTCCTCATCTTCTTCTAGTTTTTGTAATTCTATTTTCTTTATTTGTAGCTCTAAATAATAAACTCTAGCTTTAATTATTCCTACTACCATAGCTAACATAAAAGTACCTGTTGTAAAATAAGTACTTACTTCTACAGCACCTAATACATCTATCATATTAGCTAAAAATGCTATTGATAAAGTACCTATTACTGATGCGTCGCTTTCAATCATTTTAGTTGGTATTTCCATTATTCTGGGTCATTTGGTGCATAAGCTTCTAACTCAGCATTTGTTAAATTTACTATTTCCATTACATCGGGATTAACAACAGGTTCTCCTGTTGGTTGATAATTACTTAGAAAAAAGTCCATCATTGCCCCTCCTATTTGTCCCATGTTAGGTCTAATACTATTGTAGTAAAAAAACCATATATTTTGGGTAGGGTGTTTATAATAATCTGCTACAAGTGCTGTGGTTTGACCATCTTCATTGTATCTAGATTCTACTGTACTCATCCAGTTAGCAAGTTGTTTAACATGCTCTGCTGTTGATTGTTGTTGTATTTTTAATATTTTTGTCATTAGAATATTGTATAAGCTAAATTTTGATAAGCTCTAATACGATTAACTATTGTACTTGATTGAGCTGTATCTATCCATATGTATTCTTGTATGTGTCCATTCCAATAGTGAGAAGTAGCATCAGCTCCTAAGTTAACAGTATCAATTCCAATAAATCCTCCTTCTGAGCTAGTCAAAGTAGCTACACCATTATCTAAGTTAGATGTAATGTTAGTACCATCATATTGAGTTGCTATATGTTCTACAGCATTTGCTGCTGTAGGTGTAGCAGTTGGTTGAGTGTTACCCCAAGCTACTCTAAAGTTAGATCCATATCTACTTTGTCTGAAGTATGCTTGACCTCCTCCTGAAGTTGGAGATGAAGATAACGAAGTTAATGTTGAAAACCCTGTATCAATTGCTTGAAGCACTATGTACAATGATGCATTAGTTGCTCCAAACACACCAGAGCTTAATTCAAAATTTAAAGAGTCATCAGTACCATCAAATAATATAGTTCTACTAGCACCTGTTGTAGAAGCGTCAGAGATGCTAGGTTGTTTACCAGCAGTTGTTTGAACAAGATGATTGTCATTACCTGATTGGTCATACCAAGTAGTAACATAAGCTGTACCACCTCCACCTACCCATGTGTCTACTACTGACCAATCTATGTATTCTCCCATAGCTAATCCTGCACCATAATCTAATTCAGCATTATCAGAGCTACGACGAAGTCTTAATAAAGCTGAAGTGTGGTCTGTATGAATTCTACGTGTAGAAAATACAAGACGTGGAGTTTCAGCGTCATAGTCTTTAATGTCTATTCCGTCATAAGCAACTGCAAATCTGTAAGGGTTTAATAACATCTTATACTGTATAATATCCTATGAATTCTAATTTTAATCCTTTTCCTGCAGTAGAAGAACCTATTACATCAATATCAATTGTTACTTCAGAATCTTCAGGAATAACCCCATCAGTTATAACTAAAGGAGTAGCTGATGTTCTAGAAGTTTTTTCTCCTGCATCAATACTTAATTTTGTTGAAAGAATTGTTGAACCGTCTACATTAACATCTACAGTTATTACTGAACCTGCGGAAGCAGTGTTAACGCTTGATCTAATTTTTGTAACTACAAAAGCTCTAGTTCTAAATGTAACTACATCAGTTGCTGCTACTAAATCAGAAGTTTCATCTGAACATGCTACATATATTGAAGTTAAAGGACTAACTTCATGTATTATACCATCTTCATCAAATACTGGAGCAGTAGCAGGTACTCCAACAAAGTTACCAAGCCCATACATGTTAAATTCTACTTCTCCATCAGTACGTAGTATAATTTTATTATTTTGTCCTGACGCAACATTTTGTAACCATAGCTCACCAACTCCATGATTTTTCATTACAAATGCACCAGTAGCACCAGTTTCTTTTCTTATTGTACCATCTGGTACACCACTATTAGTTGTAGCCTGAGTAAAAAACTTTAAGTGTGCATCTTGTGCAGTTCCTTCTTCAGCACTATAATATCCAATTTGTACGTCATTACCATCTGCTCTAAACCTATGACCATGAAGTCTTATAGGACCAGTAGAAGTTACTGGGGCATCTGCATCATGAATACTAAACAAATTACCATTAGTGTCAATTGTTCTAGCTGCATTAAGTATTCCATTATCTGTATAAACATTAACATCTGTTTGTAATACAGAAATAATATCAAATGCAGGCATTGGAATCCATATTGAGTTAACTGGGTCCCAAACTAAAATATAAGTAATAGTATTAAAATTAGTTACCCAATCTGCTATATCACTAGCACTAGGTTTATTTCCATCCCATGTAGTAAATATTTCATTTACCCAATCTAAAGTATCTTCATAAAACGAAGGACTAACATCGTTTAAGCTACTCATTAAATTTATAGCTTCCCAAGTCCATACATTAGATCCATCATTCTTTAAGAAGCCTTCTGAACCAGCTACAGGTAAAGTATACGCAGTAGGAGTTACTCCTGATGAAGCTGGTTCTATAGTAATTAGTTTATCTTCAGCATTCATAAACCCTAGCTTAGCTTGGTCTAGTATAAAAGTAAGATATGAAGTTGTTCTAGTTTCAGAAAATAGTACACTAGGTGTATCTGCTATTCTAATATCTGCTGTTCCTGCTGCAGTTGTTCTAAAGTAGTTCTCATCAGTACCTAGTGTAACAATATTTCCAGTAGCCACAAAAGTAAGCATGTCTACACCAGAGTTTTCAATCTTCCAGTTGTTACCATCCAGTTCATGAACTCTAGCCCCAGTTGATGTAAGGTTAGTATTCATCATTTGAGTGTCTGTAGTAGGAACAATACTTATATTAACTACACCACTACCTGCATCTGAGGAAGTAACTGATCCTCCTATAAAGTTAAAAGCTGTAAAATTAGTACCTATTGAATTACCTTCTTCTGATACACCAAACGTACCCCCAGAACTAATAGTTAAATTATCATTCAAAAATGATATAATATTAGACATTGAAGTTTTTCTAGATAAACCATCTATAGAACCATAATAATCATTTCTATCTGCTACTATTGGAAAAAAGACAAACTGGTCATTTAAACTTAACGTATCATATTTTTTTAATGCGGGGAAATATAAATGATTAGCCATTTTATTTTAATAATTTTTGTAATTTAACAATAAACTTACATATAGTTGCTTCTTCTAAACAAGAGCAATTATTATAATAAAGTTCGATTTCTTCTAAATAGAAATAAGCAAGAAGCATTTTTTTTTCTTCTTGCTCACAATTAATACCATATCTATATCTTTTGTTTAATTTAGAAACAAAATTCTTATACAAATATCTACCTTGTGCTATCCATTGTAATAAATGTGTATTACTAAGTGCCATTAAGTTCTATTTATTTTAATTGATAAAAGAGCTTTACCACCAGCAGTTGATTTAGCTGTTACAAAGTTTAAAACTTCTCCTGCAGCAAAAACATTTCCTGATGTTAAATCTAAACTACCTAATGTATTTATAGATGTGGAAGCAGATATAGATGTATTAGCTGGGGTAGTAGTACCACCATCAACAGTAGGTGTTATAGTACCAGCATCTGTAGCAGCCATTGCTTTAGTTATAACATAATTTATTGAAGTAATTGTTCCATCGTAAGGCATTGTAACTGAATTATTACCTAATTCTCCTGTTTCAAATGATACAGGTACAACAATAATTTCTGTTTTTAAAGAAGTACTTACTTGTCCAACATCTACAGTGTTGTCAGCTAATTTAGAACCAGCTATTGATTTTAAACCAATAGCTGCTGCTACAACAGCACCATCTGCAATTTTAGCTGCTGTTACAGAATCATCCGTTAGTTGTGTAGTACCTACAATACCAGCCTCATCCACTTTTGCCAAAAATTTAACTACCCAAGCAGACCCATTATAATAAGCATCTATAGATCCTATTACTGATTCAAAAGTTTCTGGTATTACTGTACCTAATACAGTAAATGTATTTCCATCAAAATTTAAATCTGCATCATATTGTATAAATATTGAGTCACCTTTAGCTAATGTACCTGTTGCTGTAATAGTACAATCATCTCCTAATGTAACACTACCAGAAGTAAGTAGTCTATGGAAATCATAATAATCTGTTATGTCTATTGCAATACCTGTAGTTCCAGATACTACAGCATGTTCTTTATATATTTTTCTAGTTGCCATTATGATGTTCTTTTAATGTAACGTACTACAAAATCGTTTAATGTTATCGTTTCTGCTGTTGTACCTATCATAGTTATTTGAAATAAATTTATTGCTGTAAAATCAACATTGCTTGTTAATTCATGTTGATTTATAGTAGTAAGTCCTACACCAATTGCTTTAGCCGTTGATAAGATATTAGTAGGTGCAAAATATAATTCAGATGTAAATGTTAAAGCAGTAGCTGATTCTCTATATAATCTTCCATTTATTCTAAGAGATTCAAGAGGATAACTACCATCAAGAACAAGTTCGGTATTACTAGTTAAATAACCATTAACACCAAAAGACATTACAAGATTATCTTTAATTGCAGGGTCTTGTGTTTGAGTACGTCTAAGTGTAGCAGAGAATTCTAACATATCTTCGTTAGTACTTAATGTGTCTGCTGGTATAGATATAGAACCTAATAAAGTACTAGCTTCACCAGCATCTACAGTACCTGTAAAAACACCATCTATTACATATGCACCTGTTCCATCAACACCATTTGAACCGTTAGAACCACTTGCACCGTCAGCTCCCATAGGGGTAAAGCTAACTACCATATTATCATCAGCAGTAAATGAACCATTAGCTACTATACCTGTTAAAGCAATAGTATAATGGTCACCTGTATCAACAACACCAGTAACCGTTCCCATTATAAAGGTATTAGATTGATATTGTTTCCAAACTTTAATTAATCCATAATTATTAGAATTAGTAAAAGTTGACAAAAAAGAATTATGGTCAATTCCGTCTATATTAATTTGATTAAAATATAATTCTGAAACAGAAGATAATGTACTGTTATTAGAACGCATATAATTTACTGCTGGGTTAGATGCAGTAGAAGAGGAATCAAATTTCCACTCTGCTGAAAAACCACCAAATAAACCATCTTGTCCACTAGCACCTGTTAAATAAGGTAATGTTATACCTGAGTCACAACCACAAGGGTTTGTTGAGCAATCGCACATAAGTTTTTTAGTTACACCCGCAAGGGCTATAGTTACAAAAATCAGTTAATAGGGCTAGTATTTCATCTGCTTTATCCTTATCTAAAGAACCTGCTGCTGATGATAATGCTTTTTCCCATGCTTTAGCTTTTAATAAATCTTTGTAATAATCCTCATTTTTTGGATTTTCTTGTACAAGTTTAACAAAGCCTGAAATACAACATCTAACAGAAGGATAGAAATACTTTTCTAAACATACTGTAAAAGTAGATGATGCTGTTTTAATAGTATATAATATTTTATAATAACCATCTTTAATAGTTATTCCATTATCAACACCTAATGCAGTAAATGTAAATTTACCAGTTACAGGGTCAGTAATTTGAGATAAAACATCTATAATTGTAGATGACCCCGTAGGGTCTGTTATAGTTAATTTGGCTTCTGTTAAATTAGATGCCTCTATAGTTGAAGAATCTTCCCAACCAGTTGTGTTATCTGATTCGTCATACACATCTGTTGTGTCAGTAACATGTAGTTCATACACATCACTTGAATTTTTTATTAAGCAATAGGATATAGTAGGTACAAAAGCCATATTGAAGAATTAAAAAAAGGGGAGAATTAACTCCCCTTTTAAAGTTAATATTAATCGAATGCTGCAGTAATACCAGTTATAGTATTAAGTATAGTAAGTATAGTACTTACTTGTCCAGCAGCAGTCCAGTCACCATCTGATGCACCATCACCTAGATAAACAACACATTCTTTGTTAGAAATTGGTTGAGCACCAATGCCTGAAACAAAATGTGATTCTTGCCAAGCTAGATTCAAACTACCATAGTAGGTTGCACCTGATAAATCTGTATCTATTGTGGAGCGAAACATGCGATCTCTACGGTATCTATTTCCGTTAACACCTTCACCAAAGTATTCCATTTTAGCAACTTCTTGAAAGTCACCTTTTCCTTCTGTTGGAGCAGTTACTGAGGTAAGCGTAGAGCTACCAAAGTTATCAAGCTGTGTTTCCCAACGTACTTTACGGAAATGACCTGGTTTAGTTGCATCAAAGTTACGAATAACTCCTGTAAGACGTATTCCACAATCTGCTGCTGCTACCGAAGCAGCAGTATAAGCAGTGGCTACTTGATTTACAGCAGTAGCACCTTGAAATGGCATGTGAATACGAACAATTGTTGAGCTAATTACTTCAACAATTTCATATCCAATATCTGCAGAAGCATCAATAGATAGAATTTCTCCTACAACTGGTGCAGCAGTCCATGAGTTTGAACCCTGTACAACAATGTCTGAACCCTTAGTAACGTTAACTTCATCAACGTTAGTTGTTCCAACAATACTAGAACCATCCGTAGATGAACCAGAATCAAACAAAGAGAGAGCAAAAACATCTTTCTCAAATTGTTTACGTACATTGTCATTTAAATTAGACGCAACATTCTTAGCTACTTCCCACTGTGTGGTAGAAGCATCAGAAAGATATGCACCATATATTTTGTCTTGTTGTCCAAAACCTGTTCGGTCTGTCTCAATCATGTTAAGACGTAAAAGGTATGAGTTAGAGTTAATAGCTGTAAGAGCACCTGTAGTACCATTAAAACCAATATCTGTAACTTGTTCTGTTGCACTTGCGTGCCCAGCACCTTTATAGTATCTAATTGAGCCTGCTGGATCAATTAGGTCAGTAGCTCTTTGGGAAAGACCTGCACCTCGACCTTGCACGATGCGGAATTTTTTATTCAAAGCATCCGTACTAGTTGTAATTACTGCACCAAATGCATCAATTACAGCAACTTCACCAGCCAAAAGTCCTGAGACATTTGTAGCTGAAGTATAAGCTTGGTCACCTCCAATCATTACTGAACGTATGTTATTATTACTAAACATAGTATGTATTTATTATTATTAATTAAAAATTTATTTATTCCGCCTCTCCACCCAATTGTGCGTGTGTCTGGGATCTAGGCTCTTGTTGGTTTTCCAACGCCATTGTAACTGCCATATTTACTATTTCTCTATGCACCATAGAGTTAAGCTCTGATGTAACATTACCATCAATACTTATGTCAGTTAAGTTTTTAATATAACGAAAATTATAATTTGTGATAGTGTAAGTACCATCTGTTATAACTTCGTGCCTTTTTTCACCGTTAAGTGGAGTAGCATCCATTCTCCATAATTCGTTAGAATTAGGTTTTTTAAATGGATTATGTATGGTAGAAAAATACTCATCGTGCGTTTTAGGCGCGACTGTTTTCTGTGTACCACAATTGTCTGAAGTATTTACCCACTCAATAGTAGTTAACCAGTGGTCAGTAGGCAAATCAAATATAGTACTATTTGTTGATAGTACATCAGTTTGGTCTGCTGATACTGTCCCTTGACCTTGTCTTACAATTAAAGAGATGTCTTTTTTACGTTTTTCAGTTTCTTCATATCCTTCTTGGTATTTATTACCACGAGGATGATAGTGTTGCTTAACAAAACGCTCTTGCGCTATAGTAAGAAACTCACTTATTTCCGTATTTATAAAACCTGGAGCAGCTAAGCTGGCTACTTTATCGTAGCCTAGCAAAAACTTATCTCTCATCTCTGTAGCTGTCATTATTTAGACTCTTCTATTTGAGTTTTTATTTTCATGTACAAATCGCTATTAGCTCCGTTAGGATCTAACTCTTTCATAATTTGGGTAATGGTATACAAATCATCTGGTTCACCAGCGACTGCATATTTATTACGACCTATCTTAACAACAGCTCCTGCTTCCACAGAATCTTCAATAAAACATCTCATATCAAAATTTTCATCTTTGATAATCTGGATAAATTTATTTGGGTTTTCTTCCACAATTTTCTTTATCTCTGATTTAAGGAAATCCGTATCTGAATTTTTAGATACACCTTTGTTAGTATAGACTTTTAATACATTACGCATTTTATTATGACTATTTTGGATTGCTCCAAATTCCATCCACACTGATTGCATTAATTCTGCTTCACGTGCGTCTGTTTGTACTTGGTGGTCCATGTCTACTAACATCCATCTACAGGTCGGTACATTAAGCCTATCTTCAAAGGTTGGTGCAACTAGCTCTTTATTAGCTAAAAGTACTTTATATCTAATGTATTGGTCAGGGTCTGACAAATCCAAAAGAGTTTCCTCTTTATTAAGTTTAACATAATATTTACCCCAAAAGTTTTTCTTCTTATCTACATAGATACTAAGATCTCCTTCTTTCTTAACAAGTACCTTTTCAAGGTATGCTTGTTCGTCTGGTTTTAAAGGGTTAATTAATTGTCCTGTTTTTTCGTTACGTGGTACACACAGGGGGGCTGATGTACCTGTAAACATAAACTCTCCGTCATGACCTTTTCCTAACCAAGATCCTTGACGTACTACTGGCAATACTTTGACTCTACGGTTAGGTAGGCTAAAAGTAAGGTTCTTCTCCATTTGTTCTTCCATTTTTCTAATTTTTAATTGTTATTAGTATGTTACACCAACATCAGACAAGAGGTTAGGTATCATTGCAACACAACGTGTTGGGTCAGTTACCATAGAACCACAAGTTGTCATACGGTGGAATTCATATCCATCGACACTGTGTGCTGCCATCGTCATTTTACCATCTGGTGTATACGGGTTACGTAGACCAGGGATATACGCCATGATTTCAGGTTGGTTTTTAGCCATCGTCTTCTGAATGTTGCTAGCTCCGTTAGAAGTACCTACATCCAAAACATCATAACGGTAAGACTCAGCAAGTCCTCCATCTGGGTGATATATTTTATTACGAGTTGGGTTGTCATTCATTGGCTCGTGAGAAAGAGTAATCTTTACTCCTTGTGGGCCCATGTATTCCAGGAATTGGCCTTTGTAACCAAGTGTGTTTCCTTTACCACTATATACACGCTCTGTAACTTGTAGTGGAGTATACAATGCACTGTAATCTTCTAGAGACTCAGAGAATTGATACATACCCCATTCTCCTGTACGGAAAATAAACTCACGTTCATCACGTGTAAGACGGTTTACAGAAAGATCAAGAAGAATAGTCGTTGCCCACTTAATATCAAATGTATTATAGTATGCTACGTTAGAGGATTCCATTTGTTGACGGATACCTGCTCCTTGCTTGATGTCATAACCTGATTTACCTTTGGCTGTATACGATCCATCATCATTACGATTAGAAACAGCAAACATCAAAAGACGAGACTTCATCTCTTTAAATTGTTGCTCAAACTCCCAGTCTGCATATTGCATCCAAGTTGTTTTTGTTTCAACTCCACTTTCACCCTGTACTTGCCAGCTAAATGCTACTGGTTTAGCAATCATGTTACCAGGACGAGTATCCTGCATACGGATAGAAGTAAATGTATTAATCATTGAGAACGGAGAAGTATAGTTAACGTGACTACCTTTAACAGATAATGTACGTTCAACTGGACTCCAATCTCTAGAGAATCGTTTACCACTAACTATTTCAGCAAAAGGAATAAACAATGTGTTGTCCTTTGTGAATAGTTTACAACGATAGTGTACTTCTGTACCAACTTGTGAAGGTACATCCAAAATTTGGATAGAGTAACGTTCGTTCTTTTCACCAACAATGAGGTCTACGTCAGAGAAGAAATCCTCGTTAAATACGAGTGTAAATTCTCCACCACCTAGTCCTGCTTGACTTGCTGCTGTTACTGCTGTTCCATCTATTTCTGCGCGAACTAGTGGTACATTTTTCCTAGAGTTACCTTGTAGTAACCAACGGAAATCTTCATCGGAATCGAAATATTTAACGCCAAACTGAGACAAAAAAGTGTCAAGGTCCATACCAGAATTGATCTGATGCAACATTGTGACCAAATCTGATGCTTCTTGAACATCTAATCCGTAGATTGCAGCCAAGTGGTTTTCAGTGGTCAATCCTGACCAGTCTGTTGGTAAATATTCCTGTAAGGGAAATGCTGTCATTTTATTTGTTTTTTATTATTTGTTTAGTTCTGACTTCAAACTTTTAAATGAATCCAGAATGCTTTTAGAAACATTACTTTTTTCATCTGGTCCATACACTGGTGTACCACCACCAATTGGTGCAGATGAATTAGTAATTACTTTCTCTAATTCTTTTGTAGCTGTTGACTTAGCAGATGCTATAACAGAATCCCATTTACCATCAAATACACCAAGCTCATTTAAATAAGCTAATGTAATTTCAAAGGATACTGGGTCTTTACTTCGTTTAAGTCCTATTGCTGTAGTAGCTTGTCCAGTTGTTGGATCATTACCTACAGAAGTAGTTATACTTTTAAAAATCTTTTCTTTAGTTTTGTCGTTAATTTTACGACCTGGAATTATTTCAGCAATATCAAAAACTCTGGTTTTTAAATCTTCCATTTGTTTAGTTGCCATTTCTTGATAAGCCGCTTTATCTGATTCAGCTTTATTTACTAAATATTTTTTTTGATAAGTGTAGTTTTCTTTAATTTTTTCAGAATAAGATAAAGCTTTTCCTGAAAGTTTTTCAGTATCTTCCAAATATTCTATTTGGTCATTTATATCTTGCTCAGTCATATCTGTACTTTGTCCTAAGTACATTCTTACTGCTTGTTTCTGAATATCTACATTATTCTCTATATTCTCAGGAGTTAAATCTTTAACTGTTATTTGTTTAGCTACTTCTTTAACTTGATCTAAAGGTACACCTCTATTAATCATATCTAGAAACTCTTGAGTTTCTGGTGAATATTTAGAGTTCTCTTGATTTATTCTTTGATTAACGTTATATTCAATTGCTTTTTCAATACCTTTTTCAAAGTCATCCACAGAATTAAATTCCATGTCTTCTGTTATTTCATCAAAGAAAATACCTCGCTCCTTTAGAACATTAGCAAATGAAGCAAATGGAGAAGAAGCGTCTTTAATTTCTTTGGGAGCGAGGATTTCTTTTTTTTCCTCCGACGGTTCTACTGGTCTAGCACTTGCGTTGCTAACATCAATTGGTACTTTCAACGGATTAACTGGTTCTTCAATTTCATCCTTAATTTTTTCTTCTTCTTTAGGTATTTCTACCTTTGGTACTTCGGTTGGATCTGGTATTGTAAATCCGCCTTTATTAGCTTTACTAATTAATTGGTCTAAACCGAGTCCTGTACTGCTTCCATTATAACTCATTTTATACAAATTTAATAAAAATTATTAATATACATCAACTATTTCTAACAATTTATGTTATAAAGTTTCTTACTTTATCGCACTTTACTTACTATTGTTATTTGATGATGCTGCCATTCTAGCTTTAATTGCTAGTTCTTTTTTTGCAGTTTCCTCTTTAAGAGCAATTTCTCTTTTTGCTATTTTTTCTTTAAGAGTTAATTCTTTATCTGCAATCTTATCTTTAATATCTAATTCTTTATTAGATATTTCTTGTTTTGTTTTAGACTCTTCTCCTTTAATTTGCTTATCCATTGCTAATTTTTTACGAGACTCTTCTTGTTCTAATTTACGTTTTTTAGCACCCTCTTGTCTTAACTGAGTTATCTTATTATCCATTTCTCTTTGTTTAAGAGATATATTAGATGATGATTCTTTTTCTTTTAATTTACGATTAGCTTCTGAATCTTTTTCTTTAAGAGCAAGTTCTTTTTCTTTAATTTTTTCAGCAGAACGCATTTTAGCCTCTTCCATAAATATCTGATTTATTTCTTTACCAGAATCTAATTCACTTTGTAAAATAAGAGTAAGTCTATCTTCTTCTCCTTTAATACGTATTTCTTCAAGTTTAGATGCTTGCTCGTCTTCACGATTCTCAATTTGCATTTGTTGCATTTTTTCTTGTGCCGCTGCTGCTTGTTGAGCCATTTGCTGTTCATGCTCTTTTTGAGCTTGTTCTGCTTGCTGTACTTCTTGCATTTTACGTTCTTCAGCATCCTCAATAGATTTTGCCATGTCAGTAAGATTGTTTGCAGAAAATACTTTAATAATATCACCAAAATTAAGCTTATCATTTTGTAATCCAGCATGTGCAAGTTGCTTAAGTGATTGTTCAAACTCTGCATCTTTACCAGAGTTATTAATAAATATTGTAAAATCTTCTTCAGCAATTTTACTACCATCTACTTTAAGTAAATTAGTAGACATATCATCTAATACATATGCAAATCTTTTATCTGTTTCTTCTCTAAAACAATATTTAGCTGTTTCAAGAACCATTTGCATAACACGTAATTTAACATGCTCATGTGTTCTAAACCAAGGTTCTGTAATATGTGAGCTTTGTGTTACAGCTCTTTCTACATTACCTACTAATTCTCTTTGTTCTATTTGTCCTTGACGTTGTGCTGACACACCAGAAATACTACCTAACTGTTGCTCAATATAACTAAGCATTTGAATATTAGATTGTATATAGTTACCAATACTATCATCAGATAATATTTTACCACCAACTGTATTCATACTACCAGCTAACGTACCAGTAGAACCACCTTTTTTAGATTCATTAAAAGGGTCCATTATTGCATAACCCATTACTTCAGCATAATAAAGCCACTTATCTAATTCCCATTCATCAGGAATAGCAGCAGCATTAATTTCCATAATTGGACCTTTATACTTTGCAAAAGCAAGTTCTGTACGATACATGAATATGTTATACAGATATTGATAAGGTTTCATTTGGTCAAACAAACTACGCGCCCTAGAACTGTTAATATTATAAGCTGTTCCCACATAACCAGAACTACATCTACTTAAGTTATTTAAAGATCTAAATTGTACAGGACGAGGTTGTATTTTTAAATACAAATCTTTACCAACACGTGTGCCTTCCCAATACTCATTAATCCATAACCATTCAATAGTTTCACCCATTTCTGCATCAATAGGATAATTCTCATCAACAATAGTTTCTTGAGAGTCACCCATTTCATCAAAATAAGAAAGCTTACCAATTTTTCTACGTGACTTCCAAACAACTCTAGTAACTCTTATATTACCAGCCTCATCGTAAAAACCACCAAATCTATTACGTGAATCAACAGAGTTAATTTCTATTGGGTCACTTAAAAATGTAGAAGCATGTAATGTTGGGAATGTATTTTTGTAATTTAAAGTATCTCCTGTTCCTCTAGTTCCTCCTGATGTAGCAGTCCCATTACGATCTTCTAAATTTGTAATGTCTATTGGTTTAAGATACTCATAGAATTCATCAATAACCTTACCTACTGGTACATATGAATCCTCAATAATTATATCTGCATCATCTACGTAAGGTGATTCTCCTGTACCATACGTAAATATATTTAATGGGTTACATTTAGCAACCTCTGGTTGACCTGCAATAATATCAACTCTGTATATTTCTTCTGACGCTATTAATGCGTCTTCAAATCCTTTTGAAAATTTTTCCTGTAAATTTTGTTCTTTCCAAAAGAAAGTCAAAATATCAGAAGCCATTTTTTCTCTATAATCTTGATATGAATATTTAAACTTTTTATTAATATCTTGCAACTTGAGTTTCATCTGTTGCTCATCAAGACCTTTGTTTTCACTTATTATTTGTTCTTGTACAAAAGAAAGTAACTCTTCTTTTTGTTTCTCTTCTTTTTCATTAATAGTATGTGGATTAGATGAACGTACTCTCCATTCAAATTTACGTTTCATTTCTTCACCAACAAGAAGTTTTATTTTTGGATTAGCCAACGGATAATTTTGCATCGTTGCTGGAAAAGTTGTAATATCTAATCCAAGCGGACTACATATTTTTTCAACATCTTTAATGTCTAATATATCATTAGCTAAATCATAGTTTTTCTTTTTATTATAATAATTCTGTCTAATTTCAAAATTAGAAAATAAAGTTAAACTTTCAGCACCTTCAATACAAGACACAACCCAATCCTTATTTTTAGAACTTGTTGACTTCTTTTGAGAAGGGAATTCAGTATTTGTATTAGAAGGCTGATATATTCTTTCTATCATAATGTGGGTTGGTCAATTTGCAAATTTAATATTATTAATCAAAATAAACAAGCTATTCTATTTATTATACAACATTTATTTTAACGAGGTATAGCTATTTTGTCAAAAGGGTTCTTACCAACTTTACTAAACCTAGCATCAATTTTATCATAAATAGATTTAGTTGGGTTATTTATTTCAACAATATGTTTGTGTTTTTGTTCTTTATATATCATTAACATACCTAATGCAGATACACGGTCAAAGTTACCTTCATCATTCCAGCGTATTAATTCTTCTATTAAAGCTTGTGAACGTATTACATCTACATTCAGCATATTTTCTTTATCAAAAGCATCTTCTAATAACCATGACTTTATAAGATCTCTTGCCCATCTATTAACATACTGATTAGCAGGTGTACCAAATGCCTTATTACCAACATGTGCTGTTTTTACCATACCCTGATCTCTAAGAAGTTTAGGTGTCTCACAAAGTAAATAAGTACAATTTAAGTTATGAAAATATTGAAATAAACCTTTCTTTGCATTTTCATAATTACAAGTAGCATTATAAAATAATAATAACTTTCTCATATTCTCATAATAAGCACTAGCTGTTGCGTGTCTACCTGTATACTCAGCAACAATTCTACCTGTTAATCTATTCATTATAAACATAGATTGTAATGAACCATCAAAACTATCATCATCAACAGGGTCACAACCAGCAATATTTATACCAAAAGGTATTGTACCATCCATGTTTCTAACTGGCATTTCAAATATTTCTATACACCCTTCTCCCATTTTACTAGCCTTATAAGGCCAATCTACAATAGGTATATCATCTGTATTTTTCCATATTATTTCATCATCTTTAATCACACAAAAACCATTCCATGCAGAATTGAGTAAGTCATCATTAGACAATAAGTTCTCTTGAGCCATTTTAAGCTCTGTTAAAGGAAAGAACGTTCCTTCCATAGAGAAGAAGACCTCTGAAGGCTTTATAGGTCTGTTAATTACTTCTGAGGCGTATTTAATTTTATTTTTCTTAAGAGATAACCTTTCATTTTCTAAATAAGCTAATGATTTATCTTCATCTGTAATAAAATTCTTTGTTCTTTTAAATCCATTAAGTGTTAAATAAGATGGTATAAAATATCCAATATCTCCACGACCTTCCCATTCATCTTCAAAAACTAAACAATTATAATCTTTTGGGTTATAAAATATATTACGAGCGTGCATTGCTGCTGAACCTTTAAATAAACCTCCAGTACCAAACATATATATTGTACCAAACTGTCTATTACCTTCAGCGACACATTCTTTCATTGCCCCTAATGCTTCCTCAATGTTATCCATAAAACCAGTTTCTTCAATAAATATTAAAGAAGGACGTGTTCCGTTAGCAGCAAGTGGATCGTCTTTAAATGTTCTATGATGTATTTTAGATTTGGAGTTCTCAGATATAAGAAACTTTCCAGGTTGTAAAGAACCACTATATTTTACAGACAGTGGACTAGGATAATCTTCACCATCAAATTTAACAGAACCAGGTAAATTACTAATACCCATTGTAAACTTAGCTAGTAAATCTTTAGAATAAGCAGAATCAATTGCACCCACTAATGTTTGTGTTGTAAGTGGTTTTTCTTTATCAGATGTTTTCTTACGCATATACACAGCGTAATTTGTAGCACCATCAAATAAAAAGTTATGACCAATATTACCACCACCCCAAAATGATTTACCACCACCACGAGCTTCAAGGTCCATTACGTTTTTAGCTTCATTTTGAAATAAAGCTAATCCTTTATCCTCACCATGATTCATACGTAAGTATTCTCTAGCTCCTATGTATTCTTTTTTTAAATCTTCTTCTCTGCAATAACCTTTTTCAAGGTAAAGCTCCATTAAACCATTTTTTTCTAATTTTTCTCTATCTCTTACTGCTTCATTAGAAGTATATTTATTATCATCAGCAAAACCTGAGAATCCCCTAGCTTCAACCATAACATATCCTTTGTCCCATTCTAAATCACGAAACCAAGGTTTTCCAATAGTTTTACCAAGAGACTCTCTAGACTCTACTTCAATGTTCCAAAAATTAACATAGAAATACAAAACTCCTGGACACCATCTTCCACTATGCCAGAAACCTTCAATACAACGCCTTTTTTGTTCTCTCCACCAAGAGAGGCGTTCAAAGTGTTCTGTTACTGGATTAAAGTATGGTATATCTACCACAAAATTCTCATTTTGTATATCTGTTAATTTTATCATTATTCTTGTCCTGTTACTAAAATTTCTGTGCCATTATCTTCAAATGTAAATGGTCCTAAAAATAAATTAGGAACATCATCATCAAAACATACTGGTATACTATCAGGTACATTATTTATTTGAGCATATCCTTTAGCTGTTCTAGAATATATATTATTTTTATAATATACTTTCATTGTTACAATATTTGTACCATTACATGGTGGTTGCCATCCAATATTATTAATTGTACCATCTAATAAATAAGTTTGAAAATTAAGTCTGCTACCATTTGTTTGTATAAGATCACCTTCAAAATACCACTCTAATGAGTCATTTGTATTAAAAGCAGTTATTACATTATTACAATCACTCCTTAATACAACATCCCATCCTAAATTATTAGTGACATCTTGTATAGAGTTATTCCATCCTGGTATAATATTGACTGTATATTCAACACCATAATTAGCTAAAAAATCAGCTAGATCATCTACATCATATAAAATAACCCAACTTTGAAGAAATGTTGATAAGTCAGATGATCCAACTAATCCATTTGCATCAAAATCCCATAAACATGGACTAGTGGATGGTTGTGACATAGCATTAGCTACTTGATTAGGTGCAATTACTTGACCACTTCTAGTAAGTTCTGCATGTACATAATTTACTTCATTTGTATAAACTTTTTCTGGTTTAGTACAATAATAAAATAAAAACATTATCGTTAACAGGGGGAGAACGATTTTTACTATATTTTTCATATTACTTGGTTTTATAATTCATTGGAATCAGTAAGAGATTGTACTCTATTACCTTTTCCTCTTTTTACTATTTCTTGATCTTTATCAAAGTCGTCTTTTACTTTTTTATAATCTAAATAGAACTTAGTTGTTTTTTCAATAAGTTTATCTAGTTCAATCATTAAACCAATATCTTTAGCTTTAATGGCTTCTTTATAAAAACGTTTAACTTCTCTGTCTCGCATAGACATAATCTCATTCCATACTACTAAACTTTTCTCTGCTTGGGTAAGCACCATGTCTTTAAAAAAATGCATTTCTTCATTATACTTTTCCCAATCAAAGTTTTCATCACCTAAATAATCTTTAGCTAAGTTATGAGCTTTAGATTCATCAGATAATTTATGATATCTATTTTCTGGGTTTGGGTCTAATCTAAATGCAATAGCCCACATTATTGTAGAAGAGTTTTTGTGATTTCTAGACTTATCTTTTCTATATAACTCTTTAAATGGACCCATTAGTTTTAACTGTGGATTTACTTGCCAAAAGTTTTGGTTTTCATCAAACGAATTTACTACACTCATTTTTTGTATGTTTTCTTATTAAATGTAAAGACGGATAAAGGAGATGCCCACATTTAGGACATCTCCAATATTGAAAACCATTATTAGCTTTCTTTTCGACCATTAGTTGGTCTTATTGTATTCTTGACCTCGTGATAGCATTGCTATATCTAAGTCAGTTAACTTATTCTTAATTACACATTCAGTAGTGAGAAGCAATCCTGCCACAGAGACTGCATTTTCTAATGACACTCTTGTTACCTTAGCTGGATCTACAACACCATCTTTAATTAAATCTACATATTTATCTGTACGGAAATTATAACCTTTACCTGTTGTATTAAATTTAATATGTATGTTTTTTGAGTTTTTACCAGCATTGTTACATATTGTTTTAAAAGGTTCTACTATAGCACCCATAACAATACTATATCCAATCTTTTCATCTTTAGGTAAATTTTTAATACTAGCGTTATGATCTATAGCCTCTAAATAAGTAAATCCACCACCAGGTACAATACCTTCTTCAAGTGCAGATTTAACAGCTCGTATTCCATCATCAAAACGATCTTTCTTTTCTTTAACTTCTACTTCAGAAAAACCACCTACTTTAAGTACAGCTACACCACCAGACAAAGTTGCAATACGAGAATTAAAACGTTCTTTAACTTGTGAATTGTCTTCTAAATCTCTATGTGCTGTAACTTCTTTAATTCTATTAGCAACTGCTCCTTTTGTAGCATCTCCTTTAAGAATAATAGTACCACTACGATCCACAATTATTTTTTCAGCAGTACCAAAAAATTCTTCTGGTTTAGTTATTAAATGAAAAGGTGAACCATAAGTATCACCAATAAGATTAGTACCTGTTGATATAGCCATATCTTCTAGTAATGCTGCTCTTTGTCCTGCAAAACCAGGCGCATAAATTACACATACTTTAAGACCTCTTTGTTGTTTATTAGCTAATAAAACATGTAGTGCTTCACCTGTCATTTCCTCACATACAATAAACAAAGGTTTATTGTGCTTGTGAGCGAACTTGACAAAACGATCTAAAACTCCTATTTGTGATATCTTTTCATTAGTAATAAGAATTAATGGATTTTCTAATTCAGCCGTTTGTTTTTCAGTATCTGTTTGAAAGTATGGTGTAATATAACCAGAATCATACTTTTGACCTTCTACAATTTCGTAAAACGTTTCATGTGTATTTGAATCACCTAACGTTACTAAACCTGAATGACCTACTGCATTAATTACTTCTGCTATCATGTTACCCATATCCTCATCACCATTTACAGATATAGTAGCTACTTCACTTATATTAGTAACTGGAATAGATTTATTTTTAATAAAATTAGTAACATCTGTTACTGCTTTATCCATTCCACGTTTAAGATCAATAGGATTTACATTTTCATTAAGAGCATCCATACCCTGTTTAAAAATTGCTTGAGCTAATACTGTAGCAGTTGTTGTTCCATCACCAGCATCTTGTGCTGTTTTAGACGCTACATTCTTCACCATTGTTGCACCCATGTTTTCAATCCTATCTTCTAATTGAATTTCTTGGGCTACAGTAACACCATCTTTAGTAATATGTGGAGTACTATAATTTTTATCAATTATTACATTCCTACCTTTCGGTCCTAATGTTACTTTAACAGCATTAGCAAGGATATCTACCCCTGCTAATAACTGTTTTCTTGCTTCTTCTCCTGATTTTACTTCTCTTATCATTATGCTCTTTTAATTATTGTTAACATTCTTCCAGGAACTACACCATACTTTAATCCTTCTACTGGAAAGTCTTGCATACTATGTAGCATATTCTCCATTACTACAAATTTATCACCAGCTTTAATCTTTGTTATTTCATCACCAACAGCTACTACATTAAGATAACGTTTATTCATGTTATCTCTCATCTTTTGAATTTCATCTTCTTCAGATTCAATACCTATCAATTGGTCTGGCTCTTCATCAATCTCATCTACAAACATTTCGTAAAATACAACTGTATCACCTAATATTACAATATCATTTTCAATTAAAATATCTCTTGCTTCTAAAACTGTAGCGTAATTGTACAATTTTGTTTCTTCTGCTTCTTCTTTATTATTTTTCATATCCTTTTAATTCTTCTAGTTTATCTACTAATGTTAAATGTTCTTCTTTTTTATTTTCTTTCTTATAAGATACCCCTTTAGTCTTACCAATGTAAGTAGGTTTACCTTGACTATCAAATTCAATCTCACCATCATCATTCATTTTTGGTATCAGCATTGCTGACCTATGAATAACTTTTTCTTTATTTTTAAGATAATTCTTAATTGCTTTACGTCTTATTTTATACTCTTCTTGTGTTTCTTCTTCTACTCGTTGAGGTTTAATGGTATTATATATTTTTAAATCCTTACCCTCATGTTCTATTACAGTATATTCCATTCTTTTCCTACTACTTTACATAACTTTGCATAAACTTCATCATCATATATAACTGGGAAACTACATCCATGAATAAATATTTCCATATACTTTTCGTCTTCATCCCCGTATAGAAAAAATGCACCAATTGACTCTTCTTTAATGTACACTTTATTTAACTCATGTGCATCTGTCTTAATTCCCATGCTCTCAAGTGCTTCATGTGAATCATCACTCATTTTAAACTTTGCTTCTATCATTTTTTATTCTTTTTATATGTTCAATTGCTTTATCCGAAGCATAAACTTTACCAATAAAGGGTAAGTTATAACTAAGAAAACTATTTGTGTCATTAAAATCTGCATTCTTTATATCATTCGCTATCATTGCATAATATTGGTATATCATTTCTTCAATAACCAACATTTGTGTGTTATTATTAACACTAGCTTTTTTACATGCTTGTGATAATGTTCTATTTTTGAATCTCTGCATTCCAACTAAATGTTAAATCAAATGGTAATGTTATTTCTCGTATATCATAAGCTTCATGTAGCTTATTACCATGCTTAGTTTTAATTAAAGCATTCTTTTTCCTAAGATTAGATATAATATTATTTAACCTGGCTTCTGTAACATCTAACGTTCTAGATGTGTCCATTTTAACTTCATAGTCTAATAATAACTTTTCTCTAATCTCATCATCTTTGATAAATGAATTCTTATGTGTCATTATTAATGACAACACATCTTTTTCACCTTTAGACAAATGATTAAAAGCATCAAATATAGAAAGATATTGATTAGCAAACTTAACTATATCTGTTACAGCTAGTGGAATGTTTTTACTTTTCATATTGCTTCATTATTTCTTTATGTGTAAATCCCATATCTTTTAACTGTTGATAACCTGAGGGGGAGTAGGCCAGAACGACTCTACTCCCAACGTTAATACCAGCCTCATCTAAATCAAGCTTAGAACTAAAAAATCTACTAACTTCCATCAGGCGTGAAGGATCTTCACCCATTTCCCATTTCGCTTTAATACTGTAATCATTTACAAATTCTTCTTCGTGTGATAACTCTTCCTTAATATAATTTAAGTTATCGTCTTCATCTTCTACCATTATTCTCCTTTTTGTTCAGTTGATAGTATGTATACAACTTCTGCTTCTGTCATGTCTTTACCTAAGACTTTATATGATTCAGTACTGTCTCCATAACTAACGTATATTTTATATATTTTATTTTTCTCTATAAACATAATGCAAACATACGACAAATAATTATACTATGCAACTTTTTTCGTTATTATTTTTTATAATTTTACGTTTTCTTAACTTAACTGCTCTTAATACAGCCATTTGAGTATGTCCTGGGTCTATAATATTTAAACACCATACGATTAACTTACCGAGCAATGATAAATTGCCTACAGCTTCATTCCTACCTAATACATATGATATAGTATCATCAGGGTCACCAAATTCGTATATATTTTCTTTAATTAATATGTAATTAAATAGTGGACCACCTATAACATTACCTAATTGGTCTATTGACAATGCAATCATAAACAAATAATCATTTACATTACATAAAAACAAACTAGATAAAAATAAAAAAGGTAATAAGATAAAACTCATTACCACTGCTACTAAGAACAGTATAAACCCTTGGACATTTTTCATGTTGGGTTTTTCATTATATAAGTTCTACGTTTTTCTCTACCATCTGCAAATATCATAGGAGACTTAAGATAAATAAAAGCATTACCTGCTTGATTATCAAACTCTGTATCATAATATTCTAAGAATGTTTTAATATCCTCAGGTAGTGTAAGAGTTAACTCAAACTTTTTACCTGATGGGTCATTAAACACTGTTGCCTTACTTGCAAAGGCTGGTGGAACTTTATCCACAATTACTTTTCTTGTACTTTTTCCAGTATTAGCTGCCATATCTTTATTTATTACAAATATACAAAAAATAAATGAATAAACCTAATAATAAAAATAATTATAAAATAAGTGTTAAAAAATTAGGAAATATGGATTTAAAGTTGTAACTTTGCTGAAGTAGTAAAGCGGAAGCGTAGCGACGCAAACGGCTACTGCCTGTTAAGGCTAAGTAGTAATGTCTTTACTATCTGTTTAAGCACAAACTATAATATATAAAAAAAACAAAAAAATCGTTGCACCGCCGTACCAAGAAGTCTATGACTTAAGGACAGTTCGCTACCTGCAACAGGGGGATAATAGGTGAAATATCCCCCAATTTCTTAATTTAAATTCAAACCTATGATAAAATACAATTCAATAAACGTGGAACTAGTATAAAAGGAGGTAATCAATCTAATTAAGAGAGGGCTTAAGAAATTAAGCCTTTTTTTATTTGCTTTTTTCAATTATTTTACGTATCTTTGTATATGGATAATATAAACGATGATTTATACTCAATAATAAAAGAGTTTAATAAATACATAGAAAATAACTGGGAATTAATCTCAGAAGCCACTACTGGTTTATTATATGCAAATAAAAATAGAAATAATGACAAAGAGTCTTGTTTATCAGGACAAGAAATATTTGATATATGGATAATAAAAAAATTATAACAAAATATATTAATGGTATTAATATAAGCTACACTTTAGATCCGTTATTTGATTTTTCATTTGACGACAAATCACCATATATACCTTCTGCTAGATTTGTAATAGTAGATGATATTAAAAATCTTAAGTAAACATAAAAGTTGTTTTAGTCTAAGAACCAGGATGGGTTAATTACCCGAATAGTCCTGGTTTTTTTATGTCATTTTTTTTGTAATTTTTTGTTTAGGTATTTTTTGTAATTTTTTGGTTTGGAAATATGAGGGTGTTTACCTACTAATGCAAAGACCCCCTCTAACCACTGGATGGGAAAGTCCCCGTCCCATAAAACTATTGCTATGTGTAAAGTAAACAACGTAAAAGAAAGATGTAATTGTGGTGATACAGGATCTACATTCCATCCAGATGAAAATCAATACGAAGCTAACTGCTGGGACTGCTACTACCAAGCAATGAGCGTAACACAAGCACTGATAGATGCACATCAAGCAGACACAGATCACCAGCATAGCTCTAAACTCATCCATGAGGAGTGGGAGCTTCAAGCACAACAAGACGAGTGGCAGCGAGACCTAATGGAACAAGAACAGCTGTGTGATGACAGCTCTGACGACCTACCTTTCTAGTAGGTTGTCACCCTTGCGGGTGTGCTCCTCTAGTTAACTCCTTTAAGCTAATTCATTCAACCCCTTCTAACCTCTGGCAATGTTGCCTACGTAAACCATTTACTATGAAACTCAACACAATAACAGTACTATGTGCTCTACTAACAGCATTAACAGTGATTATCTATGTATACAACTACACACTAATCAGTGCTGATGAGTGGTGTAACTTTTACTTCATCACCTTAATGGCTGTCTTTGGTATGTGTACAGGTTTAATGGTACAATACGAAATTAGGATGCATATCCTAAACAAAAAGCACCAAGCAGAAATAGATTACCTAAAGAATAGAATGTTGTAATAACCAATAAAACAAACAGTTATGAAAATCGCTAAACTATTACTAGTCCTATTTGTCCTATCTATAACCTCTTGTGTGTCAACACCTAGAGGGTATGACTACAAAGCACACTCTAAGAAGGGTAAGTCAGTAAAGTATCGTGGTGACTTAACCAAGTTCAAGTGTGGTAGATAAAGATTAGCCTTCGGGCTTCTTTAAACTAATTCAAATAAACCCTTCCTAACCTATGGCAGGGTAAACTGGTTATAAATACAGTTATCTGTCCGCTAATTCCGCTAGAGCAACTGACTATGGATTGCTCTGGTCTAGTACGATTTTAAACTACTTCAAAGAAGACCCTTTCTAACCTGTGGCATGGGTAGCGTTACATGTCACATGTTATAAATTCACTTAAACGCTTATAATAAATACTTTTTATAATGGAAGACCGTTCTACAAAAGGTTGGCTAAAGGCTGACGAAATTCGTGAAACATTTGGTGAGCAATTAAAAGCAGGAAAAGTTCTTGTTGTTGGGCTCAAGCCAGCCGCTGATGGCATCCAATTGCATTTGGTACAGCATAAAGAGGGTAGCGGATTAGATGCTACTGGAAAGATATTAGACATCGCAGGTTACAATGCCAACGATGGTAGTCAATTACGTCATGCGTGGCAAACTGTTAAGTCAGATTTCCCACTTGTTGAGGCAATTGAAAAAGCAGAAGCAGGTGTCCTTTGGGATGAACTTGTTTTAGAGGTTCTTGGTGAAGAAAACGCCTTTACTTCAAGCATTTTCTTTAGCGAAACTACAATTGCTTCAGATATTGCATACATGCGTGATGGTGATTTAATTTTACCAGACCCTGTGAAGCGTCCAGCATCAACAAAGCGTCCAGATGAAGGTTACGCATTTGATGCAGATGGTACATCTCCTGTGTTTCGTCGCACAAACATCAAAGCTGATGACGCAGAGGGCTCAACAGATATTATCCTCAAGAAAGTGTTCTTAGGGGAAGAAAAGTGGAAGACTTTCCACGATAAATTCCTAGGTGTGGTACAGGCAGAAGAAAAACTGTCTGTCGAAGCCTAGAGGTTAGGTTACTGGGGAGGGCTACGTGCTCTCCCCTTTACCAACCAAACTCATCAACAACTATAAATCCTCATCAACAACTATAAATTATGGCTTACGATATAGAAGTAAAAAAAGAAACACCCAACTTAAGAGATGTTACAGTAGCTGATTTACCTTGTTTAGGTAAAGTTAAGCATACTGGGCAAGTATACCAGTTAATAGGGTTTAATGGTAATCAATTTATTTGCCATAATTGGTCATCTAGTATAATGTGTGGTGATAATAGTGTTGGTGTTAAACTACTATCCAACTACACTTTAGCACCACCTAACACCATAATAATAATCACCCAAACCTAATACCAACACTAATCATCGCTCTTTAACAACAATACCACTAACTATTAATACTTACTAACCTTACAAATCTTATGTCAAAAGAAAGAGAACTTGCAATGGTATGGTGGAATAAACAAACCAATAACCATAAAAAACACATAACAACATATTTTGAAACAAGAGATCATACTTTATTAACTGGCTCTGAAATAGAAAATGTGTATAATAAAGTTAATAAATTATTAAAAAGCTTTAATAATTTATAACAATCACTAACCCTCTACTAACAACAAATATTATGTCAAATATCACAACTATATCACTAGATACTGACTCTGTATCTATTGAGTTAGGAAAATTACTAAAAGTAACTAGTTAAACAAACGTTATGAAAACATATAAAACAGATTTACCAGATGAATGGAATTATCCATGTTTTGGAAAAGGTAAAATGAGCGGTATAATTGTTATGTTTACTCAACATAAAGTAGGTCATTGTATAACACAAACCAAAAACTTTAAAAAAGGAACATGTTCTAAACTTTGGGACATGAATAAATTTACACCAGAACCTAATCCTTGGTGTAAAGAAGAAGAAACAAAATTTCAACCCATTACAATAGTGCTGGAAAATGATCTAGATATTAACAATTTAATATCTGCACTTAAAATCGCTAGAAATTTAAGCCCTTCAAATACAAACCTTCTTAAATCACTAATTTCTTTTTAAAATGTCTCTTTTATGGGCGAGGTTAATAATTCACTTTTAAATAAGCATTATTAATAGTGGTTCAAGTCCACTGCATTTTTATAATAACTTTCATCCAATTGCGGGTGATTAACCATATCAGATAAACATTGTTATTGCTCAATCTAGTTATAGAGCCTTTGTTTCTTGTCAAGGTGCAACCTTGTGAAAGTTTTTTATTTTTTGTTATAATATCTTATGGTAGGCTCGGTCCCTGCACTGCCCTAATGGGGCGGTTGAAGTTGGTTCAGATAAGATATTTTTATAACAATTCATCATTCGATCACCCAGCTAAATCAGAGACATGCATTCTCTATTCTTTAATAATATTAATGTAATGCTCATGGTGTTCACAACTCCAAAGATATTGGTATCCAATCCAACAGATAACCGAGAGGTAAGTCTTCAGCATAATAACATTACTATTGAAAACAAAGAGCCATTGTGTAAAACTAAAAAATATACTAATGTCCCATTGTGTAACGGTAGCACATTTCCCTTTGGCGGAAATAGTTGAGGTTCGAATCCTTGTGGGACAACTAAATTAAAACATTATGAAATTAATTAAAATATTATTTGGAATATTTCTTAGATTGATAGTGTTTCCTCTCGCGCTTTTATCAGGTGCATCACATTTATTTTTTATAGGTTGGATAATTATGGGGCCTATTTATTGGATATTTACCCGTAGATCAAGCTGGGATGACACTTTCTTTTTGACTACATATTGTGTTAATTATAAATATTAAAAATGAAAACAATTATGAAAACTTTATTTACAGTATTAATGACATTGCTTACATTTGCAGTAACAAGTCAAAGTTTAACATTTGAAGGTAATGTTCTTACATCAGAACCTTATAATATGACAATTGAAGAATGTGATTTTACTTGGAATACTACATCAACGTATAAAGTAGAATATTATCGTGGTGTGTTTGGTAAAAAAACAGATTTTGCTATATTTAATCTTGAAAATAAACAATATAGATTAATTTTTGAAACTGTTGAAAATCCTAGAAAAGTCATATTTGTTGATTTAAGAATGTTAAATAAAGAACATTATCTAGAAGCTATTATTGATCCTCACTTACCTAATGTTATGTTAAGTTGGTGTTGTAACAATTTAATATGGGCACATTGTATAACTGATTAATTACATAACCCATTATCTCTTAAAATTATAAATTTAAAACAATAAACAATTATGAAAAAATTACTAACAATACTACTATGTGTAGTAACATTCTCAATGTCAGCACAGACTGACACAACGTCAACTATGGTAGTTGATAATGTAACAGTTACAGAAGCTGAACGAATTGTTGACAAATACTCTGATAAGATTGCACTTGCATTTAGTGAAGGAGTACAACAAGTAGCACCAATGGCTCAAGATGCCTTTAAAATGGTGGTTAGGTTGAAGATTGCTGAAGGTATTGTGAGATTATTACCATTATTTTTATTTTTCTTTTTCTTTTATTCAACAGTTAAAGAATATAAAAGAATAGAACAATTATTAAATAGCGAAAATGTACCAAATCATATGAATAATGAATATGGTCCATTAAATGATAGTAATGTTACATTATATTTAGTAATGTTATTAATTGTTACAACATTTACGTTCATATTATCATTAGTATGTACATTTCATGGTATAACACATATAATTGCTCCAGAATGGTATGCAATTAAAGAAATTATAGAATTGTTTTAAATTTATTAAATAGGGGTGAGTTAGGCTAAATCAATCACATAAGTATAGACTGTTCGGCGTGTCTATCCCCTATTTATTTTAATCTTTTAATATGAAAAAGTATCCATTTTTTAAACATTTTATGATAACTATATTATATTTAATCTTAATGTATTTAGTAATGTCATTTATTAAATTTGATTTGTTTAATCCTATTAAATGGTTAAAGAATATTAATGAAGAACAAAGAGGTATTTGTTTATTATGTTCATTATTTGCTCAAATTATAATAGTTGCTTGTGCTAAAAATTAATATTATGAAAGAAATATCAAATAAAGCACTTACGGGAATAACAGGTATATGTTTTATATTGTTAATAATATATTTTAAACAATTTTCACAATCTGTTATAAAAGAAATAGAACCATTACAATTTACTAAATACCAATTACGTAAAGATCATCATGTAACTATTGTGTCTAACACTCATTGTTATTTTGATACACTTAATGTAAATGGTTGGACTCAATCTATAATGATAGTAAGTAATGATACTATTTATGGATATAAATATCAAAATTATGAACGTACCAAAAAATCTATGGGGATGTAACTCATGTAAAATAATAACATTTAATAGATGTAAAAAACATGAAGAAAATTCAGAAATCATTGGTACAGCTACTAATATTTTTAGGCTGTCATCAAAAACAAACAAAGAAAAGTTTAGGAATTATGATAGATCCGCAATCAACACTGTTTAACAAACAAGAAAAAGATTTAATCTTTGATTTAAAAACTTTACGTAAAGGAATTTTCATTGCAAATAGAAATTATGAAAATAAAAGACTAAGTGCGTCTGAATTCCAAATTACAATTATCTACAATACGCATAAAATAACATTATTACAAACAATAAATAACTAAAATCATTATGTCTACTAACACAAAAGTAAAAAGAACTTATAACCCTAAAGATACGGTTATACAAACACCAAACGGTGAAAAAGTACTTAATTTTCTTCAAGTAAGAAGACTTAAGAAAATTGCAAATCAGAATTTCAAGAATACTGCAATGCCTTTAGAGGTGTTTCAAGAACGTGCAAAAGTAAACGACCCTAAAGTTTACGGAAGAAGCTAATTGATTAGTTGAGAGAGCCTACCAGTTCCTCAATGCTAAAGTCAATATGCCTTTTTGCATAAATGTAATGGTAAACAAGTTATACTCTACCTTAGGCTGGTATGTCAGCAGCCATTACATTATTTTAAATAAAGAAATCATGAAAGATCAATTAATTAAACCTGATACAGCTAAATTAGCTAGGGATAAAGAATTTGGAAAAACTCTTGATACTATTTATCCAATGTCTTATAGATTATCAGATAATAAACTAGTACTTAATTCACAAAATAATACATTACACACACATACATCCGCTCCTACTCAATCAGAACTTCAAAAATGGTTAAGAGAAATTCATAATATTGACGTAATGCCTAAAATATTAGGAAATAAAGTATATAGAAATAATATATATAAAAATAAAATATATATTATTACTGCTGGTTTATCATTTGATTTTGAAGAAGCATTAGAAATAGCTTTGTTTGACGCATTAAAACTAATTAAATTATGATAACACATATTAAAGTAATAACATGTATAACATGTATTATTTTTATACCATATTTTATTGGTTATGGTATAAATGAAATAAGACCATTTGATAATCCTGATATTTATTTATTTTGGTTTTCGGGTGTAGGAAGTATAATAGCATTAATTATAGTAATCTCTTGTTTACTTCTTACGTATTTTTCATTATATAATTTATTTAAACCATCTGAAAAAGATGAAAGAAATTACAGAGAACCCTTTAACTAATTATTTTAAATGCGCCTATAGCTCAACTGGTTAGAGTACCGCACTCATAATGCGTAGGTTCTAGGTTCAAGTCCTAGTAGGCGCACAAACGTTAAACCTATAACGTTGTGGTTACAAAATATGGTGCTAGAAGCGAAAGTGAGCGCATGAAATACGGGCGCAGAATTAGTTTAAAACAAAACAGATGCAACACGAACTTAAAATATTACCACAATACTTGAAAGAAGTGTGGGACATGAAAAAATCATTTGAGTTAAGAAAAAATGAAAGAAATAATATTAGAATTTTTAGAGTGGATGCCAGATAATATTGAGGATATATTTGAACTCATTGACACACCAAAAGAAGTAGTAGAAAAGTACCTTAAAGAACGGGATCAACTATGAACCATTCATTTAATATAGAAGACGCTGAAAAGTACGGGCTCAAAAACGGCTTTGTAATCCTTTCACTTACCTAAAACGAAACAGATGAAAGTAAAATATTCAGGATGGTATACCGTTAATGTCTGCTCAAGTTGTCAGACACCTTTAAAAAGTACTATTTTAGGAAAAGACGAGTTAATGTACGCAAGCGGTATTTGTTGCCACTGTGGAGCGGATTCAGGTTGCACGATTGTAGACTACGACAAAATAATATTACGAGCCTTGCGCCATAAGCATTCGTTGATGTTCTGGAAAAACTTCAGCACTTACGAAGGGCGAGGGCCAAAGGATAAAAAATGGCTTAATGATTTAAACGAAAAACATGGATAAACTATATTTAAAAAAAGATACTATAAAGTCAGTTGAACTTACTTTATTAAAAGAAAATGAAAATTATGAATTTATTGAAAAAGGTAGCATAGTTAGTGTTTTAAACACTAATAAAAAAAAATGGTATGATTATAAATTTAATGTACTTTTACCTAAAGTAGCTGAAAAAGATTATGTTAAATATTTTGGTTATGGTAAAATGTATAGTGATGAGTTTAAAACAATTGATATAAATGACTTAAAAGATGATAAATTAGTATTAATAAACAATGAAGTATTTCATTGTGCTCGTGTTGCTATTAATACTTTTGATAATTCTTTGTTAAGATATTTTAATAATAATGCAGAAGCAATAGAGTTTGCTAAATCTACAGCAGAACTTAATAATTTAACACCTATTAAAATGAATTAATTATGGAAAATATTAAGGAAGTGATTGTTAAACAATCAGAATGGATTGGTAGAAATGTTGAATTACCAGATCAAGAAGATGTACCTAACGATTTAGCTAATGCTGTCGTTGAAATATTATCTATAGCACATGATGATTCTTCTGTTATTGAAGTTTTAACATGTGATATAGAAGAAAAAGAAGGAAAAAAATATATAATTAAAAATATATGGCTACATTAACACTTATTTATACAATAGGATCTTGTATCTGTGCTGCAGTATGGTTCTTATTACAAATGGTTGGTCCTTTTTATAGTAGTGGAGTAAGAAACTTTATCTATTCTAAAATGTTTGATAAACTATTTATTAAAAAAGATCCTAAAACTTTTGTAGGATTATTTTTAACTCATCTATTATTTACAATAATAGGTACTGTTATAATGTTTTTATTATGGCCTCTTGTATTAACATTGTTATTAATAATACCAATAATAAAACAATAACCATAATAAGTACCATTTAAGCCCAAACGTGGGTAATTTGGTACTACATGCCGAGATGGTGAAACTGGTAGACACGCAGGACTTAAAATCCTGTAGCTAAATATGGCTGTGTGGGTTCGACCCCCACTTTCGGTACTTAATTTAGACGAATGTTGTTAGTAGACATTCATGGTTAGTTTAAAAAGGGGATATGTTATGTATCCCCTTTTTTAAAAATTTAATATGTCAAGAAAAAAGAAAAGAATACATAAACCTGTACAAATAAGAAATAATAATGAATATATAAAATTATATCAATTGTTAAGTAGACCACATTTAAGTAGAAACGGTTATAAACAATTAAATAAAATTAAAAGTAAATTTAATAATATTTTTAACAGTACAGGTAAAAGTATAAATCGATGAAAATATATGAAACAACATTACATATAAAAAATCATACTTTTAATAAAGCTTTAATTAAAAAAGCTAATCAAAGTGAATTTTATTTATCTATAGTCTATGTAAAACCAAGAAGAGTATTAAGTTTACCGTATCTTTTATTAAGATTAGACAGTAATAAACCTTTTTGTGGAGCTATGGTTAATGACGTTGTATATACTACAATGGATGATTATATGATTAAAGATTTTAGTAGAATTAACAGAATGTGTAAAAAAGTTATAAATAGATCTGAAATAGAGCAAAGAACAAATATGCATAAAAAGCTATTTATTTTACAAAAACACATGAAAGATGTTGTTGATATTAAGAAAACGTATGAAGACTTAATAACATGAAAGCTAAAGAAATAATAAAAATAAAAAGACTACTTATTAAAGTTAATTCTGTTAAGTGTAACATAAAAAAAAGAAGATACTTAAAAGAAATTAAAAATATTAAAAAAAAAGATAATAATACTGCTTATGATAATATTTATGGTCATAATAAATGGAAAAAATTATTTAATGATGTAACTTTACCAATATAAAATTTATGACAGTTATAGAATATATAACAGGGGGAATAGCAATTGCTATTATAATATGTTTTTTTGGTTATGTATTATTTTTTATGTTACAATCAATATTTATTAGATTAAATAATTTCTTTTTTCCTCCTAAACCATTAGCTAAAGACATATGGAAATTATGTGAATCTGAATTAAAACATAATTTAGTATTAAATAGATTAGTATTTAGAACAAAATTAGAAAGATGTACTGTAGAAATATTATATTATTTTTATCTTAAAAAAGATATAAATAGATTTAATACTTTATGTCTTAATACAAAAAAAATTATTGGCATTGTCCCGCAAGATGATGTTAATCCTCTACACGCAAAGTAGAACTTCTATTGGTTAGAAGTAAATCTTCAATACATGGAGATAATAAATAGTTGATACTTAAATTAATTAGAAAACCTATAATGAAAGGTTGATTTCAATGTACCAAGTGAGTGTACTAATCACAATTCAGCTCTGTTAACGAACAAGTTCGCATCCTGAATCCCTGAATACAAGTAACTCACATCTTAAATTGGGTGTGTGCATTTCTAAGTCCGCATTGTTTAGTTGTATCCCAATCACATATTGGTAAATATAACTACGACGATCATCGTTTGTTAACATATGTTTAAGATGGTTATACAAATGTAAAAAGGCTGCAAGGTTTCCAAAACCTTAAAGTTTATAATCAGAGCGAAACGACAAATTAATTTTTAACTATATTATTATTAAAGTGTGAAGTGGAGCTACAGGACGTTAGCTCAGTGGTTAGAGCAATACATTATGTAATAAAACAATACATTATCAACTTATGGAAGATAATGTTGTGCTAATAAGTTATACGTGGAAAGATAATATAAAAAGCACTGTTATAATGTATGGTCGGAGGTTCGAATCCTTTATGTCCTGCTAAAATTATAAAAATGAAAATAAATAAATATCCAGATGGAAGTAGTTATGTTACTACAGAACATTCAGGTGAAGAAATTATTACTTGGAAATTAAATTCTTATGAAGATTTATGGCATTTGAATCAATTTGTAGATGCTTACAATAATAAATATAATTTAAAACCTTTAATTATTATACCTAATCTTATTGATGCACAAGCTGACAGAAGATTTGCTGATGACCAATCAAGTGGTTTAAAATTAGTATGTAAGTTTCTAAATGGAATGAATGCTAATTTTAAAATATTTCATCCTCATAATGCAGAAGTTGTAGAAGCTTTAATGGATAATGTAGAAATTATTAATAATAGTGAGTTTATAGCAAAAGTATTATATAAATTAGGACATTATGATTATGTAAATAAAATGCCTAGATTAAATTCTAAAAATACTATCTTAATGTCTTCAGATGCAGGTGGTTTTAAACCTTTAATGAAATTATGCGATCAATTAGATTGGCAAGGAGAAGTTCATTCGTGTAGTAAAAGTAGAAGTTATTACGGTAAAAAATCTAATATAATTCAAAAAATTGGTAAAAAAGATTTTTTAGGTAAAGACATTCTTATTGTAGATGATATATCTGTTTATGGTGGTACTTTTAAAGGTTTAGCTAAATTACTCAAAGAACGTAACTGTGGTAAATTATACTTAGCTGTTAGTCATATGACTGTGCAAAATTTAGGTGTAGATCCAGTAACTAATTACTTTGATAAAGTATTTACTACTAACAGTAAATTTGATGAATATTATCACATGTATGATGATATTAGTATAGGAGATCAACCTGGAAATTTAGAAATAATTAAACAATTTTAATATGAACCCATTCTTAGCAACAGATGGCTATAAAGTAGACCATCACAAGCAATATCCTAAAGGAACAACTTTAGTATACAGTAACTTTACTCCAAGAAGTAATAAATATGCACCTAAAAATGTAGAAAATGTAATATCATTTGGACAACAAATGGTAATGAGACAAATTAAAGAAATGTTTGATAAATATTTTTTTATTACAGATTTAAGAAATATAACTCCAGGAGTTAAGATTAAAGTATGTCAAGAAATTAAAGAAGAATATTCTTTATATCTTGGTTCTGATTATAATGTAAGTCATATTGAAGCATTATGGGATTTAGGTTATTTACCTATTAAAGTAAAAGCATTATCAGAAGGTACATCTGTACCAATGGGAGTACCTGTACTTACTATAGTAAATACAATGCCTGAGTTCTTTTGGTTAACTAATTTCTTAGAAACATTGATTTCTAATCTATTATGGAAACCTATGACATCAGCTACATTAGCTCACAATTTCAAAAAGATTCTTACTAAAGGAGCTTTAGAAACTGATAAAAATAATGTGTGGTTTGTAGATTATCAAGGTCATGACTTTTCTATGAGAGGTATGGACTCTGTTGATGCTACAATTAGTAGTGGATTAGGTCATGCAACATCATTCTTAGGCTCTGACAGTTTACCTGTTATACATGGAGCTAGAAAATATTATGATGCCGTAAGAAACGTTATTAGTGGTGTACCTGCTACAGAACATAGTGTTATGTGTGCTGGTACTAAAGATGATGAAATTGGTACTTTTAGAAATCTACTAAACATCTATAAAGATGCACCAGTATTGTCTATTGTATCTGATACATGGGATTTATGGAAAGTTCTTATTCAAACATTACCAGCATTAAAAGAAGAAATTCTTGCAAGACCTGGTAAATTAGTAATTAGACCTGATAGTGGAGACCCTGTAGATATTATTTGTGGAAACGTTTTAAATGCTTATAGAACAGGTATTGCAGGTAAACATAAAAGTAATTGGTCAAATGAAGAAAAAGGAGTAATAGAACTTCTTTGGGATACATTTGGTGGTACTATTAACTCACAAGGTTACAAAGTATTAGACCCTCACATTGGAGCAATCTATGGTGATTCTATTAATGATGAAAGAGCTGTGCAGATAATTGAAAGATTAAAAGCTAAAGGTTTTGCATCTACTAATGTAGTGTTAGGTATTGGTAGTTTTACTTATCAATTTAACACTAGAGATACTTTTGGATTTGCAATGAAAGCTACTTATATAGAATTGTTAGAGTGTGATGAAACAGCTGAGGATTCTTCAGAGTTACATTTAAAAACAGTAGGTAGAGAAATCTTTAAAGACCCTATTACTGATGATGGCACTAAAAAATCAGCTAAAGGTTTGTTATCTGTAGGACATGACCCAGAAAATAATAATAAATTAGTATTATTTGACCAACAATCTTGGGAATTAGAAGATACTGGATATTTACAAACTATCTTTGAAAATGGTAACTTTTACAATAATATTTCATTAAATAAAATCAGAAATAATATAAACAAAATAACATGAGAAAGTAAATAATATGAATGTTAAATAAATTATTATGAAAAAACTATTATTAATACTATTTTTAATACCTTTAGCTTTTACTTCTTGCACTAAGAATCAAAGAGCTAAAAGTTTTGGTGGAGATGCTGAATTAAAAGTACCTTGTAATCAAATGGTTACAAATATTACTTGGAAAAAAGAAGAACTTTGGTACAGTACTGTGCCAATGACTGATAATTATGCACCAAAAACACATACATTTAGAGAAGAATCTTCTTTTGGTATGATAGAAGGTACATATACATTAATTGAATGTATATGTGGTAAAGAATACGTTTATAATTACAAAAAAAGTAAATAAATAACAAACATGTATAAAGACAAGTATTTAGTTTTTAGAAGCCGTCCTGAAAAAGGACAACCTCGTTTTACAGTAATGGGGAAAGTTGAAGAAGGTGTTTTATCTATGGCTGCATCTCGATGTAGTCAAAAAGACCAATTTAACAAAGAAAAAGGTAGATTGATTGCAGAAGGTCGTTTGGAAAAAGAATCTTTTGTTGACGTTAATGTTGAAAAAGAACTTGGTAAACAATTTGTTAAAGAAGCAAAAGAAATTTGTGAAAATTTTGACATGTATCTTAACAAAGAGTATCAAAAAAAAGCAGAAGTAATTTCTGCATAGTAATTATGTTAAATAAAAAGGGGAGGAGAAATCTTCCCCTTTTATTATTAAACCAAAATGAATAAAGAATACGGTTATTATGATAGATTCTCATCTATCTGGGGTAGAGAACCCTTAATTAAAAAAGTAAGAAAAAAACTTAAACTATCATTTAAGTTTTAGATATTAAATGGGTATCTTAGTTTGGAATACTTATATAATTGTTATTAAATTATTTAGGATGTGGTGTCATACATAGTATCGCTAAGCAATTTTTATAATTAATTATACGTGAAAGATGTAAATTATGTTAATATGTTTTAAAGATTCGAAATTGTACAATGTTTTTATTGTTAAGATTATTCTTAATTATAAAAAATAGATATCAGTTAAATCTTAATAATGTAGTAAAATACAGTTTAGTAAGTAATAATTAAATATAACAAAAAATAAAAATAATAATTATTTGTATCACAGGTAAAAACATTAATCTTTGGATTAAAGCTCCCAGTTCAAATCTGGGCGATACCCCTAATTTAAAAATAAATATGGAAGAAGAAATAAAAGCTTTACAACATATTCAAAAACATTTTTTAGATAAAGAAAAAAAACATAAAGAGAAATCTGAAGATGTTATTTCTTATTTAACTAATAAACACCGCTTTAATGGGTGTGTGTTTGAATCAATCTATAACATATATACAAATGCATCAAGAGAAAAAGATGCAAAAAAACATAGACTTTTTGAAAGAGAAAACATCTTTGAAGTCGGAGGAGCATTTCCTGAAGAACAAGAAGCACCTGTTGATTTTGGAGAAGAAGCAGAATTTTAAAAGTATATGGGTATATGATTTAGAACAATTCCCTAATTTTCACTCTGGTATGTTTTATAACATACATACAGGTGAATATAAAACGTTTGTTATACATAAAGCTAGAAATGATGTAAAAGAATATATCAAATTTTTAGAATCATGTAATGTTTTAATAGGATTTAATAATATTAATTATGATTATCCATTATTACATTTTTTATTAACAAACAAAAATTGTTCAGTTGAGGAACTGTACAAAGAATCACAAAGAATAATAAGTGAATTATTTCCAGCTATTAGAAACAAATATGTTCTAATAAAGCAAGTTGACTTATTTAGAATTTGGCATTTTAATAACAAAGCAAGAATAACATCTTTAAAAAAATTACAAGTAGCAATGAAATGGAAAAAGGTTCAAGATCTCCCATTACATTATACAACTTTTATTAAAGAAGAACAAATAGAAGATATCCTATTATATAACAAAAATGATGTAGACTCAACTTATGAATTTTATTTAAAATCAAAAAAAATAATTGATTTACGTAAAAATATAGGTAAAGTATATAATATAAATGTTATTAATAAGCCAGATGCTGGTATGGGAGAAGATATATTTGCTTCATCAATGGCAAAAGAATTAAATATGAATTTATATGATCTTAAGAAATTAAGAACACGTAGAGATAATATTAATTTTGCTAATTGTATTCTTCCTTATGTTAAATATAAAAATGTAGAGTTTACTACTCTATTAAATAAACTAAAAAATACAATTATTTCTGAAACAAAAAATGCTATTAAAGATAGTGTAATTTACAAAGGTTTTAAATACGACTTTGGAACGGGTAAACTTAATATAATATGATTATAAAAAATGATGTAAATAATGAATTTGATTTAATTAAAACTAATTGTGGTGATAATTTTATGAGAAAATATGTAAAAAGTGAAACAAAAATATTTTTTATTACTATCCCAACAACATTAACTTCAAATTTAATAAAAATAACTGAAGAATTATTTGAAGGAAAAGTTAATATTGTTAACAATAATATAACTAAAATTGATTTCAAAAGTAAAGGTTTTTATATTTCTTTTTTTAGATTTTTTAGAGATATTTGGGATGATACCCCAACTGTAGATAAAATTTATGAATTAAAAGAAAATAAAAAAACTTGGTCTTTATTATATTGTACATTTTTAATAATGTATAAAAAAGTATATAGAAAATATACTTTTGGTGGTGGATTTTTAGAATCTGATTTTGAAGAATCTACTAATAAAAAAAGAAGAATATTATTTTTTAATATAACAGAAAAAGAATTTAAAGATAAACGTAGAAGTATTGGTAATGGTTATGAATCTTATATAAGTTTAAAACAAACAGATGATAAAAGATCATTTTCTCCTAATATACATATGTTTATTACACCTATTCATCCTAAAACAAGTGAAGAAGTTGATAATAATAATAAATTAGTATATTATTTAAATGATAAAAAAAGTATTTTATTTAAAAAAGTTTTAAATGAAAATTATTTTGTAAAAGCATCTCACATTGTTGATCCTAATAAAAAAAGACTTATTACTAAACGTATAAAATTAAAAAAATAATATGAAAGTTATTTGTATAAATCCAAAAACATATTCTTTAACAAAAAATAAAGAGTATGAAATATTAAAATCCATAGATAATAGAAATACTATTATTAATGATAATGGTAAAACACAATCTTATGGTACTAGTTTGTTTGAAGAACCTGTACCAAAAATAGTTGAAAGTACAACGGCTGATGTATTGGAAAGTTTATCTTTTGGTATGAATGAAGAAGGAGTAATTTTAATGACTATTGATGGAGAAGAGATTTCTTTTGATGACAACCTTGCTGAAGAAAGTACTGAAATATCTTGTGGTATTCAACAAATTTCAAACATTAATGTTTTGTTTGAAAATATTGTAGAAAATGTACCAGATAGAGGTGATATGCGTCAAGTAATAGCTAATGAAATTATACGTCTTGTTTTAAGTTCTGCTAATATTGAATTTCCTTCAGCTTATAGATTAATTAGCACAAATTCAGAAAATAATGATAATTATCCATTTATTGCTTCAACGATGAGTAATTTTACAGATGTAATATTAAGTAGAAATAATCCTAGTTCTGGATTAGATATTACTTTGTGGGTAATTGATTGTAATTGAAAATTAAAGACAAATTAAGAAAAGAAATAAACATTCTTGAATCATTTGTTACAAAATTTAAAACTAAACCAGTAAAATATTCCCACAAAATAGGTTTTCTAGAAAAAAAACTGACTGTTATGCGTGTTACAATGTATAACAGTCAGTCTAGTTATACTAATGTTAAAAAAACAAATAATGTTCGTGTTCATAATTCAATGACTATGGATATAGATTGTTGTAACACATGTGGTGTATATGAAGCAATGCCTGGTTATGTCATATGTGATTCATGTAAACAAGAAGAAGATGCTTATTCTATGGCGATAGGTATATAATAAATAATTATGAGAGAAGATTATCAAGGTTGTAAAGTAAAATACGCAGTTAATGATATAGAAATAAAACAAACTAATTGTTTTAGCTCATTAGAAATTAATACTAAAAAAAATGATAAAATTACTATATTTAACACAAAATGTAAACCTACTATTAAATATACTGAAAAATATTTAGAGTATATTACTAAAATGTTAAATATCAAAAGAGTAGATATTGAAAAAGATACTTATTCATTTATTGCATATGAGTGTACTAAAAAAAATTTATTAGTTTGTACTTTAGTTAGAATGTTGTGGGAAAAAAATACTATGTTTAAAGAAAATGTAGAAAATTATTTTATTCCTTTATTTACAAAAAAATCAGTATATAGAAATAAATTAAAAAGATATTTTGATATTGTAAGTAAAGAAATGATAGAAATAAAATATGAAAGTAATCATAATTTTTCTATTTCAAAAAATTTAATTAAAACAACTAAAGATTTTGAAGTTAATAAGATAACTTCAGTACAAGATTTCTTTAAAGAATAATACTGCCCCCTTGTATGGTAACATACATTGAATAACTCGGAATCCGTAAGGGGTATATATACGTGAAAAATAATAGTATATATGCTGACGGGGAAACTCTTAATTTAATAAAAATGAAACAACAAAAAATTGAAAAAGACAATCCCGTGCCGTCAATTGATAAAATTAAAGAAATTTCAAATAATTATGAAAAAGGTAATCAAACTGCTTTAAATGCATTATATGAAATTAAAATGATTTTACAAAACGGTGTAGAGACTAAAAAAAACTGAATGTGAGATTTGGATATTACAAATATTTTGTTTATCTTTGTAGAGCATTATAAAGAATAAAAATATGAGTAAAAAATATATGGGAAAATATGATAAAAATCAAATAAGTTTTATCATAGGAATGGTATTAGGAGATAGTTATATTTCTAAAACTAGGCTAAAAAAAGCCAATAGTTTATTAAGTACTAGACATTCTAAAAAACAAACTGATTACATTATACATAAACAAAAAAGACTTATTGAATTAGGATTTAATGTATCAAGATTATATGATACTACAAATAATTATGGTGAAAGTTTTACAATAGATTGTAAAGACCCTAATTTATTTAATCAACTTAGATTAGTATTATATCCTAAAAATAATAAAGCTGTTAAAAGAAAATGGTTAAATTATTTAAACAAAGAGTCATTAGCAATATGGTTTATGGATGATGGATCATATACTAAACGTGGTAAAAGTGCTTATATGTCATTACATACAAATTCTTTTAATAAAAAAGAACACGATATAATAATTAAGTATTTTAAACAAGTTTGGAATATTTCTCCAACATTAAGAGTTACAAAAAGAAAAAATAGGAAACAATCTTATTTTCTTACTTTTAATGTAAAAGAAACTAAAAAATTAGTTTTAATTTTAGAACCATATATGATAAATTCAATGAAATACAAGGTAGGTTTTAACTTTAACGAGCAACCTAGTCACACAATAGGAATGAAATGGGGAACTCCAAAACATTCTGATGAAGATGAAGGTTGATGAGATAGTCCAGACTACAACTAATTTTTAATTTGTAAAAAAATATGCAAGTAATAAATAATTTTAAATATCATAGAAAAAGAAAAGCTAATTTTCATAACAAAATTATATCTAATATAATTAAAAAAAAAGAAATTAAAAAAATACCTATTTTTAAAGAAGCAGATAAATATGCTAATAGAGGATTTGGTACTTATTTTTTATATGGTCAATTTAGTTTAAACCATGCTGAATGTTATATTAGCGATATGCCTTCTGGGTGTGGTGTTTCTATTTTATATAATTACAATTGTAATAATGATAATGATTTATTAAAAATATTATTACACATAATTGATAATATTAAACTTTCTATATTACATCATAAAATAGACTCAAAACTTTATCCTAAACCAATTGAATTATTTAATAAATCACTTCATCCTGGTAAATTAATTACTACATTAGGTAAAGGATATAAAAAATCATATGATAGTTTTATTAAAGCTGGTTTTGAAGAAACAGATTGTTATATTAACAGAGCACATTATGGTAATACTGATAAACAATATTTATTAGAATACACTTTTACAGATGAAAAATTAGGACTTGGTAACAAGTAGTGGTAGGGTATCCACGGTTGTATAAAACCTGGAGTTTACAAAAACTCCGAAACAGAAATAATAATAGATATTGATGTTAAATCATATTATCCAAATCTAGCTATTGTAAATCAATTTTATCCAAAACATTTAGGACTTACATTTTGTAAAGTTTATGAAGATCTTTATAAAGAACGACAAAACTATGCAAAAGGTACACCTGAAAATTATGGTATTAAAATTGCATTAAATGGTGTCTATGGTAAATCAAATGATGAATACAGTTTTGTATATGATCCTAAATTTACAATGGATATAACTATTAATGGTCAATTATTATTAACTATGTTATCAGAAAAAGTTGTGGATTTAATTCCTAACTTAACTATGTTACAAGTTAATACAGATGGTATTACCGTTAAAATAGAAAAAAAATACTATGATA
>Ga0222662_1000065_pt1 | contig 99086 bp, 77 predicted proteins | sample AntAcemetagen600_FD_179821 | JGI IMG/M metagenome (GOLD analysis project Ga0222662, IMG submission 179821) | Saline water microbial communities from Ace Lake, Antarctica - #600 | ecosystem: Environmental > Aquatic > Non-marine Saline and Alkaline > Saline | place: Antarctica: Ace Lake... | reverse complement strand
CGTGAGACCCTGAAGAACACATCAACTTCATGAGAGGAGCCTCATCGGGCGACCGACGAGGCAGAGCAGGCGTAGCGAGGATGGCTCCTCGCACCCTCGAACCTCTGAAGAGGAAGTCACGAGCTTGCGCGAACCGCCCCGCCAGGGTGGACCTCGCGAAGCCTCGATTCCGAACCGCTCGTCTCCCTCGGGAGCGCGAGCGACGTCAGGGTCTCTTCGGAGCCCCGGCGTGAGAGATCAGGACATGAGAGCGGTGGTTCCCTTCGGGGGGCCGCCGCTCTCTACGTTCCGGACCACGGGGCCGTAGAATGCGCGCTCCTTGGAGGTCCGTGTCGCCACTCGCTCCCACCCTGCGGTCCTACGACGGCGTCGCGCCGCTCTACGACCCGCTCGCCCGGCTGTGGAGCGGGGGAGGGATCGCAGGCGCGGGTCGGGCCGTCTGCTCGTGGGTGCGCCCGGGAATGAGCGCGCTCGTGCTTGGGGTGGGAGAGGGGCGTGACGCCGCGGCCCTGGCCCAGGCCGGAGCGGCGCTGACCCTGGTGGACCTGTCTCCGGCGATGCTCGATCGGGCCGAGGCGCGGGCCCGGGCGGCGGTTCCCGACGTGTCGATCGTGCGGGTCTGCGGCGACGCCCTGAGCCTCCCGGCCGAGCAGTACGACCTCGTCTGCACCCACTACTTCCTCAACGTCTTTGGTCCGGGCGAGCTGTCCCGAGTGATGGACAGGGTCCGCGGGCACGTGCGACCGGGGGGCCTGTGGAGCATCGCGGACTTCGCGCCCGACTCCGGGTGGCTGGGCGCGCTGCACTATCGGCTGCCCATGGAGGTGTTCGCGGCGGCGGGGCTCTGCGCCCGGCATCCGGTGTACGACTACGAGCCGCTGCTCCCCGCCGACATCCGGATCGAGGCAGTCGTGCCCTCGCGGGTGTTTGGGCTCGGACCCGCCTGGCACCAGACCTGGATATGTCGCCGCGCCCTGGACCGGGAGGACAGGTAGGGCGCTGTGGCCAAGAGGCCAGGCTATGCCCGCAGAACGCTGGCCAGGAGCGTCGCGGTTGCGGGGAGCCAGAGCCAGCCGTCGACAAAGAGGCCGAACCGCTCGGGGCTCGCGCCGGGGCGCACCCACAGCAGCGAGAGTCCCGCGAGCGCGAGGCTGATGGGAGCCGCCATCGGCACCCAACCCCAGGCGGCGGCCCCGGCGAAGACGGAAGCGGCGAGCGCGGCACCCACTGCGAGCAGCCGATGGGAGCGTCCTCCGCCCCGCCGGGAGACCCAAGATGGCGTCCCCGCCTCCTCATCGAGATGCACATCACGCAGATCGAAGCAGTGGGCGTTCAGCGCGGTCAACGCGAGCAGGGACGCGCCCACGGCGGCGCCTTGGCCGCTCAGAGCCAACGAGCCGAGCGGCACAAACAGGCAGGCTTGGGTCACGGCGCCCGCGACGATCCACGCTTTTGCGCCGGGGATGTCCTTGAGCCGCGCGCCTCCCGGGGTCCGTGCGCCGTACAGCAAGCCGGCCGCCCCCGCGGGAAGCGCACGCAGGAGCAACTCGGGCTCCGCCACGAAGCCCCACGCCAGCCCCAGCGCCCCGAGACTGAGCAAAGCCAGGCGCAAGGAACGGTTGAGATGAGGCCGGGAGGGGACAGGCGCACGATCTGCGCGCTCGTCTCTCCAGTGATCGAGGTTGTAGACCACCAGCGTCCCGCACAGCAGCGTGCTCAGCGCATAGGGCGAGGCGGGATGCCCCAGAGCGTCACCGACCCACCAACCCAGGCTGCCGACGCCGCCCGCCACCCACGCATCCGTTCTGAGGAGGCCGAGCAGCGCGCGGCGCCCGCGAGGCAGAGTTGGCGGTTCCTGGAGGCCGCCTTGCTGGGCACGGGGGTCGAGCATCGCGCTCTCTCTAGCAGGACGCCGGGGAGTCCCGAGCGGAGTAAGCCAACGGTCGCCTTGAATCATTCCTGAGCCCTCTTCACACTAGTGAACATGGTTCATGCAGAGATTCCGCCGGTGTCCTCCAAAGAGCAGCGTCGCGAAGAGCGCGTCCGCCAGATCCTCGACGCCGCCCTCGATGTGGTGCTCGAGCACGGCGTCGAGGGCGTCACCATTCAGCGCATGGCGAAGATCCTCCGCTGGTCGGTGGGGGCCCTCTATCGGTACTTCCCAGGCAAGGAAGCTGTCCTCGCCGAGCTCCAGATTCGGGTCCTGAGCGAGCTCGGGGACTCCACCGTGCAAGCCATCGAGGATGCGTTGGTCTCGCCGCAGTCCGCGATGTTCCCCCCCGGCGACCGGGCTCTGCTCGCGCTGCTCGTCGCCGCCGACTCGTACCGCCGCATGGCGGACGAGCAGCCGGCCCGGTTCGCTCTCATCAGCGGCATCATCGCGACGCCGCGCCAGGTGCTTCAGGGCAAGGACGCTGAGTCCGTCGGGCTCGCCTTGGGCGGCCTGCTGGACCGCGTCACCCGGCTCGTCGAGCAAGCGGAGGAGGCGGAGGCCCTGCAGCCGGGCTCCGCACCGGCGCGCACCTTGCTTCTTTGGTCCTCGCTCACCGGAATCCTGCAGATGCGCAAGCTCGCGCGCCTGGACCCTCGACTGGACGACATCCCCGGCATGGTCCTGCTGCTGGTGGAGAGCCTGATGCGCGGGTGGGGCGCGGATCCCGCGAGCCTGGTCTTCCTGCGCCCGTTCGTGCGCTAAGGGTTCGTTCACGAGCCCTAAGCCCTCTCTGACACAGGTTGTCACGCCCGGCCCCGAACCCGGCGAGGACCGGTCTCTCTCATGGTAGAAGCGCTGCGCGTGGCGACGGAGAGCGCCCGCGGACGCCGTGGAGATGACATGACCGCTCGGACCCCGCTCGTTCCATTGATCACATCCGTGCTGGCGTGCGCTCTGGCGTCGGTCTCGCTCGCAGGCGACCTGCCGCTTCGCGGGGTGTTCAAGAGCAAGCAGTCGCCCCAGGCCACCGAGGACGCGCTGCTGCGCGCCGATCTGCAGGACATCCGCTCGGTGTTCATGCGCACGGGGCTCTACGTGTTCGTGACCGAGTCCCGCGGCGCCTGGGAGCGCGACGTCGCGCCTGGACTGGACGCCGCCCTGTCCGAGTCGCCCGAGGCGCTGGGGCGGTTCGCGGCCAGCACTCCGTCGTCGGTGACGAGCCTGGGCCCCGACCTCGCAGGCGCGCGCATCGGCTTCGATCTGCCCGACAACCGGGGCCGGGGCGCCGTCGCGCTGCACTTGCCTCCGCTGATCAAGCAGGGACGCTCGGAGGTCGCGCTGCTCAACAGCCGCGTACCGAACCAGGGACGCTACCTCTCGGCCCTCGAGGTCAAGCGAGAGAAAGACGGCGACGGCGAGCGCCTCCTGGCGGTCTACGCGCCGTCACGGCCTCGGCCCCTGGACGCAGGGCAGGCGCCGAGCACGCGACCCAAAGTGCTCCCCGGCGAGGGCAGGGGAGATCTCGTGGTGTGGGCGGGGCGCTCCGCGAGCGGCAGCGAAGCTGAGGACCTGCGCGATGATCTGCGAGGGTGGATCGGCCGAGACGATCTGCCGACGCAGCCCATGCGTAGCTTCCCGGGCAAGGACGACGAGCTCGCCCGCTCGCTGCGCTCCATGCGTGTGACCAGCCAGGTCATCGCCAGCGAAGAGGGGTGGTACCGGGCGCTGTCTACGCGGCCTGACTCCTGGCAGATGGACCGGACCAAGCTCAAGCACCCCACCCGTTACGTCGCGGGCTCCGCTCCGGTCACCGCGGTGGTGGACGAGGGCTCGGGGCCGCGAGCTCGCGAGATCATCGTCGGCTTCGTGGCGCTCTACTCGCGGGTCCTGCTCACTCCAGAGGAAGCGCCCCTGGTCGCCGGCACGGACGGCAAGGCGTTCTACGAGGGTGTGCATCGCGGCGAGATCCCGTTCCTGCGGGACCGAGACGACGTCTGGTTCCTGCGCAGCCACGTGCTCCGTTGGGAGGCGCGCAAAGCGACCACCCCTGGCGGCAAAGCGCGCACCTACCGAGAGGCCACCGAGCTTGTGCGTCGGTGGGGTGACAAGTACCGGCTGCGCGGCGTGGACCGCATCCTCCGCGGCGCGCTCCCGTTTCGATACGAGGCCATCTCCGCCGACCAGCTCGAGGAGATGGTCGATCGACGCCGGGCGGCGCGGGGGCGTGTGTTCTCCGACGATCTCGCCGCCTGGGTGCGACACCACGACAGCAGCTTCGACAAGGGGGACCTGGAGACCGCCTACGTCCTGAGCCGCGAGCTGGACGCGGTCTCGATCGCGGTGTCCTTCGGCGAGGACCGAGGCGATCGCGCCGTCGCGTCCGCTTCGCGGGACGGGGCCAGCGACGAGCGGGTGCGCGACCGCTCCGCGGACGCGCAAGGCGAGGCCGACGACGACGGCTCCGGCGTGGACGACGGCGCCGATGATGCTGTGGCGGAGGCCCCGCCTCCGTCGGGCGGGCTGGTCAAGGCGTCGGATCGGGGCTTCGGCGGAAGCGCGGGGGTGGGCCTCGATGTGGACCTCGACCTCGACTCGCGGGGCTGGGAAGACGACGGCGGAGGCGACGACGTCGGCACGACCTCGTACGGCATCGAGTCTGGCCGGATGGGGGGCTCGGTGGGCGGCAGCGGAGCCGGGCCCGAGGGCGTGCTGTCGGTAGAACTCCGTGACCTCTACACCGCGTCGAGCGTGTGTCGGGTGGGCGCGGTGGCCGAGGCCGGAGTCGAGGTTCGCATCGCGGGGCTGGGCGAAGGCGAGACCGTGGGGCTGCGCATCGAGTGGGATCTCATGCAGGACGGGCGCAGCCTGCGCAGAGATGCGTTCGAGGAGCGGCGCGAGGCTGGGGTGCATGAGCTGGAGTTCGAAGTGGACTGCCCGGACGGAGGCTCCCAGGCCGAGATCGTGGTCCTGGCGGTGATCGCGGAGGACGAGTCAGTCAGCGACGAGGGCACCCTGGCCCTGGACGTGCGCAGCGCGTCGGGGCGGTCGTATGCCGCCCTGCGTATGCCATCGAGCAAGCGTTGCCTGAGCTCAGACATGGCCATCGATGAAGAGGACGACTTTGGAATGGCGACCTCCGTTGGGCTCTCTGGAGAACAGATCGGCTCGGCCGTGCGTTCATTCCAGGAGCAGACGCTGCGTTGCTACGACAAGGCCGCGGATGCAGAGGGCACCGTGCAGGTGGAGCTGACCGTCGGCTGCGACGGCCTGGTCCGCGCGGTGGAGTTGATCGACGAGAGCGTCGGAGACGCAGACTTCGTCGCATGTGTCGTTGATGTCATGGGCTATACGCCTTTCCCCGCGCACGATCGCGAGGGGGGCGTCGTCTTTGAGCTGCCGCTTCGGTACGAGTGATCTCGCGGAGGTGAAGATGGTCAGGCTGCTGCTGTTGCTGGGATGTGTCGCCGGTCTGGGCCTGTCTTCGGGTTGCATGGGCAACTGCAAACCCGGCGGCTCGCCCGAAGGGCAACCCCTGGGCTTCATGGCGCAGTACGCCGCCGATGTCTGCCTGTCGCCGGCCGGGGGCCCGGGCCTCGCGGTGGCGATCACCGGCACGGATGGCACTCTCGGCCTCGGCGCGACCGGGACCATGGGCGCGGGCGTCCCAGCGGATCCGCAAGGCCTGTTCCGGCTCGGCGCCGTGAGCGAGGTCTACACCGCTGCGCTGGTGGCGCGCTTGGCGGAGATGGGCCGTGTCGACCTCGCGGATCCCGTCAGCGACTACCTGGACTGGGTCGTCACCGAGGAGCCCATCACCCTGCGACAGCTCCTCGCCCACCGCAGCGGGCTCAAGGACGCACTGCGGATCGCGTCGATCGACCTGGCCACGCCGCTGGGGCCCCAGGCCGTGGCGCAGGCCGCGATCGACAAGGGGACGCGCTCCGCTCCCGGGACCGAGCACGCGCTCTCAGCGACGGACTACCTGCTGCTGGGGCTGGTGGTCGAGGCCGAGCTGAGCCAGAGCTACGGCGAAGCACTGCATCAGCTGGTGCTCGACCCTCACGGCCTCGGCGCAACCTGGGTGGAGGGCTACGACATCGACTTCGACGGAGTGGCGCTGGGACATGACGGAGCCGGACGCGAGCGGACCGCGCAGTGGGACCCGAGCAATGGCGGGGGAGCCTTGAGCGTGGTCTCGACGACCACGGACGTGGAGCGGTTCCTGCGGGTGGTGTTCGAGGACGACACCTTCCTCAGCGAGGTACTGCGCCTGGAGTTCTCCTTCCCCGCCGACGGCGAGGCTGGAGAGCACGGCTTTGGATTTGGCGTCGAGATCGGCTCGGTGCAAGGCGAGGACGCATGGAGCCGCGAGGGCAGTCACCCCGCCGGGTATGGCGCGGGCTTCGTGTACCTGCCCGAACTGCAGGTCTGCTCGGTGGCGCTCACCAACGGCGCGCCCAGCAAGCCTGGGGTGGTCGCCGAGCTCGCGGCAGGCTTTGGCGCGGACTTCTCGGCAGATCCCGCCGCGGAGTAGCCTCTAGAGCCCGGGCACCGCGCTCAGGAGGCTTCGCGCCGTCTCCAGCGAGCTGACCTGCTCGCCCCGAGCCACCGCGTGGACCAGCCGTTGGGCAGCCTCGTTCACCGGCGTATCCACCCCGTGCAGCCTGCCTCGATCGACCACCTCGCCGTTGAGGAAGTCCACCGCAGGCTCCTGACCACGCTCGATGGCAGCGAGCATGGAGCTGCGCAGCTTGCGATAGCGGGTTCCGACAGCGAGCAGGACCGCGTGCTTGCTCATGAGCCCCGCCGGCGCCCGGCCGGCGCGCTCCGGCTCGGTCAGGGCGAGCCACGGCAGGTCGAGCGTCCCCGCCACCTTCTCCAGCCGAACTCCCTCGGCCTGAGCGACGGCGACGACCTCGCTCATGATCTCCAGCGCCAGCCGACGGATGAACGCGTGCTTCATCAAGGTGCCGAGTCGCTCTCCGCCCAGCGTACCGAGGCTCGAGATCGCAGCGTTGATCGCGAGCTTGCTCCACCGCGCTCCGCGCAGGTTCGACGTGATCTCCACCGGTCCCACGCAAGAGAGCAGCGTGCTCAACTGGTGCAGCCGGGGATCGGCGACGTCTCCATCGATTCGGCCCAGCGTGAACCCTCCGGGCGACGTGCGCTCGACCACGCCCGGGCCCACCGACGAGCCGCCCCAGGCGACCACGGCGCCCAGCACCGAGCCCTCGCCGTAGACCGCGGCCAGACGCTCTTCACACAGTCCGTTCTGGACCGTGACGAGCGCGCCATTGGGAGCGAGTCGGGGAGCGGCTTGGGCTGCGGCCCGCTCGAGGTGCGGAGGCTGGGTGGTGAGGAGGATGAGGTCGAACAACTCGTCGCCCTCGCTGCAGTCAGCCAGCACTCGGGGAGCGCCGAAAGACTCGCTCGCGCCACGGACCCGGACCCCATGCTCCCGCACGTGGGCCGCCGCCTTCCCGTCGCGAATCACCACCCGCGGCAGCTCGAGCAGCTCGGTGTTCATGGAGTGGAGCTGCGCCAGGGAACTCGCGAGAACCCCGCCGATTCCGCCGCAGCCGACGATCAGCACCCGGGAACCGGTCACTCCGCGAACTGCGCCACGAACCAGGCCACGACGCCCTGCCGCGCGTCGGTGCTGCCGGTCAGCATCGCCGCCCCGTGCGCGCTCGTGCCGAGCACGATCCGCAAGTCCCGAGGGTCCTGGGTGAGGTCGTAGAGCGCCTGGGCGTCGTCGGCGTCTGCGGGCGTGTCCTCGCCCGCGACGTACTGAGCGCCCCGCAGATCGAGGTCTGCCGCGCTGAGCTCGCCGAGCGCTTCAATCCCGAGGATGTCTGGTGTGACCGCGACGATCGCGTCCACTCCCCAGGGGTCTGCGCTGCCCTGGGCGCTCTCGGAGAGACCGAGCACCGCCAGGTTCGCCCCGACGTCGAGTCCGAGGATCCCGATCTTGCTGGTGTCCACGACCGCACGAGCAGCGAGGTTGTCGAGCGCCGCCCGCACATCCGCCTCCAACAGTCCCGGGCTCGTGCGCAACGCCGCGACCTCGACTCCTGCGTCCGGCGACGTGCCGTGCCCCCGGAAGTCGATGGCCATCGTGCTAATGCCGTTGCTCTGGAAGACATCCCACACGAGGTTGAAGTCTTGACGGTCACCGAACAGCTCATGGAGGAGCAGCACGGCGGGGCCGTTGGTCACCCCGGAGGCCGCCTGGAACGTACCGCGCAGCTCGAGGCCGTCCTCGGTGTCCACTCCAATGGGCGTCGCGACGGTGGGCGTCGGCGGCTCGCTGGTATCGTCGTCGTCATCGTCATCGGTGGAGACGGTGGTGTCGTCGTCGTCGACGACGAGGGTCCCCCCGTCGCCAGGACAACCGACCAGAGCGGCGGAGCCGAGGATGCACAGCAGGGCGAGCAAGAATTGGATGCGAGGCATGGCGGCGCAAGGATGCCACATCATCCCAGCGGTGCTCCTCGCGACTTGCCTGGCCCTCGCCCCAGGGACCGCGAAGGCCATGACCTGCCCCGACGCGGTCAGCGCGGTGCTCTTGTCACTCCAGACCGAGTCGACCGGATCGCTGACCCCCGTGAGCTGCCCGGCCCCCGGCGTGCTCGTCCTGTCTGCGACCGTGCCGACCGGGCCTCCGCTGAGGCTCGAGGTGCGCCCGGGCGACCAAGGATTCCGCCAGGCGGGAGCCTTCTCGCTCAGCCCGATCTACGACGGAGACTGGACCGAGGCGCCAGCGGCCTGGCAGACCAGCCTCGACGCGATTGCGGCCGCGGTCGGTTCTCGCGGCGGGGAGCTGGGTCGCGCGCTGGTCGGAGTCCCCACCGTCGCCGCGCACGGATTCCTTCCTGAGTCAGCGCCCCAGGCCCCGCCACCGCCGCAGACGCCGTGGTTCCCCGGGTTGGGGGTCGCTCTGTTGGTCCTGGGGGCCGGGATCCGGGGACGCCAGGCAGGGAAGCCGAAGGACCTCGCGGTCGGAGCCGCGTTGCTGCTCGGCGCCCTCGGCTTGCGTCTCGCGTTCGGGTCTTGGGGCCCGCTTCACCCCAACGGGCAAGGGCCCATGTGGCTACTGGGTGCCTGGGGCAAACCCGAGATCCTGGGTACGTACGGGCCCGGCTACCCCCAACTGTTCACCTGGGTGGCCCGCAGCTTCGCCGTGCCCGACACCGCCGTCTTCGTGGCCAACGCCGTCCTGGGAAGCCTCGCCGCGGGGTGCGGGGCGCTGCTGGTGCTCGCGCTGGACGGCGGACGCATCCGGGCGTGGTGGCTCGGGTGCCTGCTCGCCGCTGAGCCGTTCATGGTCTGGGCCGGTACCAGCGAGTCGTACTACCCCGGGATTCTCCTGTGCCTCCTGGCGGGGGCGGCGGGGTTCGCGGCGGCGGCTCGTGACGACACCCCCGCCCTGGGAAAGGGAGCGCTCGTCCTGGGGGCGGCGCTTCTGCTGACCCACGGTCTGCGCACCCATCCGCTGTGCTGGCCCTGGGTCGCGGCCGTGCCCTGCGTGCTGTTGGCGAGGAACGGACCCTTGGTGCGCAACGCCGCCTGGGCCCTGCTCAGCGCCGCGGCGATCGCAGCGGTGATCGCGACCGCCTCCTGGGGTGCCCTGCGCCACACCGGCTCGCTGCTGCTCGCTCAGTACGACACGGGACTGCTCAGCGAGGGCGCCTTGCCGCTGCCGGGCCCTGGGTTCTGGTTTGCGGCAGCCCTTTGGGCGCTGGCCGCTCGAGCGCACGGCCAGCGGGCCCTCGGCGTCGCGCTCGCGACGATCCCGATGTGGGCGATCTACACCACCACGAGCCGAGTGTTCTTCGAGAGCGTGGGCTGGCTCGGCTCCTACACCGGCTTGGCGGCGGCCCTGCCGCTGGCTGTCACTGCGCTCCTGATCCCGGGCTCCTGGTCCCCGCGACTCGCGCCGATTCCGCCGCTGGCGCTGCTCGCCGCAGGCCTGTTTGCGCTCGGTGAGCCGCCGACCGAGCACGCCGAGTATCGGTGGCTGCGAACCGAGCTGATGCAGTTGGGCGAAGGCTCCCGCGTGGCCTACGTCGACCGCGCGGACCTCCTGACGATGACCTTGCCCGAGCACCTGGTCCCCGGCTGGTCCTGCGGCACGACCTCGGGGCTCCCGGTCCGGTCCGAAGGGGACGTCACCCGGGGCCTCGATCCTGGAGAGACCCGCTACTACTACCGCTCGTCGCTCTGCAGCACACCGCAGGGGGAGCCGTTCTGCGCCGCTGCCGAGAGGGGCGTAGCTCTGCGTGAGCTCGCCCGGGCCCGGTTCCCGGCCAAGCAAACGATGTCGAGCCTCTCCTATCTCGACGATCAGGTCGAGGTCGTCCTCTTCGCCGTGGACCCGTAGCGGTCTCCTTCACAGCGACGGCTCAGGCACGAGGAGTTCGAAGTCCACGCGACCTTGACGCTCCCCGCACACCAACAACTCGATGCCGTGGCGCCCTGCGTAGTACGCCCGCGTGGAGATCGGCCGGATGGCCAGCGTCCACTCGATCTCCTCGGTCGCCTGGGGCTGCAGGGTGAAGGTGCGAGCCTTGAACACCTTCTCTCGATCCTGGCCTCGCGCCCCGATGAGGTGCAAGACGATGTCCACGACAATGCGCTGGGGCTCGTCCGAGGTCGATGTCACGCACGCGCGCACCACCTGGGTGCCACCGAGGGTCAGCCTGGCCGAAGAGAGACGGGGACCGTCGATGTCGATCTGGGCCGGCACCGTGAAGCCGAGGAGTCGCAGCGCGCCCGGGTGGCCAGCCTTGACCAGCGACCGCAGGGCATGCTTGACCAGCTTGCGAGTCCGCGCGCTCCCATCCCTCCACCAGCGACTCGCCACCTGCACGAGAAGCTCGGGGTGGTCCTTGCCGATGTCGTTGAGGTTGTTGGCGACGGAGCGCCGTACGTACTCCGACGGGTCGTCGCGCAGCGGCTCGATGAGCGCGATCACAGGCGCGGGGTCGGCCACGAACCCGCGCAACCGCATCCCCCAAGGCAAGCGGGGACGGGTGGACTCGCTCGCGGCGCGGCGCAGGTGCTGGTCGGGCGACTGGGCCCACCGCTCGAGTACGAGCAGCGTGCGCGCTGGCTCGGCGTCCAAGAACGGTCGCAGCGCGAACTCAGCAGTCCATCGGCTCGTCATCTGCCACAGGGCCGCCATGGACGCCTCGTGATGGCCGAGCCCGAACCGAGCCACAAAGTGGGTCAACGGCCACACCGCGAAGCCCGACAGCCCCTCGCCCCCTGGGTCATCCGGGCCCCAGTGGTCCTTGCCGTCAGGGGCGCCGGCCTCCCCCAGCGCGCCCACGAGCCGCGACACCGCCTCGGGGTAGGGCAGGGGAAGGGATGCGTGGATGGAGAGGGCGATGAGGTCCACCCGGGCCTTCATCTCGAGCTCTTCAAGGGTGGGTTCGACGCGTTCGAAGAAGCGCGCCGCGTCGAACTCAGGCACCCGGCGACTGAGAGTGGTCGCCATGGCCGCGACCTTGTCCGGGCTGTAGGCGTTCTTGAACGGCTCGAAAGAGGCGGTGGCCTGGGGCATAGCGAACGCTACTGCATTGCCGATCCTCGGGCCCAGGCTGGTACGCTCCGCCGCCGTGAGTGACGCACCGCCACCCTCCAGTATCTCCCGCCGCTCGATGCTCGTGTTTGGCACCGCGGCCACCGGCGTGCTCGCGGCCGCCTACGCCGGGCTGAGGCAGGTCGGCAAGTATCCTGAGCCGGGGCCGGCCCTCGCTGGCTTGCAGGTGTTGGGACCCAAGGAGGTGGCGATCTTTCAGCGGCTGGGCGACCTGCTCTTGCCGCCGGGGGGACCCCTGCCCGGCAGCGGCGGCGACGACGAGTCAGTCCGTCGCATGGACGCGTTCTACGCCTCGATGCCCGAGCACAAGCTGGCGTTGACGCTGGCGCTCCCTCTGGCGTTCGAGCACGGAACAGGGCTCGACCGGTTCGGCGCTCGCTGCCTCACCTCGCTGCCCGACGGCCGCTGTGAGACGTACCTCTCTGGGTGGTCCGACAGCACGGTCATCGTCAAAGCGCAGCTCTGGACCGCGCTGAAGACGTTCTACGGGATGACGTACTTCGAGCGCCCCGACGTGCTCGCGGCGATGGGGTTCGCCATCCCGTGTGGGAGGCCGTCGTGACGCTGCCGGTGGTCGGCGGCGGGTTCTGGGAGGAGCCGAGCGGCGACTGGTCGGCGACCTGCGATGTGGTCGTGGTGGGCTCTGGCGCCGGGGGAGCCGTGGTCGCCACCACCCTGGCGGAGGCCGGGCTGGATGTGCTCGTCGTGGAGGAGGGCTTCCACTGGTCCGCTGAGGTGCACTCGCCGGACACCTCGGTGGCCGTGGGCCGGATGTACCAAGAGGGCGGGCTGCGCACGGCGCAGGGCACGCCGCCGATGCCGGTCGCGGGCGGCAAGGCGCTCGGCGGGAGCACGGTCGTCAACTCGGCCATCAGCTTCCGGACGCCGGAAGACGTCCTCGCCGAGTGGAACGAGCGAAGCGGCGGAGCATTCGAGGACACCGCGGACTACTACCGGGCCATGGACGAGGTCGAGGCGGTCGTCTCGGTGGAGCCCACGCCGGACCGTCTTCTGTCGGGCTACGACCGGATCCACAAGGAGGCGGCTCAGGCCTTGGGCTGGAGCAATCACAACTTCCGGCGCAACACGCCGCGCTGCGCGGGCTGCGGGCGGTGCAACAACGGCTGCCCCGTCAACGGCAAGGCCAGCGTGGACCAGGTGATGCTGCCCAGGGTCGCGGCCAAGGGCGGGCGCATCGTCACCGGCTCGGTGGTGCGGTTCGTGGAGCCGGGCAAGGTGCAGGGTGTGGTCGAGGATCGCGACCGCAACGAGATCGGCACCTTCACGGTGACCGCCCGCAAGGCCGTTATCTTGAGCGCGGGGACCATCGCCTCACCGCGGCTGCTGCTCGACTCGGGCGCGGTGCCGAGTGGGGGAGAGGTCGGCGCCGGGCTCCTCGTGCACCCGGTCTTCACGGTGTTGGGCTTCTTCCCCAACCGCGTCGTCGCGGCTCCAGGCTCATCCCAGGGGCACTACATCGACGAGTTCTCGTCCGACCGGGTGGTGCTGGAGAGCAACCCGCTCATCCCCGGCGCGATCTTCCCCGGCATCCCGATGTGGGGGAAGCAAGCCTGGGACGTGCTCGGGCGGGCCAGCAACTTCTCGTCCACCGGGGTGATGGTTCGGGACGAGGCCCCGGGGCGCATCGTCGGCGCGAGCGGCAGCGGCGCCACCATCAAGTACGACATCGGCGAGGCGGACCAGCGGCGTGCGGCGCTCGGCATGACCCGCGCTGCGCAGCTCTGGCTCGAGGGCGCTGCGGCCGAGTTCGTCACCCTGAACATCTATGGCGGGCCCATCTGCCGGACCATGGACGAGGTCCGTGACGTGCTGACCGAACTGCCTGCGGGGCGGCTCATCGGCTACAGCTCTCATCCCCAGGCCAGCTGCAGCGTGGGGCGGGCCTGCCGCAGTGACGGGGAGGTGATCGGCGTGGACGGCGTCTACGTCATCGACGCGTCCTCGCTGCCAGCCAACGTCGGCCGCAACCCGCAGATCAGCGTGATGACGGTGGCCCGGGTCCTCGCCGAACGTTTGGTGGCAAAGCTTGGCGGCGCGCTCCAGCCCCTGTGGACTGGCGCACGACCGCTGCACTCGGTGCCTCAAGCAGGCATCGCCTGTGGCTTGAACACGGCGCCGCAGGAGCCCTAAGCGACCAAGCGCAGTGCTAGCCGGCGTACATGCTCTCGATGAGGTCGGCGAAGTGCTCGCTCACCTTGGCTCGCTTCACCTTGAGGGTCGGGGTCAGCTCTCCGTCCTCGATGCTCAGGGGCCGGGGCAGGATCTCGAACTTCTTGATCTTCTCCACCTGGGCGAGGTGTCCGTTGACCTCGTCGATCCCGGCCTGAACCAGCGCGCGCACCCGCGCGTCACTCGCCAGGGCGGCGGCCTCGATGCCGTGCTCCTTCGCCCACTCCACCGAGATCTCGGGATCGAGCGAGATGACGCAGGACAGGAACTTGCGCCGGTCGCCGATGACCACCGCCTCGCCGACCAGCGCGACCTTCTGCTTGATGTCGAGCTCGATGTTCTTCGGCGTGATGTTCTTGCCGCCGGCGGTGATGATGATGTCTTTCTTGCGGCCCGTAATGCGCAGGAAGGGACCCTCAAACGCTCCGAGGTCGCCTGAGTGCAGGTACCCATCGGCATCCAGAGCATCCGCGGTCGCCGCGGGCTCCTTGTAGTAGCCCAAAAAGACGTTCTTGCCCTTCACGAGGATCTCGCCGTCTTCGGCGATCTTCACTTCCACCCCCGGCACGGCCGGGCCGACGGTGCCAAACCGGGTCGCGCCGGGCTGGTTGAACGTCGTCGGACCGGTGTCCTCGCTCTGTCCGTACACCTCGCGGATGTTCACGTCGAGGCCCGAGAAGAACTCCAGCACCTCGGCCGAGATGGGCGCGGCGCCAGAGACGCAGATCTTCGCCTCACCGAGCCCCAGCGCGGGCTTGAGCTTGCTGTACACGAGCCGGTCGGCGATGCGGTACTGAAGGCCCAGCAGGCCTCCCACCGTGCCACCGGAGTTTTGTACGGCGCTCGCAGCGCGGCCCACGCCCATGGCCCAGTTGGCGATCTTCTGCCGTAGGGGCGGCGCGTCACCGAGCTTGCCGGTCACCCCGGCGTAGAACTTCTCCCAGATCCGAGGCACACCGAAGACCACGTGTGGCTGCACCTCGACCAGGTTGTCCCGCAGCTTCTCGATGGACTCGGCGTAGTACACGCGCCCGCCGCCGGTGATCGGGGCATGGATGGTGAACATCTGCTCGGCGATGTGGGATAGCGGCAGGTAGCTGACGGTGCGGTCACCCTCGGCGTAGCTCACGAGCTTCACCGCGACGTCCGCGGTCCAGGCGAGGTTCTCGTGGGAGAGCATCACGCCCTTGGGCGGCCCCGTCGTCCCCGATGTGTAGATCAGCGTGGCCAGATCCTCGAGCTTAAGCGCGTCCACCCGCGCGTCCAGCTCGGCCTCCGGAGTCTCCTCCGCCTTGGCGAGGAACTCGTCCCAGGTGAGCACCATGTCGTCGTCAATGGGCGCCGCGCCGTCCATCAGGACCACGTGCTTGAGCGCCGGGAGCTGGTCCCGCACCTCCTTGACCTTGTTCCACTGGCTGTGGTCTTCGACGAGGATGACGGGGCACTCGGTGTGTCCCGCGATGTACTGAATCTCCGTCGGAGACGACGTGGTGTAGATCCCTGCGGGGACTCCGCCGGCCGCCATCGCGCCAACGTCCATGAGCACCCACTCGGGGCGGTTGAATCCCAGGATGCAGACCCGGTCGCCGGCGTTGAATCCAAGGGTGATGAGGGCACGGGCCACCTTGCGGCTGGTCCCCGCGTACGTCGCCCAGTTGGATGCGACCCAGGTGCCGCCGGTGCGCGTGTAGTACGCCGGCTTGTTTGGGGTGTTTTCAGCGCGAGCGAAGAGCCTCGCGACCACGGTGTCCTGGGCCATGTGTCCTCCTGGGTCGTCCGCGACAGATCGTCGCAGGGCGGGATGGTTCGGTAACCGGATCCCGAGTGCGGGCTAGAGTACATAAACGGAGGGAGTCTCATGGGCTTGCAAAGATGGATGTTGACGGTAGCGATGGGCGTTTTTCTGGTCGGGTGCCCGACCGAGGCCAACGACGACGATGCCAACGTGTGCGGCGATCTCACCCGTGCCCAGACGTACGTGGAGGGCCTGGAGGCCAACTCGGCGTCGGAGACGGTGTTCGTGAGCCTGATGTCCGCGAGCCCCGTCCCGCCGAACGTGGACGGCAACGACTGGATGCTCGACGTGAGCGACGCCGCCGGCGATCCCCTGATGGGCTGCACGGGCGATGTCGTCCCGTTCATGCCCGACCACGGACACGGGACCACCGGCACTCCGATGTGGACTGAGACCGACCCCGCCGACGGCACCTACACGACCTCGTGGCAGGCGATCATGCCCGGCTACTGGGAGATCACGCTGACTCTGGACTGCGGGGACGGCTCCGAGGATCACGTCTTCGGGTTCTGCGCAGAAGGCTAAGGCTGCTCAGCCAGCGCTCGCTCTCGCAGCCCCAGCGCGATGGGTAGCAGGTCGTCTGCGAGCTGCTCGGCGATGATCGTGTGACCGATGTCGGCGGGGTGAATGAAGTCCCACCACAAGTGGCCCCGGGATCGCTGGGCGTAGACGTACGCCGCGACCTCGCTCGGGGGAGGGAGACCCGCGTCGCGCGCGATCTCGCGAAGCGCCTCGTGTTTTCGGCTGTTTCGCTGGGGTCCTACGTCCGAGGTGGTGGGCTCGAGCATGAACGCTGTCTGCACGCCGTGCTCTTGATTGAACGCAACGAGCCGTTGCATCGCGACCTTGAGTGAATCCGATTCATCGTCGTTGTTCCCCAGGTTCGCGACCACGAGATCGGGCTCGAGCTGGCTCCACTGGTCCCGATACAGCTTCCACAGCTCGGGGCTCTTGCTGCCGGGCAGCCCGGTGTTGATGCACTCGAACGCGGGGCTGGCGCTCTGGACCGCGTCGTTCAGCGCGGCGCAGGTCTGGGCCACGAACGTGAGCGCGAGCGTACTGGCCCCGGAACCCCAGGTCTGGGACGTGCCGAGGAAGAGGATCCGCCCTCCCGGCGGGCCCTCGTGATCTCCGAACTCCGCGTTGACCGCGTCTGTGACGTCGCTCGACCCGACGCTCTCCTGTGGGTAGGGGCCATAGTCGATGTCTCGCTCGTCGGGGTACAGAGGCCAGATCCAGCGCCGATCCGCCTCTTTCACCATCACCGACGAGGCGGCGATCACCCCAGCCACCATCAAGGCAGGGAAGGCCGCAGGTGCAGAGCCGGCGAGGCGGGAGGCGAGCACACACAGCGAGAGGATCAGCATCAGGGCAACCAGGTGCACCAGGGACTCGCCGCGATGGTTCGCGAAGTCTTCGACGATCTCCGATCCGCCCGCGGATTCGATGCGGACGCGGTCGATCCAGGTCTCGTCCATGCCCCCGCGAAACCCGAAGCGGCCGTCTCGACCCAGCGGCGACACTCCGGACACCGCCTCCACGTCATTGACCCGCAGGGTGAAGGCCCCAGACTCGTCGATGCGGAGCTCGAGCTGATTCCAGCCCGCGATCAGGTTGTCGATGGTGAATTCTCGGAGATGGGTGAACTCCCCGGAGGGGGACTCGACCCACCATGCGGTGGGCAGGCGATCGTGGCGGCTCACCCGGATGCCCACTCGCCCTCGGTCACCGCCCGCGAACCACACATGCATGTAGCGGTCCTCATCCACGAGGAAGGATGCGTCGAGCTCAGCGAGCGCCAGGGGCTCGTGCCACGCAAAGTCCTGAAACCCGAACCAGCTGCCCAGGCCGAGCCGGTCCTCGTGGGTCGCCACGCGGGTGACCATCGTGGCGGCGGAGCCCATCACCGACCGCCCCAGTCCCACCTTGCCGCTGCGCCAGTGACCGTTGTGGTGCAGCGTGTTGTGCAGCTGGAGCCACGTCGTGGACGCCGCTCGCGTCGCCCCCAGGACGCCCAAGATGAGCAGCGCCACGAGCAGCGCGCGGCCGCCGGGGCTGTTCGCGCCTCGGCGGCGTAGCGCGCTGTCCGAAGCGGTCAACTCAGTCCCAGCTCACGCTCTGAGGATCGAGCACCGCTCGGGTGCGGCGCACGGCGAGCCCTCGGCGGCCCTTCGGCATCGGAACCCGGGAGAGCGCGGCCAGCCAAGGAGCCGGTTCATCCGCCTGACGGGCGGCGATGAGGAGCGCATGGAGCGCGGCGTGGCCTTCCCGGTCGCTCCCGGCGGCCCTCTGTACCAAGATGGAGGACACCCGCTCGTCAGCCACCCGCCACAGGGTGGCCAGCGCCTCGGCCCGCCCCCCCCCAGAGCCTGGGGTCGCGGCGATTCGTAGGAGCCCGGCCGCCGCATCGGGGCTCCGCCATGCCCTCGACGCGAGCGACCATGCAGCGGCGCGCCGCTCCGGCTCGGTGCTGGCTGGGGCCTCGAGAGCTGCAATCCAGGCTGGCACGACCTGGTCGTCAGCCAGAGACGGGAACGCCGCCAGCACCGGTCCGTGCACAGCGGCGCTGGGCTCGCCCGCGAGCGCCGTGAACAGCGGGATCAGCGCCTGGTTCTTCTTCGCTGACGCGGCGAGCACCGAGCCCGCCAGCCCCCGCTGCGCATCGCTCAACGACGTGTTCCTCGCGGCGTCGATCAGCGCCCGGTCACGGGCCCCGTTGTCTGGCCAAGGTCCATCTCGAAGCGCGCTCGCCGCCGCCGCCTTCACCGCGTCGTCACCGCTCAGCGCAAGCAGGACCTCCGGAGCGGAGTCCGAGTGGGTGATGGGCAAGATGCCCACCGCGTAGGCCCGCAGCGCCGAGCCCGCCACGGCCGCGGGCAACTTCAAGGGCGCCTCGCCCTCTCGGGGCCCCGCACGTCCCAGCGCGGTCGCGAGGATGAGTCCGTCACCGAGCCCGCTCCCCTCGGCGTGCAGCGCGGCGGCGGCGTGCAGCCGCGTCGGGTGGGGAACGGAGGGGTCGCCGATCCATGTGGCGATCACCGAGGTCGTGGCAACCAGATCCACCTCTCGCGCGAGCAAAAACGCCACGAGCCCCTCGTTGGGGTCGGGGGAGCGCATCCGCTCGAGCAGCGTCTCCATTGGCGCTGGCACGTTCTTTCGGGTCGCGTAGGACCACGCGACCATGCGCGGGCGCTCGCCCGACGACCGGTCCGCGAGGTACGCACCCCGCTCCGCGTTGGCGGTCAATGCGCTGCCCCCAGCGACCATCACGACCAACTCCCGCCGAGGGTCTCCCCAGAACACCGAGTCCTTGCGCGTGTACAGGTGCACGAACGAGGCGAGCGTGCGGTCCTCGCCGATGGCCCGCTGCTCCACGGCGACCAGCCCCTCATCGGCGCCGTCGGGGCCTCGGATGGGCTCGAGATCATCGAACCGGGTCGGGCTGCTGGAGTACCGCGCGACAAATCCGCTGCCGTCGTCAAAGACGTGCATCCGATCCAGGGTGTCGCGCAGCCGAGTGACCCCCAGGATCGCGTCGCCGGGCTCCGGCTCGATGCCGTGAGTGAGGCCGGCCGCCCGGGCGACATCCTCGGCGGTGCCTCCCAAGCGCAGGGTCTCCATCGTGGGCCGGGCATCCCCTCGCCGTGAGCGAATCGGGGTCGCGTTGTCGGCGCGCCGCACGATCTCGGCCTCGCCGTCTTCTTGAAGGATCACGTAGTAGCGGCCGCTCGGTGACGCGATGAGCATCTCCGCGTCCACCACGTTGTCGGCCCAAGCAGGCTGCGGAGCCAGCACAAGTGCGGCGAACAGCAGGGGGGAAGCGAGCGACCCGAGCGGCGAGGTCACAGGCTGACCTCCGCGTCGTCGTACTCGCCAGCCACCAGGGCCGGCCCCCCCTTGAGCTCCGCGTCGAAGAACACCGTGGAGTAGTGCCGGATGATCTGCTGGGCGTCGTCGAGCGGCAGGTACTCCTCACCGCACACCGGCTCGTCGGCCGGCACATAGCCCGGGCAGCCGCTGGTGGCGAGCCCGAGGAGCTGGGCGAGGAAGGTGGGATCCACATCGGTGCGGTCCGCCAGCACGGCGTCCGCCAGCCCGCCGAGATCCAGCGCGCAGATGTCCGAGAACGGCATGTGCCCCGCGTCCGCGATGTTCACCCAGAGCCCGTCGGAGAGCTGGCTCAGCGCGTTCGTCATCGCCTCTGGCGCGGCGAACGCATCGCACGCTCCACCCAGCAGCGCGGTGGGCTTGTCCGCGTCGTGACTGGCGCCTGCGGCCATGGCGAGCACCGCCGAGAACGTCGGATCCAACCCGCCGAGCTCCGCCGCGCTGCCGCCCCCGGCTGAGTGCCCGAAGATGCCCATGACCTCGGCGTCTGCGAGGCCAAACAAGAAGGACCCCGGTGCACTGGCGCTCTGCTGGACCCAGCGCCGAGCGGCGAGCAGATCGTCGATGGCCGGGTCGTCGCCGCCGATCCCCGACAGGTCACAGCCGCTCAGCGGTGGATCGAAGATGCAGGGCAGCACGTCGCCCAGCATCCGGCCGGGGTGGTCCGCCGACACGACGACGTAGCCCCGGCTCGCGAGGTGCGCGCACAGCGAAGCGGACTGGGTACGGAACCCTCCAAAGCCGTGGGAAAACAGCAGCACGGGGACCGAGGACGGCACGACGCGGGGCGGCGCCTCACGCACGGCGCTCGACTCCAGGGCTGGTAGCGAGATCGGTCCCAGCACGTCCGTCACCGAGCTTGGTACGAGCGAGTCCGCGTCCAGGGGCTGACCGGCGGAACCAGCCACCGCGTCGGGCGCCGGGTACCAGACCTCCAGGGTCTCGCCCTCAAAGGTGACGGTCCGGATCCCGACGGGAACCCCGGCCTCGCTGGGGTCGGAGGGAACCTCGATCGGCTCCACCGGGGGCGGCTCGGGCTCGGGCTCGACAAAGACGCACCCGGGAAGCGACATGGCGGCGGCGAGGGCCAGCCCCAGGGTGTAGTGGCTGTGCATCATTCTCCGCTCCGCTTCGTCTCGAGCTCGTCCAGGCTCTTCGGCCAGTCCTGCTTGAGCAGCCGTGACAGCCCGCGATCGGCGAGCAGTTTGCCGCCGTATTGGCACTGGGCGCAGTAGTTTACTTCGTTCTCCGCGTACCGGATGCGCTGGATTGGCTTGCTGCAGACCCGGCACGGCTGGCGGTACCGGCCGTGCACGAAGAAGTCGTCCCGAAACGCGCTCACCTTGTCTGGGAACCCGTCTCCTACCTCCGCGCGGAGCCGGTCACGCCACTCGGTGAGGAGCCACACGGTCTTCTCGTGCAAGGTGGCGAGCTCATCATCGGTGAGGCGGCTCGTGAGCTTGATGGGGATGAGCTTGCTGTGGAACAAGATCTCGTCCGAGTAGGAGTTGCCAATACCGCTGAAGAACCGGGGGTCGGTCAGGACTCGCTTCAGGGTCCGGTTCTCGCGACGGACCACGTCGATGAACGCCTCGAGGCCACAGCTGAGTGGGTCGATGCCGCCTCGGTCGTGGTCGAGCAGCCCGTCGCGGCCGCGGACCAGGTAGAGCGAGGCTCGCTTCTTCTTCGACGCCTCAGTCAAGACCAGGGCGCCGTGGTCGAAGTCGAACACCGCGAGGCCCACCCGGCCGGGGATCGCGGCTCCGGGCTTCTTCCAGCGTAGGCGGCCCGCGACCATGAGATGGATGACCGCGAACAGGTCGCCTTGCAGTTCCATCACGATGCGCTTGCCGAGGCGCTCCACCGAGACCAGTGTGCGCCCGGCGATCTCCGCGACCGGCGGATCGACGGTGCGCAAGAGAAAAGGGGAGCCGATGCGGACCCCGCGCAGCACGTGGCCCTGGGCGAGCGCGGCGAGTCGTTCTACGTACACATCCACGTCGGGGAGTTCGGGCACGGGATCAGTCTGGCAGGCGTGAGGCGGGGCCGTCGAGCCACCGGAGCGGCATACTGGCTCCATGAGCGGGAGAAGGGCCATGGTGGCCGCGGGGATCATCGCGGCGCTGGTGAGCGGGGCATGGGCGCTCGCTCGGCTCCTGCCGTCACCGCAGCACCGCGACCCCAGCCGACTCCTCGCCGCCTCGCTCAGCGTCAAGCCGGCCCTGGGTCTCTCCCACAGCGCTGCCCGGGACCGCGCACCCGACCCCAGCTTCTTCTTCGACGGTGCGTTCTACCAACCCAACCTCGCTCAGGGCTTCGCCGACCCGGAGCGGCGCCGCTCCGACCTGGCTCGGCTGGCCTCGCTCGGCGGAACCACGGTCTGGCTTCAGTACCTCGCTCACGGCGACTACTCGCTGCTCGATCCCTTCCCCGAGCGCCAAGACCCCGTGCGCGGATTGCTCGACGACGCGCACTCGCTGGGTCTCAAGGTGTGGCTCGGCACCCGAGAAGACCCGCGGCTGTGGTCAGATGACGAGGTCCCACTGGCGGTGTGGAAAGACGCGGGCGACAAGGCGCTCCTCATCGCCGAGGAAGCCGCCGCCCGCTACGGGCAGCACCCAGCATTCGCCGGCTGGTACTGGACTCCCGAGGTGGTGTGGCCCCGAGCCCCGAGCCCTGAGCGCCTGCGTCGCCTGTCCGCGATCACCGCCGGACACCTGGCCTCGCTGCGAAGGCTCGTCCCCGGCACGCCGGTCGCCATGGTCCTGGGTCCGGGAGGCAACCTCGGCGAGGAGGTGCCGGCCAGAGGCTGGTGTCGGCTGCTCGCGGAGGCGTCTCCAGAGGTCGTGGTGGTGATGGATGGGGTGGGCAGCGGCCACGTGGACCTGACCCAACTGGACATGGTCTACACCGCCGCCGCCGGCTGCGCGGCCCTGGCAGGGGCGACCCTGGTTGCGGACGTGGAGGTGTTCGGCCCAGGTCTTCCGCCGGACCGCGCCCGTCTGCGGGCCCAGATGGACGCCGCCTGGCGTTCCGCGCCGGTAGTCGTGGCATTCGATCTGCCGCACCACCTTGGTCCAGGCACCGAGGCGGTGGCTCTGTGGAGCGGGAAGCGGCCTCGCCGTCCGATCGTGCCGGCCCGAGAGCATCGCGACCCCGAAGGCGACTGGCTCGCGGTACGCAGGGGGCTCGGCACCATCGAGTTGACCCCGGCGGCGGCGCGGTCAGTGGGGGAGGCGGAGCTGGTGAGCCGCTATCCGCACCCACAAGAGGTGTCGCTGTCCCTGGACGAGGGCAGGGGATGGAAGGACCGAGGCTCCCTGCGGCGCTACCACGGGCCGGGCCGGGACGAGGTGACCTGGCGGCTTGCCCTCCCGGGAGGGCCCGTGCCGGTGAGCGCGCGCTTCACGCTGGCTCGGGGGACCGGTGAACTCGACGTCGTCGCGGTACGGCTCCGCGCGAGGTAGCGCTAGGAGCCGACCTTGACGTACGGCGAGCTGGCCCGCACGTCCGGGTTCACCCGCAGGGGGCCGCCCGTGCGGGGGAAGGCACGCTGGTCGCACGTGTCTCGGGGACACAGCCGGCAGGTCACCCCGATGGGCACGATGCTCGCGTCGCTCGTGAGGTCCACCCCATCGCTGTAGACGAGGTCGCCAGCGTGCTCCCAGCTGACGCCGAGCCCGATGGCGTGCACCGTGTGGGTGGCTTTGTAGCCGCCATGGCCCCGCCGGATGGTGCGCGCGATGCAAAAGAACCTCGAGCCGTCGGGCATCTGTGAGTCCTGGACCCGGATGCGGTCGGGAGCCTGAAACGCCCGGTAGACGTTCCACAGCGGGCACCCCGCTCCGAACCGTGGAAAGCGAATCCCCGTCGCCGAGAAGTGCTTGCTGATGTTCCCGGCAATGTCGACGCGCACGAGGTGGAACGGCAACCCGGCGCTGCCGGGGCGGCGCAGGGTCGTCAGCCGATGGCAGACCTGCTCGAAGCTCGTGCGGAAGTGATGGCCGAGCAGCTCGATGTCGTATCGGGTGCGCTTGCCCACCGCGAGGAACTCCTCGTACGGCATCAGCACGGCGCCGGCGAAGTAGTTGGCGAGCGCGACCCGGGCCAGTCCGCGGCTCGAGGTGTGACTGAGCTTGCCGTCGGCAGTCAGGCGATCGAGCAGCTCGCGCTGTTCCAGCAGGCCGACCTGATGCGCGAGCTGAAAGTTCATGGACCGCGGCGGAAGCACCCGGCTGAGCAGGAGACGCGAGCGGCGAGGCTCGTACCGCCTCACCGCGCCGCCCATGGACCCGACGGGCCGTACTTGCACCGCGACGCCGTGCTTGGACTCGAGCCAGCCCACCAGCCCCGCGAACAGATCGTTGTCGTCGAGACGCGCATCGCGCCACAGCACCTCGGCGGCGGCCTCGAGATCCCCGAAGTAGTTCATCCGGTCCTGCAGGAAGTGGCTCGCCTCCTCGCTCGGCAGTCGCCCAGTGCCCCCGCCGATCTCCGCCTCGGCGCTGCGGGCGTCCCGACCGCGGCTCTGGGTCCAGGCGTCGTACAGCTTGACGACTCCCCGAGCCACGTTGGGGTGAGTGGCTGCCAGATCCGCCAGATCCTTGTTGGTGAAGTCGGGGTCCTCGAACAGGGGGTCTCCGAACACCTCGAGCAGGTCGTCGACCAGCTGCCCGTCGTCATCGGCCGAGAACGCCGAGATGTCGAGCTGAAAGAGCTGGGCGAGCTTGATCAGCAACGGCGCGGTCAGCGGCCGATGGTTGTGCTCGATGAGGTTGAGGTAGCTGGGGCTGATGTCCAGGCGGGAGGCGAGCTCCTTTTGGGTCAGCTCTTCGCGGCGGCGCAGCGCGCGCACCTTGGTGCCAAGTCGGGGACCGTCACTCATCGAGTTCTCCGCAGCGACATGCACACCGTGGGGCGAGGAGGCCTCAAAACCCGTGGTTTACATCGCGTGCTGCAAATTACACGTTTACAGACGTTTCATGTGAACTCCCCACAGCCCGCGCACATCTTCCGCACCCTGCTCTCCAGGGTCATTGTCTCCGCAGGTCGCCCCCCGCTCCCTGGAGACGCCGATGCACACCGCCGAGAACCCGTCCCCCTCGCACCAGCCCCACCTCGTCATCCAAGGGCCCGCAGTGCCTGGCCTCCGGCAAGTCCTGACGCCCGAGGCGCTCGCGTTCATCGAGGCGTTGGCGAGTGAGTTCGAGGGCCCCCGGCGCGCGTTGCTGGCCGCCCGGGTGGAGCGACACGCCGCCTACCGCCGCGGCGAGCTGCCCGGGTTCGACCCAGAGACCGCGTGGATCCGCAGCGGAGACTGGACCGCAGCGCCGCTGCCCAGCGACCTGCTCAAGCGCCACGTCGAGATCACCGGGCCCACCGACCGCAAGATGCTCATCAACGCGCTGAACTCCGGCGCCGACGTGTTCATGGCCGACCTCGAGGACAGCACCTCCCCCACCTGGGCGGCCGTCATCGGCGGGCAGGCCAACCTGCGCGCTGCGGTGCGTCGCACCATCGACTTCGAGCACCCCATCACGGGCAAGAGCTACGCGCTCAACCACGACTGCGCCACGCTGATGGTGCGCCCCCGCGGGTGGCACCTCGACGAGCGTCACTTGAGCATGCTGGGTCGCCCGGTGTCCGCTGCGCTCGTCGACTTTGGGTTGTTCTTCTTCCACAACGCCGACGAGCTCATCGCCCGGGGCGCGGGCCCCTACTTCTACCTGCCGAAGCTGGAGCACAGCGGCGAGGCGAAGCTGTGGAACGACGTGTTCGTCTTCGCCCAGGAGGCGCTCTCCATCCCGGTGGGCACGATCAAGGCGACCGTCCTCATCGAGACTCTTCCCGGCGCATTCCAGATGGACGAGATCCTGTACGAGCTGCGCGACCACAGCGCCGGCCTGAACTGCGGGCGCTGGGACTACATCTTCTCTGTCATCAAGACCCTGGGGCACCGCAGCGACTTCCTGCTCCCCGACCGGGCCGCCATCGGCATGACCCAGCCGCTCATGAAGGCGTACTCCGAGCACGTGGTGCGCACGTGCCATCGGCGAGGCGTGCACGGCATGGGCGGGATGGCGGCGCAGATCCCGATCAAGAACGACCCGGTGGCCAACGAAGCCGCGCTGGGCAAGGTGCGCGCCGACAAGCTCCGCGAGCTGCAGGCGGGTCATGACGGGACCTGGGTCGCCCATCCGGGCCTCGTTCCGATCGCGCGGGCCGTGTTCGACACCCTGGACGCGCCCAACCAGATCGACCGCCAGCTGGACCCGGTGCCCGAAGCGTCGCTGGCCAGGGAGCTGGTTGCCTGCCCCATCGGCCCTCGCACCGCGGCGGGCCTCTCCCAGAACGTCGTGGTCGGCGTGAGCTACCTCGAAGCGTGGCTGCGGGGCATCGGCTGCGTGCCGTTGTTCCACCTCATGGAGGACGCGGCCACCGCGGAGATCTCCCGCTCCCAGCTGTGGCAGTGGGTGCGCTTGCAAGCTCCGCTGGACGACGGCACCCCGGTCACGGCGGCGCTGGTGCAGCGAGTGCTGGCCGACGCGCTCGACACCGTGCGAGGGGAGATCGGTGAGGACCGCTACGCCGGCGGCCGCTGGACCGAGGCCGCAGAGCTGTTCCTCTCCCTCGTGCTTGCCGAGGAGCTGCCCGAGTTCCTCACCGTGCCCGCGTACGACCTGCTTCAAGGATGAACCCCGCCTGAACTCCCCCCCCCACAGCCATTCAGTCCCACTTGATCGGAGAGACCCATGCCGCCAGAGACCCACACCCCCCTCGCGACCCCCGCTGTGACCAACAATACCACCGCTCCCTCCCGCTGGGAGGGCATCGAGCGTCCCTACACGCCCGCCGACGTGGCGAAGCTGCAGGGCTCGGTGCAGATCGAGCACACCCTGGCGCGTCTCGGCGCCGAGCGCCTCTGGTCGCTGATGCTCGAGCTGCCGTTTGTGCACTCGCTGGGAGCGCTGACCGGGAACCAGGCGGTCCAGCAGGTGCGCACCGGGCTCCCGGCCATCTACGTCTCCGGTTGGCAGGTCGCCGCGGACGCAAACATCGCCGGCCAGATGTACCCCGATCAGTCGCTCTACCCGGTGAACTCGGTGCCCCAGGTGGTCAAGCGCATCAACCAGGCGCTGCAGCGCTCGGACCAGATCGAGCACAGCGAGGGCGCAGGAGACCATCACTGGTTCGCGCCGCTCATCGCCGATGCCGAGGCCGGGTTCGGCGGGCCGCTCAACGCCTTTGAGCTCATGAAGGCGATGATCGAGGCTGGCGCAGCGGGCGTGCACTTCGAGGACCAGCTCAGCTCGGAGAAGAAGTGTGGGCACCTCGGCGGCAAGGTCCTGGTGCCGACCGCCCAGTTCATTCGCACCCTGGTGGCCGCCCGGCTCGCAGCCGACGTCTGCAACGTGCCGACCTTGCTCATGGCGCGGACCGACGCGAACTCCGCGCGGCTGTTGACCTCGGATGTCGATGAGCGCGACCGTCAGTTCATCACCAGCACCGAGCGAACCGCAGAGGGCTTCTACCGGGTCACCGGCGGGCTCGACATGGCGATCGCTCGCGGACTGGCCTACGCGCCCTATGCGGATCTCTTGTGGTGCGAGACCGGCACGCCCGATCTCGACGAGGCGCGCCGCTACGCCGAGGCCATCCACAGCAAGTTCCCCGGCAAGAAGCTCGCGTACAACTGCTCGCCGTCGTTCAACTGGAAGGGCAACCTGGACGCGAGCACCATCGCGCGCTTCCAGCGAGAGCTCGGCGCCATGGGCTACGCCTTCCAGTTCGTCACGCTGGCGGGCTTCCACGCCCTGAACCTGTCGATGTTCGAGCTCGCCCGCGACTACGCCGACCGGGGCATGAGCGCGTACTCCGCCCTGCAAGAGCGCGAGTTCGCCCTGGGCGGAGCCGGGTACACGGCGGTCCGACACCAGCGCGAGGTCGGCACGGGCTACTTCGATGAGGTGAGCAAGGTGATCACCGGCGGCGCGGCGAGCACCCTGGCGCTCGGCGAGAGCACCGAAGCGGAGCAGTTCGTCAGCCATCACTGATCCCGGCTCAGGGTTGGGGGCGCAGCGGACTAGACTGCGCCCCCATGGCCTCTGAACCCACGTCCGAGCCCCTGCCCGTGGGCTCCATCAAGACCCAACTCCGGGCCCAGTGCTGGATGGCCATCCGTGACGCGGGCGCGGCCCGCTTCCCCGGCGTGGAGGGGCGCATCCCCAACTTCGTCGGGGCGGAGGCCGCAGCCAGCCGCCTCGCACAGCACCCTCTGTTCGTAGAGGCCAGCGTGCTCAAGTGCAACCCGGACAGCCCTCAGCGCCCTGTCCGACACGCCGCGCTCAAGGCCGGCAAGCGCATCTACATGGCGGTGCCGAAGCTGGCCGAAGCCGAGCCGTTCATCGAGCTCGACCCGGCCGTCCTTGCCCCGGGGAAGCTGTGGGCGGCGAGCTCGATCAAGGGCGCCAGCGAGCTGGGCGTGCCGGTGGGCCTGGACGCCATGGACCCCATCGATCTCATCGTCACCGGCTGCGTTGGCGTCACCCGGGCTGGCGCGCGACTCGGCAAGGGAGGCGGCTACTCCGACCTGGAGTTTGGCCTCCTGGTCGAGACCGGGCTCGTCGGAGCGGGGACTCCGGTCGTGACCACGGTCCACTCCTGCCAGGTCCTCCCCGACGGCGGCATCCCCATGACTGCCCACGACGTGCCCATGACCGCGCTGTTCCTGCCCGACGAGGCGATTCTCTGTTCCGCAGCGCACCCCCGGCCCACGGGCGTGCTGAGCGACGAGCTCGAACCGACCAAGCGCGACGCCATCCCGGTCCTCGCCGGCCGCCGCGCCGCGGGCGAACCGTCCTGAACCGCGTCCCACTCCGCCGCGCAACCACTCACCCACGGAGCCCAGCAATGGACATCGACCCCCTGACCCAGACCGAGCTCGAAGCCGCCGCGTTCCGCCGCCTCGTGCAGCACCTGCGCACCCGCACCGACGTGCAGAACATCGATCTGATGAACCTCGCCGGCTGGTGCCGCAATTGTCTAAGCAAGTGGTACGCCGAAGAGGCCGCCACCAAAGGCATCACCATCGAGAAGATGGAGGCTCGGGAGATCATCTACGGGATGCCGTATGCCGAGTGGAAGGACAAGCACCAGACCTGATTGCGATGCGCGCTCAGCCGGCTCGGACGGCTCGGACGGCTCGGACGGCCTACTTCGTCCATCCGTGCAGGTCGTAGCCGTCGAGGCACTCCTGCACAAAGCCGCTGTACTCCTCGAGATCGCCGTTGTTCTCGGCCAGGAACAGGTTGTCGAGGCGGACGTTGTCCACGTTCCCGGCGTAGTGACGCTCGAACAGCTCCTGGCGCGCCCCGAACTCGGTGCCGATGGCGTCCCAGGCGAGCTTCCACAGCTTGATTCGGTGCTCGGCGTTCACGCCGGTGCCTTGGTAGTACTTGTCGATGAACGGCCGCAGCTCGCTGGACAGCAGGTCCTCGGCGCCCGACGGCAGCTGGATGAACCCCCCGCCGCCGACCTCCTCGATGATCTGGCGGATCTTTGGGTAGATCATCGGCGCCAGCGCCCGCAGCGCGAAGATGGCGCGGTGGCTCGGCGCGACAGTGCCGTTGGGGCCAGGATCGGGGTTGCTGCACGCGTCCCGCACCAGGGCTTCGAACGCCTGGTGCCACGCGATGACCTCGCCCACCCGCACGCGCACGCCGCGCAGCCCGATGGTGCCGTTCTGTTGGGCGATGCGCACGAGCAAGCCCGCGAGGAACTTCAGCTTCGTGGCGAACCGGACGCCGCCGTGCAGCATCAGGTTCTGAGTGACCTGGGCCATGGGGAAGAAGCGGTTTGCCCGCTCCGCGTCCCGGTACACCAGCGTGTTCTCCCAGGGAATGAAGACGTCGTCGAACACCAGGGTCGAGTCGTTCTCGTCGAACCGGCTCGACAGGGGATAGTCGAACGGCGAGCGCGAGCGCGCAGCGAGCTCGTAGCTGGGACGGGACAGGAGCTTCAGACCCGGCGCGCCGGTCGGCACGATGAACACCAGCGCGTGCTCGCTGTCTTTGTCGGTCAAGGGCACCGGGGCGAAGGAGAACACGAGGTTGAGGTGCGTGAAGGCTGCCGCCGTACCCACCATCTTCGCGCCGCGCACCACGAACCCGTCATCGCGCTCTTTGACCACCCGCACGTTGATGTCGGGCAGCTCATGGGGCTGCTTGCTCCGGTCCACCATCGGGTTGACCCCGACGTGGTTCATGAACAGGACGTCGTCTGCGAGTCGCTGGTACCAGGACCGCGCGTTGGCCTCGAACGGCTCGAAGAACTCAGGCCAGGCGCCCAGCGAGATCGCGAGCCCGCTCTTGTAGTCCGGGGTGCGCCCCATGAACCCGAAGTGCATCCGCGACCAGATGCGCATGGCATCGGCGCGCTCCTGCAAGTGGCGACGGGTGCGCGCGATGCGGAAGCTGCGGTGCGACAGCGCGCCCCGCTCCGTCGTCCAGGTCAGCGCTTTGGTGTGTGGCCCCTGGAGGTGCAGCGAGTCGTACAGGCTCGCGACGAACCGTCCCGCCTGTTGGAAGGCAGGGTGATCTGGGACCGACTTCACCCGCTCGCCGCGCACGTAGACGGCGCGGCCGTCCCGCAAGGACTCCAGATACTCGGCGCCGGTCAAGGCCATACAACAAAGTCCTCCGTGGGAGCGCCGCATCGCGTGCGCCCGGGCCACGGTGGCAGATGAAGAGCGGACTCAGGGTGAAACGGGCGGAACGGCCCGGACCATCAGCCCCCGAAGTTGATCGAGCTGCCCTGATTGTTGTCGGTGGGCGGCGGCGGGTTCTGCATGAGCAGCCAGCCGACCCCGCCGATCACGCCGATGGCGGCGCCGACCAGCAGGCCCTCGCCGCCACGCAGCCAAGCACCGAGCGCGCCGAGCACGAGCGTCAGGACGAGCCCTGGGATCATCGCCTTGCTCCGGTCGACCCGAGCGGGCCCCACCGCGGTGACCTGCCCGTCGGGCGCGGTCTCCATCACCTGGCCGAGGTGGCAGTTCTTGTACTTCTTGCCGCTGCCACAGGGGCAGTCGTCGTTGCGTCCGATCTTCGCCATGATTCGAGCCTATCCTTGCCTCAGGGCGGCGACGAGTTTTGTCACCGAGTCTTTTGCGTCCCCGAAGTACATATCGGTGTTGTCGTGAAAGAAGAGTGGGTTCTGGACCCCCGCGTAGCCGGTCCCAAGGCTGCGCTTGAACACCACGACCTTGCCCGACTTCCAGGCCTCGATCACCGGCATCCCATAGATGGCCGAGCTGGTGTCGGTCTGCGCGCCCGGGTTGACCACGTCGTTCGCACCGATGACGAGGACGACGTCGACGCTGGGCATGTCGTCGTTGATCTCCTCCATCTCGAACACGATGTCGTAAGGCACCCCAGCTTCCGCGAGGAGCACGTTCATGTGCCCGGGCAGCCGGCCGGCGACCGGATGAATGGCGTAGCGCACGGTCACGCCTCCATCCCGCAGCGTACGGGTCAGCTCCTCGACGACGTGCTGGGCTCGCGCGACGGCCATTCCGTATCCGGGGACGATGACCACGCTGCGCGCATCGACAAGCTCTGCCGCCAGCTCCTCAGGGTCAATGGTGGTCACCAGCGCGGAGAGGTCCTCCGCCGGGCCGCTCGGTCCCGGTGACGTATCCGCCGTGCCAAAGCCACCGAACACCACGCTGAGGATCGAGCGGTTCATCGCCCGGCACATGATGACCGAGAGGATGAAGCCCGAGCTGCCAACCAGGGCACCGATCACGATCAACGCGTCATTGGCGAGCATGAAGCCCGCCGCCGCAGCCGTCCAGCCGGAGTAGCTGTTGAGCAGGGAGACGACGACCGGCATGTCGGCCCCGCCGATCGCCATCACCAGGTGCCAGCCGAGGGCGCCGGCGATGGCGGTCATGACTAACAACGCGACAATGCCGCCGGGACCGCCGTGGGACATCGCGAACGGCACCGCGAGGCCGGTGATGCCGACCAGGGCCGCGAGGTTGAGCATGTGCCGGCCAGGGAGCAGAAGCGGCGAGCCGGAGAAGCGTCCGTCGAGCTTGCCCCAGGCGACCACCGAGCCGGTGAACGTGATGGATCCGATGGCGACATCCAGCCAGATCTCGATGGAGTGCACGAGGTGCGAGGTCACCTCGCTGACGGGGTCGATGGCCGTCGAGATCCCGACGAGGACCGCCGCGAGACCCACAAAGCTGTGGAGCAGGGCGACAAGCTGGGGCATCGCGGTCATGACGACGCGGCTCGCCAGCATCGCCCCGACGCCACCGCCGACCACAATGGCGCCCACGAGCACGGGCGACATTTGGATGCGGGGGTCCATCGCGGTGGCCAGCACCGCGAGCGACATCCCGATGATCCCGTAGGTGTTGCCCTTGCGGGCCGACTCCTGGGTGCTGAGCCCGTTCAGGGAGAGGATGAACAGCACCCCGGCGACGAGGTACAGCACAGTGAGCATGGTGTTTGGGACGACCGGCATGGCTCAGCCCTTCCTGAACATCTTCAACATCCGGTGGGTCACGAGGAACCCGCCGACGACGTTGATGGATGCAAAGAGCATGGCGATGACGCCGAGAATGACGGCCCAGTCGGTGCCGCCAGAACCAGCCTGGAGCATGCCGCCCACGAGGATGATGCCGCTGATCGCGTTGGTCACCGCCATGAGCGGGGTGTGTAGCGCAGCGGAGACATTCCAGATGACCTGCCAGCCTACGAAGCAGGCCAGCACGAAGACCGTCAGGTGTTGGAGCAGGTCGCTCGGGGCGTTCAAGCCCAACGCAAACAGGCCCAACGCCGCAGCCAGGGAGAGCAGGGCGCGGGTGGTCGTCCGGGTCGCCGGCGGCCCACTCTGGGGCGCCACCGGCACGTTGGCCTCCACCACTGTGGGCTTCGGCGCTTCGGGCAGCGGCTCGAGCGTCGGTGGGTCATCCCCGTCGAGCAGGCTCAGCGCAGGGTTGATGGTCCGGTTCGCGCCGTCGAAGACGACCTGACCTTCTTCGAGCCCATTCCCCATGAAGCGAAGCAGGTTGACGATGTTGTTGCCGAAGAACCTCGAGGCGTCGGGCGCCATGCGAGACACGAGATCGGTGTGCCCCAGAATGCGCACGCCGTGGTGTTCGACCACTTCGTCGGCGCGGGTCAACTCGCAGTTCCCGCCTTGGACCGCCGCCATGTCGATCACCACCGAGCCGGGCTTCATCGCCTCGACGTGCTCCGCGGTCCACAGCAGGGGAGCCTTGCGGCCGGGAATGAGCGCCGTGGTGATGACGATGTCGAGCTGGGGCGCCTGCTCCTTGAACAGCGCCATCTCCGCGTCGATGAACTCTTTGCTCATCACCTTGGCGTAGCCCCCACCGCCATCTCCGCTCTCCTCGAACTCGAGCTCGAGGAAGCTGCCGCCGAGGCTCTCGACCTCTTCCTTCACCGCCGGACGCGTATCGAACGCCCGCACATCCGCGCCGAGCGCGCGGGCTGCGCCGATCGCCGCCAGCCCCGCGACGCCCGCGCCGATCACCAGCACTTTCGCCGGGGGCTTCTTGCCCGCAGCGGTCATCTGCATGCCAAGGAACGAACCCAGGGCTGCGGCTCCCTCGACGACCGCCCGATACCCCGCGATGTTCGCCATGGACGAGAGCACGTCGAAGCTCTGAGCGATGCTCGTGCGGGGGATGCACTCGAGCGCGAGACAGGTGGCCTTCTTCGCGCGCAGCGCCTCGATCACATCCTCGCGCTGATGCGGGTAGAGGAGTGAGATGGTCTTGCCGCCGTCGGACAGGAGCGCGACCTCGGGCAGGGTGGGAGGATCGATCTTGACGACGATCTCTCCCTGCCACGCCTCTTGCCGAGACACCAGGGTCGCGCCTGCCGCTTCGAACGCCTCGTCTGCGATGCGGGAGCCGGCGCCCGCGCCTCGCTCCACGACCACGGAGTGGCCTCGCTTGATCAGCTTGCGGATGGCGTCAGGGGCGAGCGCTACCCGCCGCTCCCCGATCGCTTGCTCCGCTGGAACCCCGATGCGCATGGCTCTCCTCCCGGCGATGAAGGCAGGAGACTACGGGGCGGTGGGGATCGGGGCAAACGGGGTTGGGGCCTGTTTGCCTACCAAATCAGTTCGCGTTGGTGACCTGCAGGTGGTAGCTGTCCGAGCAGCTGTACCCGGACCAGCGGTCCACGCGCACGTAGTAGATGCCTCCGTCGTCTCCCCAGCTCGTGCATCCAGGCGACCAGGAGAGCGACTCGTTCACGCTGCCGACCCCGATCGACGACGCCAGCAGCGTCAGGTTGCCGCTGTACAGGTAGATGTCGTAGTCGGTGCCCGGCGGCAGGCTGTCCATGATGACGTCGATATAGAACCCGTCACAGATGATGTCGGTGTCGTCGATGGTGAACAGCGAGTACCAGTCGTCGGCGTCGCTCGTGGAGTGAAAGGTGGCCCACAAGTCGACGATGAGGTCGTCGCCACCGATGTAGAACGCCGTACTGGAGCTCCCGTTTGGCTCGAAGACGTCACCGGCTGCGTCCTCGTCTACGGCGCCGTCGCAGTCCTGGTTGATGCCATCACACAAGTCCAGCGCGCCGGGATAGATGGTGTTGTCGCCGTCGTTGCAGTCACCGCCGCAGCTGGTCCAGTTGTCGTTGTCGGCGTCCCAGCCTTCGTCCACGCTGATGTTGCAGTTGTTGTCCACGCCGTCACAGATCTCGGCAGCGCCGGGATAGATCGCGCTGTTGCCGTCGTTGCAGTCGCCGTCACACGTGGTCCAGGAGTCACCGTCGTTGTCCCATCCCTCGTCAACAGCGACGTCGCAGTCGTCATCGATCCCGTTGCACACCTCGGCGGCCCCGGGGTTGACGTTGGAGTTGGCGTCGTTGCAGTCGATCTGGGGGCAGGCGGCCCCGGTCCCGTAGCCGTCGTTGTCCAGATCGGTCGACAAGCAGGAGCACAGCGCGTCGGCGCCGCTGCAGTCCTCGTCGATGGAGTTCTCGCACACGTCCACCGCCGCTGGGTTCACCGCAGGGTTGGCGTCGTTGCAGTCCAGCAAGGAGCACGCCGCCACGGTCCCGAAGCCGTCGCCGTCGCCATCGCTGGGGAAGCACAGGCACGAGTCGTTCACCTGACCCGGCGTGCCGTAGTCGGAGCCGATCGAAGCCACGGGCTCCATGGAGCCGCACCAGTTCGCCGGGACGTCGTTGAGCAAGCCGTCAGGCGCGCCCAAGTCGGGGTCGAGGCTGACCGCGTGCCCCGCGATCCCGCTCCAGCTGCTCAGTGCGTAGTCGAATCGGTCAACCTCTGCGCCGAGGTAGCTCAAGACCAGCTCGTCCGCCGAGTTCTCGAGGACAAAGCCGCTGTACTCGTAGTCCGCGACGATGCCGCCGTTGCTCGCCGTCTCTTCGTTTCGCGCGAGGACCACCCGGCCGCCGGCTGCGATGGGCAGCGGCCCCTGAATGATGTGGCTGTCGGTGCCGTCGTCGTGCAGCTCGAAGCCTCCGAGATCGAGCAGACCGCCGGACGTGTTGTAGATCTCGACCCACTCTCCTGCGGCGTCGGACACCTGCACCGGATCGGGCATGAACTCGGAGAACACCAGGTCGCCAGCGCCCGGGAGCACCTGGGTGCTGGCCGACGCCCAGGCGGAAGAGTCCGAGCCGTCGTCGGAACGGGCCTCGCACGTCCAGTCGTCACCCAACGTTGTCGCGGTGGACGGCACGCCGCTCAGCCCGTCATACGCTGGCTGCAAGGCACCGTTGAGCGCCCACCGGTACTCGTACACGAACGAGTCGCCGTCGAGATCGGTCGTCCCCGCGGCGGCGCAGACCAGCGCGGAGCCCAGCGACGCCGTGGGCCCAGGGGTGACGGTGACCGCAGGGGCTGTTGGAGGCGTGTTGTCGATGATGACGGTCGGCGAAAGCACGGGCGCACCGCTGTCGAGCCCGTCGAACGGGGTGACCTCGCAGGCCACCTGATCGTCGCGGTCGAAGTCGGCGCCGGTCAGGGATGCGGTCGTCGCGCCCGCCAGCAGCGAGCCGTTGAGCTCCCACGCGTAGATGTAGGAAGGGGAGTCCCCGTCCTCGTCGAACCACCCGGCGGCGGCGCACGTGAGCACGGACGACTCCGTTGCGGGCACCGGTGAGATGGCCACGGAGCTGATCTCGGGCGCGGTGTTCTCGATCACCACGGAGTCGGCACCCGGGGCCGAGTCGAAGACACCATCGCTCCCGACAACCTCGCAGGTCCACGTCTCGCCCGCCTGGGTCTCGGTGGACGGGACCACGGAGTCGGTCCACGCAGTGGGCTGGCCGTCGCGAAGCCACAGGTACGCCAGGACGACGCTGAGCCCTTCGGGATCGGTGGAGGCCACGGTCACCACGCACTGCAGGTCGTCCCCGGCGAACGCGGGGTCCGGCTGCACATCCACTCCTGGGGTCGTGGGCGGAGCGTTGGCCGGCACGACCGAGAACGTGACGCTGTCGGTGGCGACCAGGCCGCCTTCATCGGTCACGGTGAGGGACACGGTGTGGGATCCCACAGAGAGCGTGCTGTCGGAGAACGCGAGCGCGCCGGAGCCCGACGGCCCGCTCGTGTCCAGTACCCCGTCGAGGTTGGAGAACCACTCGACGTTGAGGCTCTCGATCCCGCGGTCGTCCGAGACCAACCCACCAAACGTCAGGACCTGCCCAGCGACGTGCTCCGAGCCACCGCTCGGCGCAGTGATCTGCGCGCTGGGGCCTACGTTGGGGTCGAGGATCTCAATGGGAAGGTTGGCCGAGGCGGTGGCGCCCTCGCTGTCGCGCGCGGTCGCAGTGACGATCCACCGGCCCGCGCTGAGCCCGGTGACGATGAGCGTGACGGTGCCGGAGCTGTCGGGCGTCGTCTCCCCGACTGCGACGGGCTCTGCGCCGCCCTCGTTCGTGCGGGTCGCGCTCCAGGACACAGTCAGCTCGGAGGCGGCGTCCTCAGGATCCGACGCGCGGGCCTCGAAGACTACGCCGGAGTCTGGATCGTAGGGCCCCGCCGCATCCGCCCCATCCGGGACCACGGGCAGGGTGATCACGACGGACGGGCCGCTGTTGGGAAGGCGCACGGGCGAGGCCGTGTTGTTGCAGCCACCCACCACGAGGGCAGCGGCGAGCAGCGAGAAGAGCAGCCTGGTCTGCATGCGACCTCCGGTCTAGCCGGAGTCGGGGCGGCTCCAGCCTTTGTGCACACGAGCACACGTAGCCGGGATCGCTGGGAAACACCAGGGCGGACCCAGGCCTGCGTTCGACGCCTGCCTGGGTCCCCGGATGGCTTTGGGTGCCTACAGGGCGACGCCGATGACTTCGATCTTCTCTACGAACGCGTCTTTGTGGGACGCGGCGAGCCGATCGCGGGCGTTCTGCGCGGCTTCGACCACGTCCGCGCCGAAGGTCACGTACTCCTTCTCGGCGCCGCCGACCTTGGCGGTCACGCGGAAGGCCCAGCCGCGACCGGCTGCGGTGCGGGCCTTTGGCGTCGCGGTGCGGGGGAGTGCCGAATCGACAGCGGGAGGCGCTGCGGCCTTGATCGCGGGGGCCGGCTTGACCGCGGGCGTGGCTGTCGCGATCGCGGAGCGCGTCTTCGCCTGCTGCCAGGTCGCCGCGATGCCGTGGCGCTTGCGATAGGCGCGCACGTTCTCGACGCTGGTTCCAGACCGGGCGGAGATCTCGGTGTCCGGAACCTTGCCGAGCTCCTTGCGGAACGGATCGAGCTTGCTCTTGCGCCGGCTCGGCTTCTTGCTCTTGCGGGACTTCGCCGCCGGCTTGCTGGCCTTGGCCGGCTTGCTGGCCTTGACCGGCTTGGGAGCGGCGGGGGAGTCCGCAGCTGCGCCGGCCTCTCCCTTCCAGTAGGCGGGGATGCCTCGGCGCTTACGCCAGGTGCGCACGTTCTCGAGCGAGACTCCTGCGCGGGTCGCGATCTCCTTGTCAGAGAGGTGTCCGACCTCGGCTGCAAACGGATCGACCTTGCTCTTGCGACCGGTGAACCCGGCGCTCTGCTTCTTTGCCAACGTAACCTCCAGTGGGAGCCAACCCGCGCACGTCCCCCATCTATCCGCAATCTGGCCCTTGAATCATCCGCCAACGGAGTGTCGGCGGGGCCGCGAGTGTGACCGACAATCCAACCCATGTCGAGAGGCCAAGCCAAGCTCTCTGAGCACCAGGCGTCCAGGAATCGGGCATCCTGTGCGGATGAATCGAACCTCGCTCATCCTCCTCGTGCTCTCCCTTGGCTCCTTCGCCTGCCCAAAGGCCGCGGACACCACCGACAGCGGCTCCACTGACGGCGGCACCACCACGGAGACCCAGCCGGCTCCTGTGACGGACACCACCCCGGCCGACGCCGAGGCCGCCGGGCTCGACCCGAAGTGGCCGACCCTGCGCCTCAACGGGGAGCTCACGTCCGTGCGGTGGTCGGACGGGGACAGCTTCAAGTTCAAGTCCGGTCCCCACAGCGGCAAGGGAGTGAGGCTGGTCGGATACAACACGCTCGAGTCCTACGGCCCCGTGCACCGCTGGGGAGACTGGAGCGCCGTGGAGCTGTACCGCATCGCGAAGTCCAGCTGGAAGCTCGGGGCCGAGCGCACCTGGAACTGCACCACGACCGGGGATGAGGACCACTACGGTCGCGTCTTGGTGGACTGCCCCGACGCCGCGTTGCACATCGTCAGCGCGGGCCACGCGGTGGTGTTCGCGATGGATGAGACCCCATCGCCCGAGCTGCTCAAGGCCCAGAAACTCGCCATGAAGACCAAAGCGGGGATGTGGGCGAAGGGTGCTCCCAAGAAGCTCGTCTCGAGCTTGCACTCCGTGGATGAGGGCGAAGAGAAGGCTCCCACCTACAATCGGGTGGTGGACACCACAACCGGCGCGGCGACCGAAGCGCCCCACAAAGACACCTACTCGACCTGCCAGGAGGTCTGCATTGGCGGAGACGAGGGCAGCTGCATGACCTACGTGCCGTTCGCCATCCGCTACAAGAACAAGCCCGAGTGCCTCATCGTCAAAGAGAAGCGCTGACCCGCCGGCGGCGCATCGCGAGAGCCAACCCCAGCAGCGCCAACGCACCGCCACTTGAGCGCCCCGCGCCCACGTCGGACTGGCAGCCCGAGCCGCTGAGCCCCGTCTCGGTGGAGGAGTCGAACGCTGGCTCGTAGGCCGGCGCCTGCTCGAACACCGTCGGCGCGAAGTCATACAGCCCGCTGGTGCCCAGCTCGTTGGACAAGCTCGCCTCGCCCCCGACCATGGTCTCCCACAACGCGACCAGCTCTTCGCTGATGTCTTCGATGACCAGATAGTCATCAAAGGTCACGGGCTCGCTCGACGGCATCATGATCACAAAGGCCATCCGGAAGTCTCGCTGCGACTCGTCGTAGGTGGGGTCGCGCTCACCGTGCACCGCGATCACCTCGTCGAGCGAGATGTCACGCCGGTCGCCGCGCACCTCGATGGGCGGCGCGTCCTCGGCCTCCGCGTCGCTGAGTTGGGTGCGGATGGCGTAGTAGGGCGGCGAGTCCGACTCGGTGGGCCAACCGTAGGGGTTGCGCATGATCTGGGGGTTCTCGATGAGGAACCAATCCGAGACGTCCTCGGGGGCCCGAAAGCCCATCAAGTACTGGTCGAGCTCCGAGTAGCCGATCTCTGCGAGGTGGTCCGTCTCGAACTCGCCCTCGGCGGTCTCGATCCAGGCGTTGCCCTCCATGGTTGAGTTCTGCGACTCGAGAAAGAAGTTCCAGTGGGCGTCGTCTCGCCCGAGCATGTCCCGCCCCCCGCCAGACCGCCGGACGTATGCGCTCCAGCGGTGGCCCACCTCCTGCCCGAAGAACAAGGCGTCTCGCACCGAGCCGAGGTAGTCGAAGATGGAGTTCATGAAGAGGAAGCCTTCGAGCTCGCCGTACCCCTGCTGAGAGGTCTGGTCGAAGATCTGTGAGCCAATCCCGTCCGTGTCGTTCTGCAAGGGGGAGTAGAACGCGCCGAAGTTGAGGCTCTGGGTGACGAAGATCGACACGAAGTCGTACTCGTCCTCGTGGGTGCCCAAAAACTCGTTCAGCGTGCCGTAGATGTGGTCGCCGGACAGGGTGTTGTAGTCCCAGGGGCCCGCCACGAGGCTGACGTTGCCTACGTCGAGGATGTCATAGCCGCCGCCTCGCTCACCGGGACCCACCGGGTCGATGGACGAGACGCCGGACGGCAAACCCGTCAACTCCAGCAGGGGACTGTTGGTGAACGACTGCTGGGCGGGAGCCATCGCCCCGATCTCCTCGAGCGTGTAGTCGGCGGCGGACGCGAGGCTGGGCACAGCCAACAGCACGAGCGGAAGCAGGGGCCATCGCATTACAGGTCTCCCATGCGCAACGCATCGAATGAGCCCGAGACCTCTCGGCCCTCATCCACCCGCCACTCGCTGATGAGCACGGACCCCCCGACCACCCGGGCAAAAGGGTTGGGCGTATCGCCAACATCCATGCTGTAGAGCGAGCCGAAGCCGCCGCGGCCGACGAAGGCCAGCCGGTCGTCCTCGAACAGCGGCGCACCGGACTCCAGCGCCTCCACCGGCAGGTTCAACTCCAGGATCTGGGCGCGCCGAAAGCGCGACTGCTGGATGAGTGAGACCGAGATGACCTCCCCGCGCTCCGACGAGAGCATGCGAGCGTGGCACCCCTGGGTGCGCTGCGAGGGCAGGAACCGGGTGGTGTCGAGCTCCCCATCGAACGAGGCTGGCCCCAGGTCCACGTCCGTCGCATCCGGCGCTGCGATGGCGCAGCGAAAGGCGCCCTGAACGCTCCCGATGGGGGTGTCCTCGTCGATGTCGACCAGCGCCGGGGCCGCGCAGCCGCAGGTCCAGAGCATGGCGGCGACCGCGATGGTCAGGGCAGGTCGCAGAGCAGTGCGGTTTCTCATTGCGGGAAAGCTAGCGTCGGCCGGTCCACTTCGTGTCAGGTCCGTGTCAGGGAATGGTTGGTTGGGCGGAGTGCGGACCCGCCCCTGGGCTAGTGTTCCAGCCCTCGCTGCCGGCCCGGTCGGGTTCGGTGCTGCGGGAGAGGAGTCGACCATGGTGCGCGAGCAGATCAAGGCAATGTCCATCCAGGCCCTGCGGGACCGCGACAAGGTGACCCGCGCGCGCCTCAGCGGCGTGCTCGCCGACTTCACCGCCCGGGAGAAAGACGCCGACTTCACCGGCTGGACCGAGCAGAGCGAGCGCGAGATCGTCGGTCGCTACAGCAAGCGGCTCCTCAGCTCGCTCAAGGATCTCAAGGGCACCGAGCTCGGCGACTCCTACGAGGCCGAAGCTGCGTTGTTGGAGCCGTTTGGCCCGCAGCTCCTGGACGAGGCTGCCACCCGCGCGCTCCTGGAGCCCCTCGTGGGCAAGGTCAAGGGGGTCGGGCCGGTGATGGGCCGGATCATGAAGACCCACAAGGGTCTCGTGGATCCAAGCCTGGTTCGAAAGCTCGCCGCCGAGCTCGGCCTGCTCTGACCGAGGCCGCCGGCTGCCTTCACCCCCGTGGGGGCAGCCCGGCGCGCAGGCGCCTCACCTGCCAGTGAAAGCGGGCCATCCCCAGCATGGCCACGATGGCCAGGCCCAGGGTCAGCCCCCACCAGAGCCAGAGCGGGTCGTCATCGAGCACGAACGCCCCCAGGGCGCCGAGCGGGATCCCGAGAACCACGTAGCCGATGATCGTGAAGAGGAACGGGATGCGGGTGTCGCCTAGCCCGCGCAGGATGCCGTTGCTGAGCACCTGAAGCACATCGACGAGCTGGAAGCAGGACGCTACGCCCAGGAACACCACCGCCATCGAGAGCACCTCGCCGGTCACCCCGTAGAGCGCCGCGATGGGTTCACGGAGGAACCACAGGGTGGAGGCAGACACCGCGGCGTAGGCCACGCCCACGAGCAAGGCGGTGCGGCCCGAGCGCTCCACGGCGTCCGGGTCGCCGGCTCCGAGCGCCTGCCCGCAGCGCACCGCCGCGCCGGAGCTGAGGCCCAGCGGCACCATGAACAGCAGCGCCGTGGCGTTGAGCGCGATCTGGTGCGCCGCGAGCGGGATGGCCCCTTTGAGCCCCATCAGCACGCCCACGCTGCCGAACGCGCCGACCTCGGCGAACACCGCGAGACCCACGGGCAAGCCCAGAATGGTGAGCTTGCGCATCAGGGCCGGCTCCGGGGCGCGCCACACCGTAGGGAAGCTGCGCAGCTTGCTGTGCAGCGCCACGGTCAGCGCCAGCACTCCGAACATCACGAAGCGACATGCGGACGTCGCCCAAGATATTCCCACCACTCCCAGGGCCGGCGCGCCGAGCTTGCCGTCGATGAGCAGCCAGTCGAGTCCCAGGTTGCACAGGTTCGCCGCCACCGCCGCGAACATGATGGGCAACGTGACGTTCACCCCGCTCAGGAACGCCCGATAGGCAGAGAAGAGCAGCCCTGCGGGCAGACCCCACACCGCAGGCACGATGTACTCGCGGGTCGTCTGCACGAGCTCCGGCGCGTAGCCGATCAGCTCCAGGAAGGAGGGGACCGCGAGGATCAGCCCGGCGAGCGGCGGGGTCATCACCAACGCCAGCCAGTGCGCCTGCGAGAGTCCGCGGGCGCAGTCGTCGACCCGGCCCGCGCCCCATGCTTGCGAGACGTACGCGTCCAGGCTGCGCAAGGTGCCCGAGCCCAGCACAAACAAGCCGAAGAAGGCGATGTTCCCGATGGCCAGCGCGCCGAGGGGACTCGCGCCCAGCGGGCCGGCGAACACCGTGTCCACCACCCCCATGAACATGAACCCCACCTGCGCGAGCACGATGGGCCAGGCGAGTGTCAGCAGCGCCCGGGCCTCTTGCCCGGTGGTCTGGATCTGGTGGGGTAGAAGGAGGGCGGACACGGCGGCGAAGGTACGGGACCCGGCGCCGGCGTGCCCGCCCGCCGGGCTACGCCGTCTTCGCGGGGGCGGCGTCCTCAGGCAAGGAACCGCCTTCCCAAAGCCGCTTGGCCTGACGCCCCGTCGTGATGTCGAGGCCCTTCTCGCGAACCAGCGGGGTCAGCTCGACCGCCTGGGGCTCGGGCAACACCTCGGCGGACCCCATCTCGGCGGCCGCCAGCTCGCGAGCGAGCTTGTCGCTGTTGCGGCTGATGGCCGAGAACATGTCGTCCACCTTGTGGCTCGCGCGGTTGAGCCAGTAGGCGGCCTTGGGCAGGTTGCTGCGGTCCCCGCGCAGGATCTCGCTCTGCACCCGCGAGGCGACCAGCGCCATCACCGCGAGCTCGGTCCCGATGTCCACGATGCGCCCCAGGATGAGCTGCCGCATCTCGAGCTTCGGGCCCTGGAACGCCATCTGGTGGAACAGGGTGCGCGCCAGCTTGCGGCTGCGCTTCTCCACCCACTTGACCCACTTGCGCAGGCGCGGGTCGAACTGACCGTAGGACTTGAAGAGCCCGCCCAGGTACAGCTTCGGGTACCAGCGCACGTAGAACGTCGCGGCCTTGGCCAGCACGCCGATCTTGTCCCCGATGGTCGCGCCCTTCTTGAAGAGACCGCCAGCGATCTTGAGGTGTCCGTCCAGGGCCTCGCGAGCGAGGAACAGGTGCATGATGTCCGTGGTGCCCTCGACGATGCGGTTGATGCGCGTGTCACGCAGCGCCCGCTCGATGGGGAAGCCGATCTCTCCGCGAGCCTCCAGGCTCTCGTGGGTCTCGAAGCCGCGACCGGCTCGGAACTGCATCGCCACATCCGACAACTCCCAGCTCAGCTCGGTGTTGTACAGCTTCGCGGACGCAGCCTCCATGCGCAGGTCCCGGTCGCCCATGTCCGACAGCGCCGCGCAGTAGTCGGCGAACGACTTCATCGCGTACGCGCCCGACGTCATGTACGCCAGCTTGTCCGCGCCGGCCTCGTGCTCGCCGATGAGCTTGCCCCACTGCTCGCGCGTCTTTGCCCACTGCGACATGAACTCGGCGATCTCCTCCATGCCTGACGCGGTGATGGCCGGGATGGAGAGGCGCCCGTCGTTCAGGGTCGTCAGGGCGAGGCGGAGGCCCTTGCCCTCGCCCCAGATCAGGTTCTCCTTTGGGACCTTGACGTTGTTGAACTGCAGCAGCCCGTTCTCCACCGCCCGGATGCCCATGAAGCGGCACCGGTGCATCACCTCGAATCCAGGCGTGTCCGTCTCCACGATGAACGCCGAGATCTGCTTGATCTCGCGGCCGTTCTTCTGGATCGAGGGCGTGCGCGCCATGACCACGATGACGTCGGCGATGACGCCGTTGGTACACCACAGCTTCGTGCCGTTGATGACCCAGTCACCGTTCTCATCCTTCTCGGCGGTGGTCGTCATGTTGGCGGGGTCCGAACCGGCGTTGGGCTCGGTCAGCGCGAACGCCGAGATCGCACCCTTGGCGAACATCGGAAGGTACTTCTGACGCTGCTCCTCGGTCCCGAAGAGCTTGAGCGGCTGCGGGGCACCGATGGACTGATGGGCCGACAACGTGCCAGCCACCGATCCGCAGTGGCGTGCGATGACCGAGAGGATGCGCATGTAGTTGGTCTGGGACATGCCCAGGCCGCCGTACTTGGTGGGGATCTTGATGCCCATCAAGCCGAGGTCCGCGCAGCCCTTGAGCACGTGGGCCGGCATCTCCTCATCACGGTCGATCTGCGCGCCGTCGATGAACTCGCTCGCCCAGGCCTCCACCTCGGCGCACTTTGCGTCGCCGATGGCCTTGTCGTCAGGGTCCTGCTCGGGGAAGGGGAAGCACATGGACACATCGAAGTCGCCCATGAACATGGACGCCATGAAGCTCTTGGACTTCCAGTCCATCTCGCGATTGTCTTCGGCGACCGCCACGGCTGCTGCCTCGGCCTGGTTCCGGTTCTTGTTCTCGATCATGAGAGGAGTCCGATGCCTGCACGGTTTCTCTGCGTGCGCTCCGCCCTCGCAGGCCGGGTCGGAGGCAACATGACTGAATACTCATTCAGTCTGCTTCGGTAGATAGCCCTCCCATTCCTGTGGGTCAAGCCCCAGGTGCCTGCGACCGCTATTCTCGACCGGTAGGGAGAGGACGTGGGCGAGCGCACGGGACGCGACTTCGAGGGCACCGAGCGATTCAAGGTGCGGCGCACGCTGGGCGTGGGCGGCATGGGCGTGGTGTACGAGGCGTGGGACACGGAGCGAAACCAGACCGTGGCGCTCAAGACGCTGCGCCGAGTGGACCCGGCGGCCCTGTACCGCTTCAAGCGCGAGTTCCGGGTGCTCGCGGACGTCGCGCACCCAAACCTGGTGCAGCTGCACGAGCTCGTCTCTGAAGGTGACGCGTGGTTTTTCACGATGGAGCGCGTCGCGGGGGTGGACTTGCTCCGGTGGGTCGGCCATCGCACCTGGCCCGGAGCCGATACCCGGACGGGCGGGCCGTCGATCGAGGTGGCGGGCTCGGGCTCGATGCCGCCCATCTTGGTGGACGAGGAGTGGCAAGCCGGACAGGGCAAGCACCAGGCGGACTCCGATGTCACAGCGGCTCCGCCGCCGGTGATGGCGGGGGACCCGACGCCCGATCCTGCCGCCTTCCTCAAGGCGGGGGAGGAGACGGCCGCGCCCCGTGTCCTGCGGAACAAGGTGCGACTCGCAGAGGACCCGTCGCAGTTCGTGGACCACGAGCGGCTGCGCCACGCGCTGCGCCAGCTCGCCGATGGAGTCTCGACCCTGCATGGGCTCGGTCTGCTGCACCGGGACATCAAGCCCAGCAACATCATGGTCACCGAGGCCGGGCGGCTGGTGCTGCTCGATCTGGGGCTGGTGACCATGATGGCTCCGGCCGAGGCGTCAGTGGAGCGCTACGTCGCCGGAACCGGCGCGTACATGTCTCCAGAGCAGGCGGCCGCGAAGCCGCTCACAGAGAGCGCTGACTGGTACTCGGTGGGTGTGGTGCTCTATGAGGCACTCACCGGGGTGCGCCCCTTCCGCGGCAGCTTCGAGGAGGTGATTCGCGCCAAGCAGTTCTCCGAGCCACCGCCGCCGTCACGGGTGGTCTCGGGCGTGCCCGCGGATCTGGACGCGCTGTGCACGGATCTGCTGAGGATTCGTCCCGATGAGCGGCCGTCCGGTCGGGAGATCCTGCACCGCGTGGGCACGCCGACGGTGCCCGAAGGCCTGGCGACTGTGGAGCGTGCGGGCTCCTCGGGCGGCGGGGTGTTCGTGGGGCGGATTGACGAGCTCGACACCCTGCGCGCGCTGTTCCGCAGCACCGCGGCGGGCGAGGCCTGTGTGGTGCACCTGCATGCGGACTCCGGCATCGGCAAGTCCGCGTTGCTGCGGCGGTTTGTGGACGAGGTCTCCGCCGACATCTCCACCGTGGTGCTCTCGGGTCGCTGCTACGAGCGTGAGTCCATGCCCTACAAGGCCATCGACGCGGTCGTGGACTCGCTCTCGCGCTTCCTGCGGTCCATCCCGCCATCCCGGGTCGAGGTCTTGCTCCCCCGTGACGTGCATGCGTTGGCGCGCGTGTTTCCGGTGCTGCGTCAGGTGGAGGCCATCGCGCTCGCGCCGGGGCGGGCCATCGACGCGGCGGACCCGCAGCAGCTTCGGCAGCGTGCGTTCGAGGCGCTGCGTGAGTTTCTTGCCCGGATCGCCGATCGCCACCCGCTGGTCGTCGCCATCGACGATCTCCAGTGGGGGGATCTGGACAGCGCCCAACTCCTGCTCGCGCTCACGCGCGCGCCCGAGAACCCAGCGTTGATGCTGGTTGTGGCCTACCGCAGTGACGAAGTCACCACCCAGCCCCACCTGATCGCCCTTCGCAGGGAGCACGGGCTGGCGGTGCACGAAGGGTTCACCCCGCTGGTCTCCGCGCTAGAGCAGCCCGTGCACGAGATGGCGCTGGCGCCGTTGTCACCCGAGGACGCGCTGCGGCTGGCCCAGGCATTGGTCGGCAGCCCTGACGACAAGCGCATTCGCGCGGTCGCGGCCGAGTCGAGGGGCAGCCCGTTCTTCCTCCAGGAGCTCACGCGCTACGTCCTCACGCGCGACCGGGCGCCCCGGGGCGGCGAGACGGGTGACGACAGCGCGGGAGCCTGGTACGACCACGCCGACACGGCTGCGCTGGACCTGCCTCAGGGGGAGTGGGCCCGTGGCTCCGTCGATGAGGACGTCAAGCTGCGGCTCTCCGAGGTGCTGCGTGAGCGGGTGGAGAAGCTCCCCGCCGACGCGCGCGTCTTGCTCGAGACCGTGGCGGTGGCGGGACGACCCCTGGCGCGGCACCTCGCGCGACGCGCGGCGCGGCTCGATGAGGGGGAGGCCGAGGCCGTGCTCCGGTTGCGCACGGAGAACCTCGTGCGCAGCAAAGGGGTCGGAGAGGACTCGGCCATCGAGCCCTATCACGACCGCATCCGCGAGGCCGTGCTGGCCACGCTGCCCATGTATCGGCTGCGCGAGCGGCACCTCGCGCTGGCGCTCGCGCTGGAGGGGAGCCGGCAAGCGGACCCGGAGGCGTTGACCGAGCATTTCTGCGGAGCCGGGCACCTCGAGCGAGCGGGGGAGTACGCCGAGCGCGCAGCGGAGCAGGCGGACAGGGCGCTGGCCTTCGACCGCGCCGCCATGCTGTACCGGATGGCGATTCAGCTGCGTGAGGACCTGCCCCCAGAGTCGCAGCTCACGCTCCACTCACGCCTGGCGCTCGCCCTGGCAAACGCCGGACGAGGCCTGGAGGCATCCAAGGAGTACGGCATCGCGGGAGACCTGGCGACGGGCGCCGAGGCCCTGGAGCATCGCCGGCTCGCGGCCGAGCACCTGCTCCGGTCAGGCCACTTCGAAGAAGGGCTCACCGCCCTGCGGGGGCTCCTCGCCCAGGTCGGCATGAAGCTCCCCAACACCCCGCGCGGGGCGCTGGCGTCACTGCTCGCTCGTCGAGCTCGGGCCCGGCTGCGAGGGCTGGGCTGGGTCGAACGTGAGGAAGCCGAGCTGCCGGCCCGCGCGCGATTCCGCGCGGATCTGTGCTGGTCCATCGCGGCCGGGTTCGCGATGGTGGACCCCATCCGTGGCGCAGACTTTCAGACCCGCTCGCTGCTCCTGGCTCTGGACGGGGGCGAGCCTCGCCGAGTGGCGCGGGCGCTGGCCATGGAGGGTGCCTACTCGGCGGTCGCCGGGGGCAAGCGCGGGGTGGCGCGGGCGTTCCGCTTGTTCGACGACGCAGAGCAGCTGGCGGATCGTCTGGATGACCCCACCACGAAGGCGCTGGTGCTCAGCTCACGGGGCGTGACGTTCTACGAGACCGGCCAGTGGGCCCAAGCTCGCGAGCAGCTCGCCGCCGCGGAGGAGATGCTCGTGGACCGCTGCACGGGCGTCGCCTGGGAGCTGGCCACCACGCGGCACTTTCTCTGCCTCACGCTGGAGATGATGGGCGAGCTCGACACGCTGGCGCGGCGGGTGCCCGAGTACGTGCGCGAGGCCGAGGAGCGCGGGGACCGGTTCTCAGCGACCAGCTTCCGCAATGGAAACCTCAACCTCGCGTGGCTCATTCGCGATGACCCCGACGGCGCGCGACGAGCTCACGCGGACGCGATGGCCCCGTGGCAGACCAGCGCCTTCCTGCTCCAGCACTACGAGGGGCTCTACGCGCAGGTCGGCATCGATCTGTACGTCGGCGACGGCGGCTCAGCCTGGCTCAGGCTCGAGGATGCCTGGTCCGACCTGAAGCGCTCGGGGCTGCTCAACATCCAGCAGCTCAAGCTTGAAGCCCTGTTTCTGCGTGGTCGCGCAGCGCTTGGCGCGATCGTCTCACCGCACCCGCCGACAGCGAGAGGAGTGGACCGCGATCCAGACATCGCGCGAGCAGGTGCGGACGTGCTTCCCGATGAGTCCAGCTTGCTCACCGTCGCGGCCCGAGCGGCCGGTCAGATGGAGAAGGAGAAGATGGCGTGGGCCCAGCCGCTGGCGGCCTTGCTGCGAGCAGGCGTGTTGGCCCTGGAGGACCGCCACACCAAGGCTCACGACGCGCTCACGCTGGCTGAGACGCTGTTGTCAGAGTGCCGTATGCCGACTCTGTCCGCCGTCGCACGGGCCAGGCAGGGAGATCTCGGAGAGGCGGGCCGCTCGGGCGCGGACGCCGCACTCGCTCAGCTCTCGGAGGCAGGAGCAGAGAATCCGCGCGCCCTTATGGACCTGCTGCTCCCGTTTCCGGTACGACGTTGAGCTAGGAGGGATGCTGTGAGTGCCACCGATGATCGAGAAGGCCTCGGGCCCCGGCGCGCGGCCACCGTCCGGGCGCTGCTTGCGCCGGTCCTGGGTCTCCGTGGCTCCGACCTCGATCTTGTGGACGCCGCCGCCGATCGCCTCGACGGGTTCTTGCGGGCGCTGCCGGACCGGGCCCGGGCTGCGGAGTTCGGCCAGCTCCTCGATGCCGTGGGGGCGGTGTCCATCGCCCGCTACTTCAAGCTCCCCGGCGGGCTGAATCGCCGTCAGCTGGACGAGCTGGTGCAGGTGCTGTTTGACGGCAAGTCCTCCGCGGCGGAGGCGCTGCTCGGCGCAGCCCTTGCCTTGCGGGGCCCTCACGCTCCGACCCCCTGGGACCTGGCAACGTCCCTGCGTGAGCTGCTCAGCGTCGCGTACTACAGCAACCCCCAGGCCGACTCCATCACGGGATACACGCCGGCGTGGTCTCGGCCCGCGATCCTGGCGGTGGCTCCCGACGAGGCGACCGCCGCGCCGTACACGTCGGCGGACCGGGTGAGGCTGGACGTGGGTGCGATCCGCGCCAAGCTCGAGCGGCGACCCACCGCGCCCGCCGGCGGCTGGTTTCGCAACGATGGGCGGCCCCGCGTCGCCATCGTGGGCTCGGGACCCGGCGGGGCCTGCGCCGCGGCGGAGCTAGCCGATCACGCAGACGTGGTCGTGTTTGACGCGGGGGCGCGCTTCCGCCCCGATGAGTTCCCCTACGACACCATGGCTGCCATGGCCCTGCTCTACGAGGGTGGCTTGATGACCCCGACGCGCGATCTGGACGTGCGGGTGCTCATTCCACGCGCCGTTGGAGGCGGCAGCGTCATGAACGAGGGCGTCTCGGTGCGCCCCCGCAAGAGCACGCTGGACTTCTGGCAGCGGCAGGGCGCCGGCTTCGACCGCGCGGTGTTGGAGAAGGCTCTGGACGACGTCGAGCGCCGGCAGCGCTTCCGACCCATCGCCGACGACCGAGCCACATCCGTGGGGGCGCTGTGGAAGCAGGGACTCGAATCCATGGGTCGCGACATCATGGTGCGGCCCATCCTCTCGGACATCGTGACCGAGATCGGGCAGCACAAGGGAACTCCGCACCGGGACCTGCGGGGGCGCCGATGTCTCGGCTGCGGCCTGTGCAACTACGGGTGCCGATTCGGGCACCACCTCACCGTCGACCGCACGTTCCTGCACGACGCCGAGCGCGCCGGAGCCCGGGTGGTCGAGAACACGCGCATTCACCATGTGGTGACGGAGCGTGACCCGAGCACCGGCGTGGTCCGTGCGACGGGCCTGTGCGTCGCTCACGGGCATGAGCGTGAGTTCATCGAGGCGGACTACGTCATCCTCGCCGCAGGAACACCGGGCTCGCCCGCCTTGATGTTGCGCTCGGCCGAGGAGGGGCCGCTGCGGCGAGTTCCGTCGTGCCGGAGCAAGCTCGTCGGGAGCCAGTTTGGCTTCAACGTCGGCAGCCCGGCCATCGCTCGATGGACCGAGCGGCCTCCCATCCCCGGCACGCTGGGCGTGCAGACGCAGTACGTCGCGACCAAGGCTGGTGACGAGAGCTTCATCCTCGAGAACGGCTTCATTCCCCCCGGGGTGATGGCCGGGAGCGTCCCAGGGCTGGGGCGGGAGCACCGTGAGTGGATGGGTCGCTTTCAAAACATTGCCATGGCCGTGAACACCATCGGCACGCCGTCCAATGGGCGCATCGATCGGGACGGCGGCATCGCGTTCCGGGTCGGAGAGGGCACGCTCGACACGATCCGTCGCACGCTGGCGATCCTCGTGGACGGCTGGCTCCACGCCGGTGCGGTGGAGGTGATGCCGGCGGGAGTCACGCCGACCGGCGGCGCCGACGCGAGGTTCGATCCGAGCTTCAAGGGGCGTCCCGCTGCGATCTTGCAGCGCCTCGAGGAGGTCGTGCAGCTGGCCGAGCACGTGCAGATCGGCTCAGGGCACCCCCAGGGTGGGCTGCCCATGAACGATGATCCGGAGCGTGGAGTGGTGGACGGTTCGTTCAAGGTCCACGGTACGTCGAACCTGTTCGTGGCGGACGCCTCGGTGTTCCCGAGCACGATTGTGGTGAACCTGCAGTGGTTGGTGATGGGTCTCGGACTCACTGCCGGCCGCGCGATCAGAAACGCCATCGCGAAGGCCCCATGAAGCTCATCATCTTCCGAGGCCGACGAAAGATCGGCACTGCGCCTCTGGAGCCCGGGGAGACCCTGGCAGCAAGGTGAGCCGCCACAGGCTCCGGGATGGCGACATCATCGAGGTAAAGGGCGTCAAGCTTCGCTTTGTCGCTGCCGTCGGCGCCGCCTGAGCGCCCTACTCGTTGAACTGCAGGGGGAGCTCCTTGAGCGTGTAGGACTCGAAGCGGGGGAGGTCACAGGTCCGCCTCGGCGACAGCAACCGGTCTGACGGACCGCCTGCCAGCGCGGTCCGGAGAACGGGCTCCCCTAGGTCGGCCACCATCCGCCACACCGGGGCGACGGTGGCGATGCGCCCTGCGATGCGGTGGATGCGCCCCTGCTCCGGCGTGTCCATCGTTCCTGGCAGCGACACCTGCTTCGAGGCGAGAGGAGAGCGGCCGAGCGCGTTGCCCGCGAGCAGGAACCAGGCCCGGCGGACGGCGTTCGTCGATCCCCAGGGCCGCGCCGGCTCACGCAGCGCTGCGTCCAACGCCGCCTGCAGGGTCTCCAGCCAGGATCGCGAGGCGAACAGCACGTGCTTAGGGTCCAGCAGGGCGTCACGGAAGGCAGGCACGTTGGTGGTGACCGAGTTGGCTTCAGACCAGAGCACCGGCGCATCGACGTGGGCCCCGGCGGCCATCGTCGCCATCTCGGTCGGCATCGCGCAGACGGTGTGCGCGCGGTCAAACAGGTCGCCGTAGGCCTCGAGCAGCCATGTCGCTTCGAACCGGGCAAAGAGGGAAGGGGCCTCGCTGGTGGGCTCAAAGCGGCAGTCCCAAGCTGCAAGGATCCGTCCCTGGCGATTGTCCGGCAGGTGGGGCCGGACGAGAACCAACGCCCGCGACGTCCAGAGAGAGAGTCGGTCCTGCGAGATGCTCGCGGCCGAGGCCGCGTCGTGCTGGTCCCCGTCGAGCAGCTGGGTGATGCGGTCCCGGCGGTCCGTGGAGAGCCCGAGCGTCACCACGGTGGGCCCGCCCGCAGGGTTGGTCGTCTCATTGGCTGTCACCAGTGGCTCGGTGGCGTTGTCAGGCTGGGCCCGTCCCCACAGCGCGCTCGGCGGGATCCAGCCTCGCCAGTGGCGGGTCACATCCCAGCCCGCCTGAGGGTCGAGGCCGCTGTGCCCGGGGGCGCGCTGCGGAGCACGGCCGCACTGTTGAAGCCCGGTGGCTCCGCTCGTGTCCGCCAGCGCGAACTGGAAGCTCTGCGGATACGCGGCGAGCAGAGCGCGGGCCTCCTCCACGTGGGCCGCGCGCTCCATGGCGAACGGCACCGCGAACGCGTCCTCCATCCCTTGCCCGTCCAGCGCCCACCGCAGCGCGAGGACCCGCTTCGGCTCTTCCCCTCGCGGGTCGCCCTGCAGAATCCCCAGATCGGAGCGCCAGACCACCACGGTGTCGCCGGTTGCGCCGCCCTTGCGTCGCACCAACTCGTCGGTCCGATGCAGGGGAACCCAGGTATCTCCTCGGCGTACCTGCCCAGACTTCACCTCTTCGACGAAGAGATCGATCTGGTCAATGAACCCATAAGTGATCGCCGCGGCGACGTGGGTCCAGCGCCCCGCCAGGACTCCGGGGACTCCGGGGACTGTGACCCCGGCCTGGATGGTGTCGGGCCCCAGCAGCACGGCTTCGACGAACGAGGGGGGCGTCCAAGTCGTGTCGAGGTGGGGCTCGCCGGCGACGAGCGCGCGCCCGGAGCGGCTCAGGCGCGGAGGGAGGGCATAGGCGTTGGATCCGAGCGGAGCTCGGAAGGCAGATGCGCACAGGGGATCGATGGCGAGGTCGAGAGGCTCGAGTTGGACGCCGCGCAGCACGGCTGGGTCCCACTGGTCGAGGTGAGGCGCGAACAGCGCGCGCACCAGCGCGATGCTCGGCTGGTGCCCGGAGCTGCCGACGTGGGCGATGAAGCGCTCGGCGACCTCCTGGCTCTGTCCAAGGCCCAGGTAGCTCTGCAACAGCGCGATGAGCACGCTGTCAGAGACCGTCCAGGGCTCTGGTTTCACCCGCAGCGCCAGCAACTCCAAGGGGCGGGGCGCGTTGCTCAGCCAGTGATTGATCCCGGCCGCGTAGGCTTCCCCGATGGCCGCGGCCCGAGGAGTCAGTGTCTTGCCTTGTCGCTCCGCTGCGGCCCGAAAGCCCCGGCTGCGGATGAAGCGGTCTTGCTCGCGCATCGACGGAGTGTCGTCGAGCAGCTCGGCGGCCCGTCCGGCGCCGGCGATGCGAAGCACGGCCAACTGCACGATCCGGTCCCGAGCGTGGCCCCACCCGAGCCCAAACGCTCGCCCTCCCTCGGAGTCCGCCCGGACCTGGAGTACACCGCCGGTCGTACGCCCGACTCGGACCGGGCCGTCGGGACCAGGCAGGCTCTTCACGAAGCCAGACTTGCGAGGAATGCCTGGACGGCGCTGAACGCCGCGGCGTCCGCCTGTTCTTGGCTGATCCCCAGCGCCACCCGATCCTTCTTGCGCAGCTGCAGGCTGTGGTCGCCACCCTGCACCACATGCAGCTCGTTGCGCCCGGCCATCTCCGCCCGCACGCCCTCCAGCAGGTCCAATGGGCACAGGGGGTCTCGCGTTCCCTGAACGAACAGCGCGGGGACCGACAGCTCGCGCAGGACCTCGTCTCGCAGGGACCGGGCGCCCTTGAGCGGGTACCCCAGACAGACCACCCCGTGCACAGACCCCGCCGGCAGCGCATTGGCGAGATGACACCCCACCCGGGACCCCATCGACTTCCCCATCAGCACCACACGGTCCGCGGCGCTGTTTGCGACTGCAGCCACAAGCGCGTCCTTGTGCGCATCGATCAGCTTGGGGAGCCTGTCCGGGGGCCGACGGCCCTCCTTGCGCATGTACGGATACTCAAAAGTCTCGACTTTCCAACGCCCTGAAAGATCTGACCTCCATCTCTGCATGAATTCGCTGGACTGGCCTGCCCCCGCGCCATGGGCCAGCAGAATGAGAGTGCTCATGAGCGGGCCCGGCGCCGCGGCCCGCCCAGTCGGTCCCACACCGGATCGGGCTCACCCGCGGGAACCGAGGCGGGTCCCGGCAAGATCTCCCGGAGCAGCGAGTCGAACGCGTGATCGGGGCTCCAGTGGCGGGGGTACCCGAGAGAGACCTCTTCAAAACGCACGCCGTCTCGCCAGTCCGTCGCGCGCACGTGCAGATGTCCCGACACCACCACCTCGGCGTTGTGACGCAGGTGCCAGTCCTCGGTCTTTGTTGTCCCGCACCACGGCAGGAAGCGGGGAACTCGAGGGATGCGGACGAGGTCGGTGCGCAGGGGCCAGTGGTTGACCAGCACTCGGGCGAGATCGGGGCGCTCGGTCCCCAGGCGAGCCTCGGCCGCCTCGACCCGCGCCGCGCACCACGCCTGTCGCGAGGGGTACGGGCGGGGGTCGAGCCGCACCTCGTCCATGCAGACGATCCCGGCCTCGCCGGCCCAACGCACGGCCTGAGCGACGTCCATCCCCGGGGGGCAGAACGAGTAGTCGTAGAGCAAGAAGAGCAGCGCGATCAGCAGCGGCTCCTCGCCGTGCTCCCAGACCAGCCAGGGGTCCTCGGGAGTGGCGACCCCGCGCTCTTGGCAGATGGCGACGAGCTCGTCGTACTTCGCGACCCCGCGAACCGAGTCCTTGCGGGGCGTCCACAGCTCGTGGTTGCCCGGGACCCAGAGCAGCTGCGCGAAGCGGGGCCCCAGGGTGTCGAGCACCCAGGCGAGGTCCTCGGACTTCTCGCAGACGTCGCCGGCGATGATCAGCCAGTCGTCGGGATGGGCTGACGTGCTCTCCACCGCGGCGCGGTTGGCTTTGTGACGGACGTGCAGATCGGAGATCGCGAGGAGGCGGGGCATGACGCGTTCATCCGAAGGGGAGGGCTGGCCAGCTTGCCCGCAGAGCCGCGGCAGGGTCAAATTGCGCCATGCCCGCCAACCGCCCGTTCCTGCTCGCCCTCGGCTCCGCCATCCTGTGCGCGGGGTGCCCCACCGGAGACGCAGAGCCTGCCGCCGACAGCCACGCGTGGTTCGAGGGCACCGTGGTCGCCACCAAGCCCGACGGCGAGGCGTTGGGTGATCCCTCGGTGAGCCTGCTGAGGCGCTCGACTCTGCCCGGGGCAGAGCGCATCGAGGAGCAGATCGTTGAGCTCGACGACGGCGGAGTCGGCCTGGAAGTGCTCGCGTCGTGGACGGTCGTCGCCGACGACGGGACCCTGCGCACCCAGTATCAGGACGCGTTCGGGGTGCTCGAAGGTGTCGGCTCGCTGCTCGACGGTGAAGACTGGGCGTGGACCGCCTGGGAGTCGCAGGTCGAGTACACGACGGGAGAGCTGGTGGGCACCACGCGGCAAAGCGAGGGGGTCCTGGCAGGCGGAACTCTGCGCATCGAGACCGAGGTGATCGGGGCCGACAGCGAACTCGAGGTCATCGAGGTGCGTGAGCTGGAGTCGATCTCCGAGTCCGCGTTTGACGCGAGCTACGCCGCCGTCCTGGGAGGGTAGTCGTTGCCCAAGGGCCTGCGTTCGCCCCACGACCCGCACGCTCCGACGACCCGTCTGGGGCGTCTGCGCGGCGAGTTCGATCGCTTCATCCATCACCCCTGGACCGAAGCGGTCATCCTCGGCCTCATCCTGGTCTCGGTCGTGGCCGTGTTCCTCGAGCTCGCCATGCAGTCGGGGACCCCAGGGCAACTCGTCGCGGCCTGGGTCGGCGACGCGATCACGTGGGCGTTTGTGCTGGAGCTGTCCGTCCGCTTCTGGGTCGCTCGCAAGAAGCGACGCTTCTTCAGCCGCTATTGGGTGGACATCATCGCCTGCGTCCCGCTGCTGGGGCCCCTGCGGTTCCTTCGGGTGCTGCGGCTCCTGCGGATCTTCCGTGCCGGCGCGCTGTTCAACCGCCGGCTCAGCGTCTTTCAGGGCGCCTTCTTCTCGACGGTCTCCGAGATGACCACGCTCGGCACGGTGACCCTGACGGTGGTGCTGGTGTCGGGCATCGTCCTGTACGTCTTCGAAGGGGGCAGCGGCGGCTCCTTCCCCCGGCTCGACCAGGCGATGTGGTTCTCGGTGTACAGCCTGATTGGCGGTGAGCCCATTGGCGGCAGCCCCACGGGGATGTCGAATGTAGGCAAGGTGGTGACGCTGGTCTTGATGTTTGGGGGCCTGACGCTCTTCGGCATCTTCATCGGCACGGTCTCCGCGTCGATGGTCACGCGCTTCAGCGCGTTGGAGGTGACAGAGATGGACCTGGACGAGCTCAGCGGACACCGAGTGGTGTGCGGATGGAACCACGCAGGCCCGTTGGTCCTGCAGGAGCTATTCAGCGTCGGCAGTCGCGTCGGGAATGACCCGGTGGTCCTGATCACCGAGGATGGCGAGCTGCCGTCGGACCTCCCCGTCGGCATCCGGGCGGATCTGCTCTACCACCTGCGCGGTGACTACACGCGGGTGGACGTGCTGGAGCGGGCTGGAATCACGACCGCCCGGTCCGCTGTCTTGCTCGCGGACACCCGGGTGCAGCGCAGCGACCAGGACCGGGACGCGCGCACCGTCCTGGCGGCGCTCACCATCGAGAAGCTGGCACCCGCGATCTTCACCGTCGCCGAGCTCACCAACCGCGAGAACGAGAGCTTGCTGCGCATGCACGGTGTGGAGGAGATCGTCATCGCCGACGAATACAGCGCCGTCATCTTGGGGTCCGCGTCGCGGAACCGCGGAATCGTGGGTGTACTGGATGAGATCCTCACCTCAAGATACGGGAATACACTACATAAAGTCATCGTGAACGAGGAGTGGGTGGGCTGGGATGTCAACCGCCTCGTAGGCGAGCTCAAGTCGGTACACGAGGCGGTGCTCATCGCCGTGGAGCACGGGACCAAGCGCGACGGCCAGCCGCTCATTGAGGTGAACCCACCCGGCCCGCGCGTCCTCCGTGCCGACGACGTGCTGCTGCTACTCAGCGACCCGAAGAACCGCCTTTAGAGCACCGAACCCACCGGGTCACCCCTGATCGAGCGGCAAGTCCGTCCAGCGAAACGCACGCTCGCCGCGGGAGTACTCGCTGACCACGTGTCCGTCTCCGGAGAGCAGCCACCGCGTCGTCAGCAATCCCTGCACCCCCACGGGTCCTCGCGCGTGGAGCCGCCCGGTGGAGATGCCGACCTCGGCGCCCAGTCCGTAGCGATATCCGTCGGCGAAGCGGGTGCTGGCGTTGTGCAGCACGGAGGCGGAGTCCACCTCAGCCAGGAACCGACTCGCCGCCACGGCATCCTCGGTGACGATCGACTCCGTGTGCCCGCTGCCGTAGGTGTGGATATGCTCGATGGCTTCGTCGATGGAGTTCACAAAGCGCACGTTGGCGGTCTTGGTCCCGTACTCGGTGCCCCAGTGCTCGGCGGACGATGGCTCAATCAGGGTCGCGTGATTGTTTGCAAGAGCATCACGAACTAGCTGAAAGGCCACGCGAAACGACTCATGCACAAGCAGCGTCTCCGTCGCGTTGCACGCGGCCGGATAGTCACACACGCCGTCCACCGCGATGCGGGCGGCCTTGCCCGGGTCCGCGGCGGCGTCCAGGTAGACATGGCAGACGCCTTCGGCGTGCCCCAGAACCGGGATGCGGGTCGCCGCCTGGATGGCGCGCACCAGCTCGCCCGACCCGCGGGGGATGACGAGATCGATCGCGTCGTCCCGCTCCAAGAGGCGCGCCACGGCAGCGCGGCCGTCCACACCGATGACAAGATCGGCCGGCAGTCCAGATACTTGCAGGGCATCACGCAAGCACTGCACGAGCACGGCGTTCGTGGCCGACGCCTCCGAGCCGCCCTTGAGGATCACCGCGTTCCCCGACGCGATGGCGAGGGAGCCGATCTGCACAACGGCGTCAGGTCGGGACTCGAACACCACGAGCAGGACACCCAGGGGGGAGGTCACCTGGCGCAGCTCGAGCCCGTCGTCCAGTTGGGTGTGAAGACGCAAGCGTCCCACGGGATCCGGGCGCGAGGCCAGATCCCGCACTCCCTCGCACAGCACCGCCAGCTTGCCAGGCCCCAGATGCAGCCGGTCCCGCAGCGGACCGTCGAGATCGACTCCAGCGCACAGGTCGGCGGCATTGGCTGCCGCGATGGACTCGCGCCGCTCTTGCAGCAGGTCCGCCAGGGCGCTCAGCGCCGCGCTCCGTGCCGCGCCGGCAGCTCGCATGCCTGCGCGCTGTGCGATCCGTGCCCGGCTGGCTTCGTCGAGGGTGGACTCAGTCATTGGAGGCTCCAGGCTGCAGCGCCAGTTGATCGCGGTGCACCAGCGCGTGGTGGTTGCGCGCGCGCTCCGGCGGCTCGCCACCGACCCACCGCGCGGCGGCGCCAGAGTCGCACCAGACCATGCCGCGCCCGACCAGCGCTCCGTCGGGGGCGCGAAGCTCCACGACGTCGCCAGCGTCGAAGGTGCCTTGCACCGAGCGGACCCCCACGGCGAGCAGGGATGCTCCCCGGTCCCGCACCGCCCGCACCGCACCTTCGTCCAGGTGCAGAACGCCGCGGGGAGCAGCGGCGAACGCGATCCAGCGACGGCGCGCGTCCACCGCCCGCTCGGCGGGGAACCAGGTGCCCACCGCCTCGCCACGGAGCACCGACGGGAGGGCCTCGGCGTCGCGGCCCGAGGCAATGACCGCGTGGCAGCCGGCGGCAGCAGCGATGCGAGCGGACTCAATCTTGCTCTTCATCCCCCCGCGCCCGGCTCCGCTGCTGCTCGGCCCCGCAGCGAGCGACGCTGGCGCCGTATTCAGCAGGGTGGCGGTCGCATCGAGACGGGGGTCGCGGTCATAAACCCCATCCACATCCGTCAGGAGGACAAGCAGGTCCGCGTCGAGCTTGCTCGCTACCAGCGCCGACAGGCGGTCGTTGTCTCCGAACACCGGGCGACCCTCGTCCCCGACAAACGCCAGCTCCTCCGTCGAGACGGCGTCGTTCTCGTTGATGATCGGCACGGCCCCGTGGCCCAGCAGCGCTTCGAGGGTCGCGCGGAGGTTCAGGTAGCGCACGCGGTCGTCAAAGTCGGACTCGGTGAGGAGCAGCTGGGCGGCGGTCAACCCGTGGGCGGCGAGCCCGGTCGCATACAGCTCCATCAGCATTCCCTGGCCGACCGCGGCGCACGCCTGACGGTCATGCAGCAAGAGCTCCCCGGCGAGCCCGAGCCGCGCGCGCCCCAGGCCCACGGCCCCGCTGGTCACGATGAGCACGTCGGCCCCCGATGCGTGCAGCCGGGCCGCCGTGAGGGCCACCGCCGTGATGCGGCCAGGAGCAAGCGCGCCCCCGTCATCGGTCAGCACCCGGGTGCCGAGCTTGAGCACGACCCGCCGGGCACCGGACACCCCGGGCCGCGTGCTCACGAGCGCCTCCATCGGCGCACCACGACCAGCAACGCGGGCAGCAGAAAGAGGTCGCCGAGCAGGGCCACAAAGATGACCACGGCGCCGAGGATGCCCAGGATCTGCATGCTCGGGAACGAGCTCGCGGCGTTCAGTCCGAAGCCCACGCACAGCAGAACGGTCGTGATGGCCACCGCACGCCCGCTGTGCAGGACCGCCGTCCGAATCGCGGCGTGCAGATCGAGGCCGGCCGCCTCCTCATCACGGACGCGCACGAGCAGGTGGATGGTGTCGTCCACCGCGATCCCGAGCGCGACCGTGAAGACGACCGCCGGCGTCGGATCGAGTTCCCAGTCCATCAGTCCCATCAGCCCGTACCCCACCAGAAGCGGCATCCCGTTCGGGATCAGCGCCAACAGCGCGAGACCGACCGAGCGAAAGAGCAGCGCGATGATGACGGTCACCGCGAGCAGCGCAAGCAGCAGGCTGTCTCTGAGGTCCGAGGTCACCGCGTTGATCCCGCGATAGGCCACATGGGGGGTTCCCGTGATCCACGCCTGGATCGGGACTGAGAGCTGGCCGGTGGCCGCGTCCAGCTCCACTTGCAACCGGTGCGCGAAGGCCGCGAAGGCGTTCCCGCCGTCGTCGCGAGTGCGGATGGTCATGCGAGCCCGCGACGAGTCGGTGTTCACCATGCGGCCGGCTCGGGCGTCTCCGTCCGCGACGAGCCGAAGCTGCGCGACCCCCGCCCGGGTCTCGGGCAAGCCGCGCTCGCCGGCCAGGGCCTCCCTCAGGGTCGCCGTCCAGCGCGCCGGCGAGGCGACCGCCCGGACCTCGGGCTGGGTCAGCGCCCACGCCTCCACCGCGCGCATCGCCGTCAGGACTTCGGGTTCGTCCATGGCTCCGGGCGGCCCGACGAACTCCACTTCTGCGCCCAAGATGCCGCCCAGCTCGTCGTCGGCGACCCTCCCGGCGACCGAGGTGGGATGGTCAGGGCTGATCAAGCCCGTCAGCGTGTTGTCCACGCGCACCCGCAGCGAGAACCCACCCGCCAGCAAGGACAGCGCGAGGAACCCGGCGAGCACCCTGCCGGGGCGCGCAATGGACAGGTCGGCGCAGCGCAGAAGCATCCTGTCGGTCGGCGTCAGCGCGCCCTCACGCCCCGCTTCGGGCACCGTGCCTCGGGACAGGGAGAGCATGAGCGGGATGACGAGCAGGACCGTCCCATACGCGAAGACGATCCCCAGGGCGGCGTAGCCGCCAAATGCGCGCAGGATCGGCATGCGCGCAGCGCCGAGAGAGCCGAAGCCCACGGCTGTTGTGAGGCTGGTCAGCAAGCAGGCCCGGCCCACCGAGCTCATGCAGACGCGGATCGCCTGCCCGCGCAGCTCGGCGCTGGCAACCTCGCCCGGTCCCACGCGACGCCTGATCTCCTCGTGAAACCGGCCCACCATGTGCACAGCGTCCGCCACCGCGATGACCGGCAGCAGAGTGAAGTAGCTCTGGTTCAGGATCCCGATGGCCTCGCCCAGCCACCCCATGACGCCGAACACCATCAAGGCAGGGACAGCGGCGGCGACGCCTGGGGCCAGGACCGCGTGCGCACGCCGGAACATGGCAAAGAGCAGGACGACGAGGATGAGCGCCAGCACCGGCACGTTGACCAGCTGGTCCTTGAGAATGAGCTGAAAGAAGTCCGTGCGCACCGCCGGCACACCAGCTGTCGAGATCACCATGCCCGCCCCGCTGCTGGCTTCCCAAGATGCCAGCGTCTCCCTCAGCGACAGCACCGCAGGGCGCAGCTGCGTGATGTCATCAGGGTCGCTGTCGAGCTCGATGAACACCGCCAACGAGTCCCCGGAGCGGGACACGAGCTGAGGCATGAGCAGCGGGTCATCCAGCACCCGAGCACGAAACGCGGGCAGATCCTCGGGGTCGGGCAAGCGCTCGCTGATCGGAGCGACGTCGAGGACGCCGGGCTCCCCGCCAGCGAACAGCGGCGTGTTCGTCAAGGCTTGCACCCACGCGAGTCGCGGGTCCCGCTCCAGGGTGTCCACGAGCACGCCGAGCGCCTCCAGCCGGGGCAGGGTCAGCAGATCGGGCGAGGTCCCCGGCGCGGGGGTGATCACGCCGAGGAGCATGGCGTCGTCCTTGCCCCAGCGGCCCTTGTACTCGAGCAGCCGGTCCACCTCGGGGTCCCGCGAGCCGTAGAACGCGAGCGCGGAGAAGTCGGTCTGGAGGTGCCGGGCACCGAGCGCCGATGCGGTCACCACCAGCACGAGGAGAGCAGCGACGGCGAGTCGATGGCCTAGAACGAAGTCGGCGAGTCGGGGGAACATATTCGCGCGAGGGTACAGAACCGCAAGGTACGATCCCATGCAGCAGAAGACTGCAGGGCCACGTCCTACTGGGGAGTTCGATTGAGTCACCGCACATTGACCTGGGCCGCTGTGAGCTGCGCCCTGCTGCTCTCCGCCTGCGTCAGCGAGCCCCGGGAGCCGGTGGACCTCGGAGAGACCGGCGGAGACCCCCGCGCGCTGCCCGGCTCGATCCACGGCGTGGTGCGCACTCCCGGCGGAAGCTTTGTGCCGGGCGTGTCCGTCGGGTTCGGCGACCGGGAAGCGACCACGGATTCGCGCGGGTTCTTCCAGATCCCCGGCGTCGATCCGGGGCCCGGGGTGATCAAGGCCTCTCGCGAAGGCTGGTCGTCCACCCAGCGCGCAGTGGACGTGCCGTCGGATGCGGTCACCCAGGTCGAGCTTCACTTGCTGTTCATGAGTCACGGGAGCATCGAGGTCGCCGAGCCGGGGCCCGCCGCCGTGGTCGATGAGGGCGGGGTCCGGGTCGAGTTCGTCAAGGGGACCTTCACCGACGACGACGGAGTGGCCGTACAGGGGCCCATCGACGTGGCCATCGCGCTGATCAACGACAGCGATGCGATGCACGCAGCGCCCGGCGACATGCTCGCCGCCGATGGCGGCGACCCGTTCCCGCTCGAGAGCTACGGGATGGTCGAGGTGGTGCTCACCGCCGGCGGGGCCCCGGTGACGTTCTCCGGCAGCGCGCTGCTCAGCTACCCACTGGTCGCCGACCACGGCTTCGCCGACGGGGACCCCATCCCGCTGTGGTCGTTCGACGAGCCCAGCAACCTGTGGCTCGCTGAGGGGGAGGGCGTCGTAGACAACGACCGCTTCGTCGCCGAAGTGAGCCACTTCACCTGGTGGAACGCGGACAAGCCGCTGCTCGAGACGACCTGCGTGTCGGGTGTGCTCTCCATGCCCAACGGCTCCCCGGCGATCGGGTTCACCGTCAACGGAACCGGCCTCGATCACCTCGGCGCGAGCTCAACCATCACCGGTCTCGACGGGAGCTTCTGCCTCCCTCTGAAGCGCGGCGGCATCGCAGAGCTCAGCGCCGCTGGCAGTGACGGGAGCGCGATCTGGTCCTGGACGGAGCTGTACGAGGCGAGCGCATCGCCCGGCGAGTGCGGAGCGAGCGCGTGTGACGAGCTGGGCACCGTGAGCCTCGCGGACCTCACCACCGACGACGATGGCGACGGCGTCACCGAGCTCGCCGGCGACTGCGATGACAGCAACGCGGCGGTGAGTCCGCTCGTGCCGGACGTGCTCGTGGACGGCCTCGATGACGACTGCGACGGGGTCGATGGCCCCGATGTGGATGGCGACGGCGCCCCCGACATGGGCGCTGGAGGCACGGACTGCGACGACGCGGACCCTGCGGTCGGGCCGAGCCGACCGGAGCTCTGCAACGGCCACGACGACAACTGCGATGGAACCATCGACGGGCTGAGCCCGCTGGATGGCGAGCCCGTCTACGCCGACCTCGACGGCGACGGCTCCGGGGACCCTCTGGACCTTCTGCTCGCCTGCGCGCCACCGCAGGGCTACGTCGACAACGCCGACGACTGCGACGACCTGGACCCGTTTGTGAGTCCCGACGCGCCGGAGCTGTGTGCCCACCCGACCCTGGGCGCTGGCATCGATGAGGACTGCGACGGGCTCATCGACGAGGCCGACGCGACGGATGGCACCACGTTCTACGCCGACCTCGACGCCGACGGAGTCGGGGCGACGGGCAACCCAGTGACCGCCTGCGTGCTGCCCGCGATGGCCTCGGTGCTCAGCGGGGACTGCAACGATGACGCCCCCTCGGTGTTCCCTGGTGCGACCGAGGAGTGCAACGGGCTCGACGACAACTGTGACGGCTTCGCTGACGAGGCAGGCGCGGTCGGCGAACTCACGTTCTACGTGGACGGGGACGGGGATGGCTACGGCGTCGTTGGTTCGGTGGTGTTCGCATGCGCGGTGCCCACCGGGGCTGCGGTGCTCAGCGGGGACTGCGACGACAGCGACCCGGCGACGAACCCCGGCGCGGTCGAGAGCTGCTCGGACACCGCGGATCTGAACTGCGACGGCTCGGTGCAGTTCGCTGACCTCGACGGCGACGGCGCACCGGCCTGTGCGGACTGCGACGACAACGACGCCGCCGTCGGGCCCTCCGCCGTGGAGCTGTGCGACACACTCGACTCGGACTGCGACGGGTCTCTGGTGGACTTCTTCGCCAACCAAGACGGGGACCAATGGCCCGACTGCATCGACACCGACGACGACAACGACGGTGACCCCGATGGCCTCGACTGCGCACCGCTGGACGCCTCTGTCTTCCTGGGGGCGCCGGAGCTGTGCGACAGCATCGACTCAGACTGCGACGGGTCCCTCGTGGACAGCTTCGTGGACACCGACGTCGACGACGAGCCGGACTGCGTGGACCTCGATGACGACGGCGACAGCTTCTCGGACGCGGTGGACTGCCAGCCCCTGGATCCCACCAGCTACCCCGGCGCGCCAGAGCTCTGTGACGGCATCGACAATGACTGTGACGGAGTCGCTGACGCGTGCTCGGGCAGCGCATCGGACGGCGTGCTCTATGGAGTGGTGTCGTCCGCCCAGCTCGGAGCCTCGCTCGCCCAGGGCGACGTGGACGGCGACGGCGTGCCGGACCTCATCGTGGGCGCTCCCGGGGGAGCCGGGGCCGTGCAGGTACATCTGGGGCCCAACCTCGGCTCCATCGCGGCGGGCGATGCGGATGCGGTCCTCACCGGGGAGGCGGTCGGCGATGAGTCGGGCAAGTCGGTGGTGTCGGGCTGCGACCTGAACGGCGACGGGTTCGACGATGTCGCTGTTGGAGCGTGGGGTCACGACCAAGGCGGACAGACCGCGGGAGCGGTCTATGTGGTCTTCGGGCCCATGGCCGGGGTTCAGTCGCTCGCGACAGCCGACGCGGTCTTCTACGGGGAGTCGGGCGGAGACTGGGCCGGATGGTCCATCGGGTGCGCCGGCGACACCGACGGAGACGGCATCGACGGGCTGCTGGTGGGGGCGTGGCGCGAGGACGAGGGGACTCTGGACGCAGGCGCCGTCTATCTGCTCGAGGGTTCCATCACGAGCGGAACGGTCGCCAGCCTGGCCGCCGCAGACGCAAAGCTCCTCGGCGAGTCCGCCTTCGACTACGCCGGGTACTCCGTGAGCGGGGCCGGCGACGTGAACGGAGACGGCTTCGACGACGTGCTCATCGGGGCGTGGGGACGGGATGAAGCGGGCTCCCAGGCCGGCGCCACCTACCTCGTCAATGGACCGTTTAGCGGCACGCTGTCGCTGGTCGCGGCCGAAGCCAAGCTCCTCGGCACGAGCGCGGGCGAGCAGTCCGGCGCGATGGTCTCGCGGGCCGGCGATGTGGATGGCGACGGCTTCGACGACATCCTCATCGGCGGGTGGGCTGCTCCCGGTGACAGCACCGACTTTGGTGTGGCTCACGTGGTGCTCGGACCGATCAGCGGGCTCGTGTCCTTGGCCAACGCGGACCACGAGTATGTGGGGCTCTTTGCCGGCGACCGGCTCGGCGAGTCCGGTGGCCCCGCCGGCGACGTGGATGGCGACGGCTTCGACGACATCCTCATCGGCGCGCCCCGACGCGATGTGGGCCAGGTGGACGCCGGCGCCGCGTACCTGCTCCTCGGGAGCGCGACCGGTCTGCCAGCCGACCTCGGGGGCGCCGCGGCGATCCTGGTCGGGGAGACCGGCGGCGCCCAGGCGGGGACCGCCACCACCGGGGCAGGGGACCTCGACGGTGACGGGCTCGACGACGTGATGCTCGGAGCGCCCTACGCCGACCCACTCGTCGTGGACGGTGGCGCGGTCTACTTGCTGGTGTCGAGCTCGATCCTGCCTCAGTAGGGTTCGTCAACGAGCCCTGAGGGTTCTACGGCGCGACGGTCACGGTCCAAGGCTGCCCGCCGTCATCGAGGCTGTACGCGGACCCATCGACGGGCTGCACCTCAAACCAGTAGTCGGTCGAGCCGATCGCCTCGGTGGGGAACTGGATCACCGTGCCCCAGTACCCCGCCGCCACCTCCGACAGGGCGCGGTGGGCCCAGGCGCCTTGGCTGCCGGATCGGGTGTAGAGCCGAACGTGCGCGAGATCGAGGCCTTGAGCCTCCACGATGAAGCTGCGCGACGTGCCGGGACGCACTCTGCCAATGACGCGGCGATGGACGGCCTCGCTTCGGACGATGCTCGGCGCGGGGGCGCTCTGAGGCTTCGACGTCACCTCCACCCCCGGGGCCACCTCCGCCGCTCGGGCCACCTGCGCCGCGGGAGCGCTCGCCTTGCTGGACACCGGCGCCGGCCGCGCAGCCCGCCGCGGCGGGGGTGCCGACACCAGCGCGAGCCGGGGCTCCTCGACAAACACTCCGTTGTAGGGCGCAGGCTCGCTCAGTGGGGTCTCCGCGTCGCCGTTGGAGGCGCCCGACATCCCCAGCAGCAGCGCGACCAGCACGACCATGAGCGCTTCGGGCCCCCGGGCGCGCAAGGGCGGCAGCCGCTCGCTCAAGGTCCGTGCGGGGCGCCGCACCATGGCCCGGGGGCTGGTCTGAGAGACGAGGCGAATCCGGCCGACGGCTGGAGACGTATCGCCCGGGTGGGCTCGGAGTCCAAGCTGGGCCAGCAAGATGTCGGTTGGGGTGCGCGCAAAGACGTTCGAGGGGGTGACCTCACGGGTTGGATCCGCCGTGGAACGCAGCCACTGATCGTTCCCGCCAAGCCGGGCGACAAGGGTCGAGAGCCCGTCCCGAGTTCCCCGCATCGTGCGGGGATTGCTCACCAGCAGCGTCATCAGCTCATCGGCAAGCTCGGACGCCGCGCTGTACCGCCGGCTCGGATCCTTCGCCAGGCAGCGCCTCAGGACCTCCGCCAGCCCGGGGACCCGGTCGTTCACCTCGTCGAAGCCGCTCCCCTTGGCAGTCAGCTCGTCTACCGCAAGGACCGCCGCCACCGTGGCCGCGACTCCGTCCCGCCGCAGGAGGCGCCGTCCTGTCGCGGCTTCGTAGAGGATGGCGCCAATGGCGAAGAGATCGGTGCGCGCATCGATGCCCTTGCCGAGGATCTGCTCGGGTGCCATGAACGTCGGCGTGCCCTTCATGACTCCGCTCGCCGTCGTCACGCCGGTCGCAAGGGTGGAGCGTGCGATGCCGAAGTCGGTGATCTTCGCGCGGCCAAAGCGGTCCACGATGATGTTCGCGGGCTTGAGATCGCGGTGAACCAGGTGGACCTTGACCTTACCGTCCGAGAAGTCGTGCGCGTAGTCCAAAGCCGAGCAGAGCTGCAGACCGAGGTCGAGCAGGGCCGAGGCCGGCAGCGGCGAGCACTTGCGCAAGATCAGCTCGAGGTCGACCCCGTCCACGACCTCCATGGAGATCCAGGGCAGGTCTTCCTCGATGCCGTAGTCGTAGACCTCGACCACTCCGGGGTGCCGGAGCAGCGCGCCGATGCGAGCCTCGTTGCGGATGGAGGCGCGCACGATGCGCGCGTTCTCAGGATCCCGCTCCCGGGTGTGGAGGATCTTGACCGCCACCATCTTGCGGAACGAACCCGGGCCTTCGAGCCAGGCCCGATAGACGCGTCCCATACCCCCCTGGCCCAGAACCTGGAGGAGGGTGAAGCGCCCGAAGCGGCGAGGGAACTCCTCGGTGGGCGTCGGATTTTCAGCGGCCTCGGCCAAACATGCCTCCGGCCCCGAAAGAGCATTCCAACCCCGAATGCTCTTCCTCCACTTCGCACACTAGCAACTCTCTCAGAGTGGAGGGAAAGGATCTTGCCGGGCCGGTATGCTCCGCCCGCACCCCGGAGCCTCGATGCACCCATCGCGCAGCATGATCCTGACCGCGCTTCTCAGCGCCGCCGCCGTCTCGGCCGGCTGCGAGCAAGACGTGACCATCATCCGCCCGTCCATCACCGACGTGCGGTTCCAAGACCCGCCCACAAAGGTGGACATCCTGCTGGTCGTGGACAACTCCGAGTCCATGCTCGGCGAGCAGAGCCGCCTGGGCGAAGGGTTTGGCGAGTTCGTGCGCTTCTTCGAGGTGGCCGAAGTGGACTACCACATTGCCGTGACCACGACGGACATGGCCAACACCGGCCCGGGCAACCAGGGGGAGCTCATCGAGGCCGGCGGGGTCAAAGTCATCGACGAAGACACCGAGGACCCCGACGACGTCTTTGAGGAGCTCGTCAACGTCGGCGCCGGAGGCTCGTTCACCGAGATGGGGCTTCGGGCAGCGCTCGCGGCCCTGAGCCCGCCCATGAGCGATGGCCCCAACGCGGGCTTCCTTCGCGAGGACGCCCTGCTCTCCGTCATCTTCGTCTCGGACGAGGAAGACGCCTCCATCGGACCGGTGAACACCTACATCAACGCCCTGCGCGAGGTGAAGGGGCAGCGCTCCCGCGATGCGTTCAACGCCTCGGCGCTCATCGGCGTGGACGAGGACACCGGCGAGCCCGACGGCTGCGGTTCCCAGGCCGCGGGGACGGCTGCATCACCGGCGTACCGCTACCACGACGTGGCGCAGCAGACCGGCGGCGTCGTGGGCTCCATCTGTGCGGACGAGTTCAACGACATCGTCGAGGAGATGGGGCTGGCCAGCTCGCGCCTGCGAGAGACCTTCTACATGACCCGCCAGGCGGATCCTGAGTCACTCGAAGTTCGGGTGAACGTGCCCGGCACCCCCGAGTTCGACGGAGACGGCTTCCTGGTGCCGCCCGACGGTCTCGATGACGGGCTGTACGCCTGGGAATACAACGAGATCCCCGAGGAGAACGAGTTTTGGATCACCTTCCTCGACCGCTCCGAGCTGCCGCCGCTCGGCAGCAAGGTCGTCATCCGCTACGAGGTGCCCTGATGGCCCGCCTGCTCGACCGCCGTCTTCTGCTCTTCCTCCTCGTCGCCGTGATGGCGATCTCGTGCGGGCGCTCGAACCGGCGCGGGGGAACTCCCTGCTTCGACAACGGTGACTGCAACGACGAGGCCGGCAGCGGCGAGGAAGTGGACATCGAGGCCTGCATCGATGGGGAGTGCGACGACGTGGACTGCCTCAGCTCCGCCGACTGCATCGTGGGTCAGTACTGCGACGTGGACGGCGAGGCCTATCGGTGCCGCGAGGGATGCCAGGGAGACGGGGACTGCTTCGCGGGGCAGTCCTGCAGCGACGACGGCCAGTGCGAGACGTACGGCTGCCGCTCCACCATCCTCGACTGCGACTTCAACGAGATCTGCAATCAGGACAGCGGCGAGTGCGAAGAGGCGGACACCCTGCAGTGCACCGGCTGCGACCAGGCAGGCAACTACCGTGACGATCGCGGCACCGCCGACGTGTGTGACGATCTGATCGGCGGGCACCAACTGTGTGGCGGGGACGGCAACGTCTGCGCCGGCCCTCAGGGCGAGAGCACGTGTTGGATGGGCTGCACCGAGGCCGGTGGCAGCGATGAGTGCCCCGCCGGCTTCTCCTGCGGGTTTCTCCTCTTCTCCCCCGGCTTTGGCTGCCCCCAGGACAACATCATCGGCCCCTACTGCATCCCCAACGATGGGTGCGACCCATTCTCCCCCTGACCGACTCACTGCTCGTCGAGCGGGTGATCCCCGGAGGGGAAGGCTTCGCCCGCAGGGCGGACGGCCGGGCGCTGTTCGTGCCCGGAGCGATGCCGGGCGACCGCATCGTTCTCGAGGAGATCGACGATCGAGGGTCCTGGGGGCGGGCGACGCGCTGGTCGTTGGCGCAGCCCAGCCCCGATCGACGCGAGCCGCCGTGCCCGCTGGCTGACCGCTGCGGAGGCTGCGACTGGATGGCCTGGAGTCGGCCCGCCCAGCTCGCGGGCAAGGCCGCGATCGTCGTGGACGCGCTGCGCCGCACCGGCGGCGAGACCATCGGGAACCCCCGCATCGAGGCTCTCGGCGACGAGTTGGGCTGGCGAGGACGGGTGCGGGTGCAGGTTCGCGACGGTGTCGTCGGGTTCCTCGCCCGAGGCTCTCACGACGTCGTGGACGTGCCGCGCTGCCCCGTGGCGACCGACGGTGTCAACGCGGGGCTCGCCACATTGCGCGCGCTGGTGGCCGAGCATGACTTACCTGGCCTGCAGTCCGTGGAGCTTCGCAGCGCACCTCGCGGCGCGCCCATCACCGCGCGACTCGTGCTCGACGACGGCGCGAGCGCGTCCGGCCCCGGCTTTGCCGCTCTCGCCGAGGCGCTGCCCGCCGAGAGCCAGCGGTGGCCGTTGCCTGGAGGCGTCGAGCTCGCCGCCTCGGTGCAGGCGTTCACCCAGGTCCATGAGGCGGCCAACGAGGCACTGATTCGCCTCGTGCTCGAGGCCGTGGGGGAGGGCACGGGTCCGGTGCTCGATGCGTGCTGCGGCGCTGGGAACTTCACGCTGCCGCTGCTCGCCTCTGGGCGCCCGGTGCACGCCTTTGATCAGTCCCGCGCGGCGGTCCGCGACCTCGCAGCCTCCGCAGAGGCCCAGGGTCTGTCACTGGAGTCGCTCACCGTGGGCCGGATGGACCGCGAGCTCGCCAGCTACGCCCAGGCTGGCGTGAGCTTTGACGCCGTCGTGCTCGACCCTCCGCGCAAGGGCGCGCGAGAGGCGATTCCCGCGCTGGCTCGGCTTCGCCCAGCGCGCATCGTCTACGTCGCCTGCGACCCCGTCTCCCTCGCGAGAGACACCAAGAGCCTGCGCAAGGCCGGCTATAGGCTGGCCTCGGTTTCCTGCATCGACATGTTCCCCCAGACCCACCATGTGGAGTCGGTGGGGCTGTTCCTGCCGGCCTGATCAGCGTTCAGATCAGCGCCCGAAGTACGACACACCCCCGACGCCGAGCTCGGTGCCGTCGTTGCCGTTGCCGGTGGCGTCCAGCGAGTCGCCCTCCAGAGGCCAGTAGCCGAGCAGATCGGGATCAGCGGCGTCAGGCTGGTCGCATCGCCACTGCGCGATCTCCGCTTCCGTGCGCGCCACCGACCAAATCCGCACGTCGTCCACCGCCCCGAACCAGTAGTCCAGCGGCATCCCGCCAGAGGCGAGCGACGCCCCGATGACCCAGCCGCCAGTGGGGTCGAGGGAGAGCGGACCCGACCCGGCGCTGGTCGATGCGAGGACCCCATCGACGTACAGCCGATGCTCGGTCCCGTCGTAGGTGGCCGCGATGTGACGCCACGTCAGGGCCGGAGCGTCGCCGCCGGTGATGATGTCCTGGGCGAAGCCGAACATCAGCGAGCGGACCTCGCGCCCACTCGCCGTCTCTTGGGCGCCGAGCCACACGTCAGATCCGCCGCCGGGCCGGTGCTTGAACACCGCGGGCGCATCGCTCCACTCGCTGCCCTGGGGGCGCACCCAGGCCTCCACCGTGAGGGCGCCAGTGGACGGAACGATCGCCGGCAGCTCGATGCGCCCGGTGCCTCCGGCGAGGAAGTACGCAGCGAGGTCCCCGTGGTCGATGACGCCGTCGCAGTCGTCGTCCACGAGGTTGCACTGCTCGTCCGCGTCCGGGTAGGTGCTCGCCACCGCGTCGTCGCAGTCATCGCTCGTCTCTGACAGGGACACCGCGGCGCAGGTCCCGTCGAAGCCAGGCTGAAGGCTGCTGGCGTCGCCGAACCCGTCAGCGTCCCCGTCGAAGTAGCAGGTGATGGTGTCAAACCCATTGCAGTCCTGATCGATGCCGTCGTCCCAGGTCTCCGGCGCGTTCGGCCACACGACTCCGCTGGCGTCGTCGCAGTCGCCATCGAGGCTGCTCTGCCCGACATCGTCGGTGCAGTCGCCGTCCTCGTCGAAGGTCGGCGCATCCCCGAAGCCGTCGGTGTCGGCATCCTCAAAGCAGGACACGGTGTCGGTGCCGCTGCAGTCCTGGTCGACGCCGTCGTCGGCGATCTCCAGCGCTGCGGGGTAGATCGAGGGCTCGCTGTCGTCGCAGTCACCTCCGGTCAGGGCCTGCTGGTCGGCGGGCAGGCAGGTCCCGTCGAGATCGGTCGCCTCGCTGCCAATCGCGCCCACGCCGTCGAGATCTCCGTCGTAGAAACAGATCGCGGCGTCGAGACCGCTGCAGTCCTGGTCCAGGCCGTCGCCGGGCGTGTCGGTCGCGCCCGGGAAAGCGGCGACGTTGCCGTCGTCGCAGTCGGTGTTGGCCCAGCTGAACCCGGGAGTCTCCGAGCACGATCCGGCGGGGTTCACGACCAGAGCGCCGGCCCCAAAGCCGTCCCCATCCAGGTCTTCGTAACAGGACCGCGCATCGGCCCCGTTGCAGTCCTGGTCGGCGGAGTCGTCGGGGATCTCCACACCCTGCGGGGAGATGTCGGGGCGGCTGTCGTCACAGTCGAGGTTGTTGCTGCTCTCGTTGTCTGCGGTGTCGCACACGCCATCGATCGCGACATCGATGACATCGGCGCCGTAGCCGTCGAGATCCCCATCATGGAAGCAGGTCACCGCGTCCCATCCGTTGCAGTCCTGGTCGATGCCGTCGTCCAGGACCTCCTCCGCCCCGGGGAACGAGGCGGCGTCCCGATCATCGCAGTCACCGTGGGAGCTCTGGTAGCCCCAGTCCGCACACGGCCACTCCGCCTCCACCTCTCCGCCGGTCGCGCCTGATCCGTCCGCGTCCTCGTCGAGGTAGCAGGTGACTCGGTCGCGGCCGGAGCAGTCCTGGTCGATGCCGTCGTCCAAGGTCTCGAGCCCTGCGGGCGAGACGTCCGCTCGGCTGTCATCGCAGTCGCCGGGCATCGATGCCTGGAGCGGGCCGTCACAGCTGCCGTCCGCGTCGAGTTGGTTGGCGCTGCCGAAGCCAAACCCGTCGCCGTCGCCGTCGTAGAAGCAGTGCGCTGCATCGTTGCCGTCGCAGTCCTGGTCGATGCCGTCGTCCGCGATCTCGTCTGCTCCGGGGAAGCGCGAGGGATCGTTGTCGTCGCAGTCCACCTGGGACCCCGCGCCGTCGCGATCGCGATCGATGGGACCGCCGGGGCACCCAAGCCCCAGGATGACGATGGCGAAGACGGAGAAGAGTGAGAGGATGCGTGCAGAGATCATCCACGATCGACTACCCCGTTCGTACGGGTTCCGCAAGGAGCGGGGCGCGCTACCCTGTGGCCATGACCAGCCCTTCCCACGTCGACGCTGATCTCGCGTCCGCCACCGTCCTCGGCCCCGACGGCTCCGTCGTCACGCTCGGCTCCCTGTGGGCAGACGGCCCCACAGTCATCGCCTGGGTGCGCCACTTCGGCTGAATGTTCTGCCGCGAGCGGGTCGCTCGCCTGGGAGAGCACATCGGAGCGATCGCCGACCGCGGCGCGAGCCTGCACGCGGTGGGAAACGGCACCGCCCCGATGGTGCAGGACTTCATTGAGCAGTTCTCGCCCCCGTTCCCCGTGTGGACGGATCCGAGCAAGCAGACCTACCGACTCGCTGGCTTCCGGCACAGCTTCGGGCTCGGGCTGCGCTCGCTGGCCCTGGGCCGTCGCGCCATGAGCGGAGGGTTTCGGCAGGGGCGTACCCAGGGAGACCCGTTCCAGCAGGGAGGCACGCTGGTGCTCGGTCAGAACGGAGCGATCTGGTACTCCCAAGCTGCCAAGGCTGCGGGCGAGCACGCCCCCATCGACGAGATCCTCGCTGCCCTGGACGCCGCGGAACCGGCGGCGTAGAAGTCCCACATGACCGCACTTCGCCTGTCTTGCCTCTTCGTCCTGCTGCTCGCGAGCGCGGGCTGCGCTCCCTGTGATTACGACGCCGCCATCGTGCGGGGCGAGGTCACCGACGCTGCCGGCCTGGCGGTGGAGGGCGGGACCGTGGAGATCATCCCGAGCACCGGCGACACCATCGAGGTCAGCGTCTTTGGAGCGGGCTTCTACGAGGCGAGCGTGGCCAGCGGCACCTACGAAGTGGTGGCCTACGACGAAGCGGGCGACTGCTTCTCGGAGCTGATCCCCACCGTGGTGGAGCCTTGCGATGAGGCGGTCGTCAACCTCACCATCGTTGGGTGTTTTTGAGCGACGGATCGAGGCCGCCGGCGAGGAGCAGCGACCTGATCTCCCCGCGGAGTCGCTCGATCTCGGCCGTGTAGAACAGGGGCTCCTGGCCCGACGACAGCTGACTCTTGCGCAGGGCGAGCGTCGTCGCGCCGTGGATGTACTGGTGGTGATCCACGCCCGGCGGGAGCCAGTCGCGCCTCCAGCGAAGCAGATAGCTCGACAGCATGTCCACGTGCTCCCGGGGCAGGGTGCCGCGTAGCGCTTCGTCAGCCAGCTCCCGACGAATGAGGCGATGCTCCCAGACAAGGCAGAGCTGGAACACCGCGACGAGGAGCCCAAACTCGAGCGGGAACAGGAAGAAGTTGAGGATGCCCAGTCCGCCAGCGCCGTCCTGGGCGAGCGAGAGGAGTCCGTTCCAGAGCGCGTGCATCCCCATGGCGGCAGCGAAGCCGGCCGCGAGGAGCAGGGTGCCCAGCGCGCCTCGGCGGAACTTCGCGATCCCCAGAGCCGCGCCGACGAGTGACGTCGCGCCGGCGTGCAGCAGCGCGGAGTACAGCGTGCGCACCATCACGGTCAGCGCCCAGGCGGTCGGGTCCCCGGTGGCGGCCACCTTGAGGAAGTAGAGGATGTTCTCGCTCATTCCGAAGCCGAGCCCCGCCGCCGCGCCGTAGACGAACCCATCGGTGATGTTGTCGAAGTGCCTCGATCGCACAACGACAAGAAGAATCACTGCCTTCGCGGGCTCCTCAACCAAGGGCGCGAGGAACGTCATGGATAGGACATGGGCGGTTCCCTGCGGTGCGAAGACCCCCAGAGGCACCGCGAGGACACCGCTGCCCACCACCGACAGCAGCACCGCGCCGAGCGCGCCCCAGGCGAACACCAGGAGAAAGAGCCACAGGGGCTCGCGGTCGTAGCGGTCAAGCCACCAGACGAACCACAGAAACCCCAGGATGGGGATCACCGCGCAAGGAATGGATGCAAGCGTCATCAAGGAGGCTCGACGGTAGCAGCGAGGGGCGCCACGTCGGCGCGTATGCTCGCCACCATGACTGAGCAACAGAGCATCTGGGGATGGGGTCCCGCGTCGCGCTTCCCGGGACGTGATCAGCGCGTGGCCATGGGGCAGTGGGGCGAGAGCATGCTGGGGTTCTCTGTGGCCCCCCCATCAGACCCGGCGCCGCTGCAGAGCGTGCGTCTCCCGCCGTCTCGTCCCGCAGCCACCCCTCCGGCCGCGCTGCGCGAGATCTGCTCCGGCACGGCGCGGGATCGCGCAAGCCATGCGTATGGCAAGTCCTACCCGGATCTTGTGCGAGGGTTCCGCGGCGAGTACCCCTGCGTCCCCGATCTCATCGCCCGGCCAGAGACCGAGCAGCACGTCGCGGCCTTGCTGGACTGGTGCGGTGACGCCTCGCTGGCCCTCGTGCCCTTTGGAGGCGGGACCAGCGTGGTCGGCGGGGTGGAGTGTCCACTCGGCACCGCCCACCGAGGCGTGGTGACGATGGATCTGAAGGCTCTGGACCGCGTGCTGGAGGTGGACGACGTGTCCCGGGCCGCGCGAATCCAGGCCGGTGCGCTCGGCCCGGTGCTCAACGCGCAGCTCGCGGAGTCCGGGTTTGAGCTGCGGTGCTTTCCCCAGTCGTATCGGTACTCGACGCTGGGAGGGTGGATCGCGACCCGGGCAGGAGGCCACTACGCCACGCACCGCACTCACGTGGACGATCTCGTGGAGTCGGTCCGCATGCTGACTCCCATGGGTCCGTGGGAGTCGAGGCGGCTGCCGGGCTCGGGGGCGGGACCCTCGCCCGACCGGATGGTCCTCGGGAGCGAAGGCGCCTTTGGAGTCATCACCGAGGCCTGGATGCGGGTGGTGAGGCCGCCGCGGTTCAGGGCCGCGGCCACCGTGAGCTATGGCGACTGGAGCCAGGCATTGGAAGGTCTGCGGGCGGTGGCGCAGTCCGACCTGTATCCGGCGAACTGCCGCCTGCTGGACGCCACCGAGGCGCGCCTGAACGCGGTCTCGGCGGATGGGAACCACCAACTGCTGCTGGGCTTCGAGTCGGACGATCACCCCCTGGGTCCCTGGATCGCGCGGGCGGTGCGGTTGGCGACCGACGCGGGCGGGGTCTGCCACAAGGGGGTTCGGCTGCGCGAGGTGGACGGGGCAGATCCCACGGCCAGCTCTTGGCGGGATGCGTTCTTCGAGGCGCCGCATCTGCGGGACGTGTTGGTGAGCCTGGGCGTCATCGTGGACACGTTCGAGACCGCGATCACGTGGGACCGCTATCCGGACCTGCACCGCGCGCTGCACGATCGGGTGGGGGCGGCGATGCGCCGGCTCTGTGGCGGAGGAACGCTGAGCTGCCGGGTCACCCACGTCTACGCCGATGGACTCGCGCCGTACTACACCGTGCTCGCTCCCGGCCGCCTCGGCGCGGAGCTGGAGCAGTGGGCGGAGATCAAGCGGGTGGCGAGCGACACGCTCATCGAGCAGGGGGCCACCATCACCCACCACCACGCGGTCGGTCGCATGCATCGCGAGCACTACCAGCGGCAGCGGCCCGCGCTCATGGGCGCCGCCTTGCGCGCCGTCAAAGCGCAGCTCGATCCTCGAGGGATCCTCAATCCAGGGGTCTTGCTGGCGCCCTGAGTCGCGGCCTGAGTCCCGCCCCGAGGAGGCGGCGAGCGTGGCATTCTCCGCCAATGAACATCGTGAACTCAGACATCGAGGCGTACGCCGCCTCCCATTCGACCCCAATGCACGCCGTGTTCGAGGATCTCCGCAGGGAGACCCTGGCGTCCACCAGCGCTCCGCAGATGCAGGTCGGGCCCATCGAGGGTCGTCTGCTGTCTCTGCTTACCGGGATGACCCGTGCGCTGCGCGCGGTGGAGGTCGGCACGTTCACCGGATACTCCAGCCTGTGCATCGCCGAGGGCCTGCGCGAAGAAGGCAAGCTCATCACCTGCGATGTGAACGCCGAGACCACCGCCATCGCAAAGAAGTACTGGGCCCGCTGCCCCTGGGGCGGCCGCATCGAGTCTCGCCTGGGCCCGGCGCTGGACACCATCGCGGCGATGGACGACGAGCCCGTCGACTTCGTCTTCATCGACGCCGACAAGACCAACTACTCCAACTATTGGACCGCGCTGGTGCCCAAGGTTCGCAGCGGCGGGCTGCTGGTCGTGGACAACGTGCTGTGGAGCGGCGCCGTGCTAGACCCGAGCTCCGAGTCGGACCACGCGATCTGCGCGCTGAATGAGCTGGTGCTGGCGGACGACCGGGTGGAGCACGTCTTGCTGACGGTCCGCGACGGCATGATGGTGGCTCGCAAGAGATGAGCGGCGCGCTCAGCCTGCCCATCGAGCGGCTCTGGGATGGGACTCCTGGGCGGGACGATGAGCGGGTGCACGTGATCGTGCGGCGTATGGCGAACGGTGACCTGAGCCTCTCCATCGACGCGCCCCTGCACGGGGACCCGCCTCCCGAAGCCCCGCCGGGTCCGACCTGGGAGCTCTGGAATCATGAGGTCGTGGAGCTGTTCCTGCTCGGAGACGGGCAGGCCTATACCGAGATCGAAGTGGGACCGCACGGGCACCACCTCGTGCTGACCCTGCAGGGACACAGGCACATCGTCGACCGCCTCCTGCCGCTGGATGTGTCCGTGGAGCGGGTGGGGGACCGCTGGACCGCTGAGGCGCGCATCGCCCGGTCGCTCGTGCCAGCGGGGCGCTTGCGGGGAAACGCGTACGCCATTCATGGGGCCGGGGAGGCGCGCCGCTACCTGGCATGGAGCCCGGTGCCGGGCGACGGGCCTGACTTTCATCGCATCGAGCTGTTCCCGCCCCTGGTGCTCTAGAGAACACCCGGACCGCTCAGAGATCCGGGGCGTCACCGCTTCGTGCCACGGCGATCAGCTGCTGCATCAAGCGCGCGACTCCGACCATCACTCCGATGAGCAGGAGCAGGCTGATCGGTCGGGCCAGGGGCCCCAAGAGCTCAACGGCGGGCGGGATGCTCGGCAAGAGCGAGCGAGCCATCAAGGGGATCCCGAGCAGCAACGAGAGACTGCCAGCGTCATCCCACAGAGTGCTGTGACCGGCCTTGCGCAGACCGAGCTGCGCCTGGATCTCATCGAGGCGCTCGGACAGCGCCCAGGCCGCGAGCAGGGCGAGGGGTCCCCGCGGGCGCGCGAGGGCCTCCCAGTCCCCCTGGGGCAGCGCGAGCTCGGTGGCCGCAAAGGCGACGGCGGCGCACGCCGCTAGCCCCCACAGCGTCCTCGCCGCGATGGACCAGGTGCGGTCGTCGGCCTCGCCCGATGCGGGACGCCCCAGGATCCACGCGCCCGACGCGGCGACGAGCAGCAGCGCAGCGGGCGCCAGCGGGGCGTAGGTGATGAGCCACTGGGGCTGGTCGAGCAGGGGCGCCGCGAGCAGCCCGCCTCCGAGCAGGACCGGGGCCGACAGGACCGACACCGCGACGAGCGCGGCACCCGTTCGCACGGAGCCCCGCCAACCTGAAGAGGAGACCGTCAGCGTGCAGTCGGAGCGCGGACCGCGAAGTCGGGCAGGCCGAACTCCTCGATGTATTCCCGAACAAGGCGGTCCCAGCGGCGCACGGCCTGCTTCGCGGCGCGGTTCGCCTCCGCGAGGGCAAACTCGAGCTCCCGGATCTCCAGCTCCGCCGCCTCCTTGAGGGCAGCCGAACCGTCGTCCCAGGTTGCCCGCTTCGCCCGCGTCCACTCCTGGGAGCGCGCCTTGAGCTCCGCGATGCGCTCTTGCACCCGATGCTCCGCCGCCTCCATCTCCCGCGCGAGCGCAGCCTGGACCTCGCCCCGGCTCACCGCGAACTCCGCCTGCCGGCGCCGCCAATCGGCCCGGGTCTCCTCGCTCCACGCGTCGAAACGCTGCCGCAGCCCGGCTCGCCGCTTCTCAAAGCGGGTGCGGAGCAGGACCCAGTCTGGGGTGCGCCGCAGGTTCCCGGCGAGCTTGAGCTTGGACAGCGTCCAGATCAGCCACTTGCTGGGATCCCAGTGAAACCAACGGATCCCATTGCGATAGTCGGCCTCGAACGTGTGGTGAAAGTTGTGGAAACCCTCGCCGAAGGTCAGGAACGACAGAAACCAGTTGTCACGGCTCGAGTTGCTGGGGCTCCAGGGCTGCCGGCCGAACATGTGGGCGAACGAGTTGATGAAGAACGTGAAGTGCTGCACTACGGTCACCCGCAGGAAGCCGGCGAACAGAATCATCCCGAGCGGCCGCTCGGTCATCAGCGCGAGCGGCAGGACACACAGCACGTTGCCGATCAGAGCGATGCTGAGCCAGTGCTCGTGCTGCCAGCGGAGCACGGGATCCTTACGCAGGTCGGGCACGTTGTCGTACGTCTCCCCCCACACCGATCCGCGCAGGATCCAGCCGACGTGGCTGTACCAAAAGCCCTGGGCGGGGGAGTAGGGGTCGAGATCCGTGTCGGTGTGCTGGTGGTGGTAGCGGTGGTCGGATGCCCAGGCGATGACGCTGTTCTGGCCAGCCATCGCCCCAAAGACGGCGTAGAACAGACGCACGGGGAGCGAGGCTGTGTAGCCGCGGTGCGCGAACAGCCGGTGATAGCCCGCGGTGATCGACAGCCCCGTGGCCCACCAGAGCAAGGTCGCGAAGACGAACTCGAGCCAGGTCACTCCGTGCGTGATCCCGTACCAGACACTCACCGGCACCACGACCGCCGGTACGAGCAGGATGTAGGCGACGTTGAGCCAGATCAGGGGACGGTTCTTGAGGGGGGCGTCGGTCACGTGTGCTCCTGGCACAAAGCGATGAGGTCGCAGGGTGGGCGGCGAACGCAAGTCTAGGTCGCGGTCGCCAGACCTACACCATGAACGCACCGTTGTTCATGTCGATTCCCTGTCCGGTCATCCCGCGAGCATCGGGGCTCACGAGATAGGCCACGAGCCCGGCGATGTCCTCGGGCTGCGACATCCGTCCCATGGGGACCTCCTCCATGGCGACGGCGAGCGCTTCGGCGCGGGTGACTTTTAGGGCGGTCGCCATGCCGTCGATGCCTTCCCAGGCCATCTCCGTCTCGACCCAGCCAGGGCAGACGGCGTTGACGTGAATGTCGTGCTTGCCGAGCTCCGCCGCCAGGGCGCGCGTCAGGCCGAGCAGTGCGGTCTTGCTTGCGCAGTAGCCGGTGTGCGCGGGGACCCCGATGCGGCCGAGGATCGAGCTGAGCATGATGAGCTGACGGGGCGCGCCGTCGTCGATGAGATGCCCCTGCGCCGCCCGCAACGTCCGGTAGGTGCCGCCGACGTTCGTCGCGATGAGGTCGGCGAAGCGGTCGTCTGGCCCCGGGAAGTTGGGGCCTCCGATGCCCGCGTTGGCGATGAAGCCCCGCAGAGGGCCGAGGGCGGTGACGGCGTCGGCGAAGCCCGTCTCCACGGACGCGTCGCTCAGCACATCCATGCTCGCGGTGAAGATCCGGTCCGCGGGGACCCCCGAGGCGACCGCTGCGGCGCGGGTCTCCTCGAGCGGTCCCTCGCGGCGACCAAAGAGGGAGACGCGGGCCCCCTCGGCGGAGAGGCGCAGCGCGATGGCGCGCCCGATGCCCGAGCCGGCGCCCGTGATGGAGAAGTGTTGGCCGGCCTGACGGTTGGGGTGGGTGCTCATGGGGACATGGTGGCACGGATCAGACTGAGGATTGGAGGCGGCTGCTACGGTCCGCGCCACTCATCAAGGAGGTTCTCATGAGCACGCCCGCGACGCCGACGTACTGGGACTATCTGGGACTGGACAAGCTCTTGTCGCTTCAGGGCGGACTGGAAGGGGACGAGACCCGGCTGATGCCGGACGAGCTGCACTTCATCGTCGTGCACCAGGTGTTCGAGCTGTGGTTCAAGCTGGTGCTGCGGGAGCTCCGGCTCGCCCGCGACCATCTCGCGGCGCCCCATGTGCCGGAAGAGCACGTGCCTTATGTGGTGCATCACCTGCGCCGGGTGAACACCATCGCTGGGCTGATGGTGGCCCAGTTCGGCGTGATGGAGACCCTTACGCCCCAGGACTTCCTCGACTTCCGCGCGAAGCTCGTGCCCGCCTCGGGCTTCCAGAGCTTTCAGCTCCGGGAGGTGGAGATCCTGCTCGGGCTCCGCGCCGAGCAGCGCACCGACAAAGACTTTGGCGACCCGTTGGCGGCTCTGCGCAAGTTCGCCGAGGCATCGCCGGGGGGAGGTCTCGCCCTGGGCCGCATCGACGCCGTGCTCGGCGAGCTGACCCTGCGCGACGCTCTGCACACCTGGCTTCACCGCACGCCAATTCAGGGGTCGACGCCAGACGAGCCCGGCGACGAGGCAACCGTCCTGAGCTTCATCGAGGAGTATCTGGACGCCCAGGCGCGCAGCCACGCGGCGCAGAGGGAGCGCTTCATCCAGGTGGGGGCGCTCTCGGGTCCCGCCGCCGACAGCAAGTTCGCGTCGGCGGAAGGGCAGGCGCGGGAGTTCCTGATGGCCGAGGGGCTCCCCGAGGAGGAGGCACGCCGGACCCGCCGGATTCGGGCGGCGATCCTGTTCATCGAGAGCTACCGGGAGCTGCCGCTCCTGGCCTGGCCGCGGCTGTTGCTCGACGGGGTGGTCGAACTGGAGAGCAGCCTGGTGCTGTTCCGCACCCGGCATGCGCGGATGGTGGAGCGCGTCATCGGCCGACGGGTGGGAACGGGCGGCAGCTCAGGGGTGGACTATCTCGACCGCACCGCGCAGAACCGGATCTTCACTGAGCTCTGGTCCGTTCGGACCATGCTTCTGCCCCGAGTGGACCTGCCCGGACTCCAGCGGCGGGAAGACTACGGCTTCGCTTAGCTGAAGTCCGGGCCCATGAGGCCCTCGGTGGTGGTCTCGCTCAGTAGCCGCAGCTCGCACGGAGCGCGCGGCGCTCGCTGGAGACGCTGAGCAGGTCGTACACCTGGTACCAGTTCTCCAGGTCTCGGGTCCGGGAGTGCAGGCTGGTCAGGGCGTTGAGCCGGTTGCTGCTGAATCGCAGCTCGCCGACCATGGCGCGGACCTGGAAGGTGTTGACGGTGTAGATGCGGGCGATGTGCTGGATGATCCCGATGCGGTCGTCCTCAAAGCGGGCCCGTGACAGGTCGTACATGACGTCGTCGAAGGCGACCCGGCTCAGGTACATGGGCTCGATGTAGCGGCGCGGGTAGACCGGCGCCCGCACGACGACCGTCGGCTGGCGGACGACCACGCGGGTGCGGTGGTTTCCGTAGCCGGAGCGGTGCACGTGGCGGTCATGGGACGAGTCGCGGAACGAGCGGCTGCGGTCGGACGAGCGGCTGCGGTCGGACGAGCGGGTCGTCGCCCCCTGGCCAGAGCGTCCGTCGTTGCTCGTTCGACTGGGGGACGAGTCCGAGCGGCCGCTGCGGGCGTGGTCGGAGCTGCTGCGCTGATGGGTGTCCTGCCGGGAGCCGCGCTTGCTGTTCTTCCCGTCCTTCGCCGAAGCGGCCAGGGGCAGGACCAAGAGCGCGGAGAGGGTCAACAAGGGGAAGAGTCGGGTCAGCGTGGTGTTCATCGGGGCCTCCTGGGTTTGGCTGGCAAGCGCCAGCGGCAGCAACACCACTGGGACGGGACCCCGGCCATGTCCATTCGGAGAAACTGTCAAAACTGCTATGAATCGGCTCCCGGAACGGCCCCCTGCACCCCGACGTGGAGTGAACTCATGGCAGCGATCCCGAGCCAATCGCTCACCGGCCGAACGGCCCTGGTCTGCGGCGCGAGCAAAGGAATCGGGAGGGCGACCGCGATCGCTCTGAGCCGAGCCGGCGCGCGCACCATCCTTCTCGCCCGCTCTCCAGATCGGCTCGCGGCCCTCGCCAAAGAGATCGAGGCCGATGGCGGCGCGGCAGTCGTTCAGGTCGCGGACTTGGACGACCGAGAGGCCCTAGCGAGACTCGTCGCTGCAATGGTGTCGAGCCACGGCCCCATCCACATCCTCGTGAACAACAGCGCGGGACCTCCAGGTGGCCCGCTGCTGGAGGCGAGCCCCGACGCGCTCCTGACGGCTTTCGGACGCCACGTGCTCGCGGGACACCTGCTGGTTCAGGGTCTGCTGCCGGGAATGCGGAGCGAGAGGTATGGCCGAATCATCAACGTCATCTCCACCTCGGTGCGTGAGCCCATCCCCAACCTCGGCGTGAGCAACACGATCCGAGGCGCGATGGCGTCGTGGGCCAAGTCCCTGTCCCGCGAGCTCCCTCCAGGTGTGACCATCAACAACGTGCTCCCTGGGTTCACCGACACCGAAAGGCTGGGATCGCTGGCCGCCGGCCGCGCCGCACGGGAAGGGGTGACTGCAGAGCAGGTCCACGCCAACTGGATGAGCCAGGTCCCCGAGGGTCGACTCGCGCAACCCGAGGAGACCGCCGCCACCATCGCGTTCCTCGCCTCGCCGGCCGCGGCGTACATTCGCGGCGTATCTCTGCCAGTAGACGGCGGACGACTGCGGAGCATCTGATGAAGTACGACATCTTCTTCTCGATCAGCCAGACCCCCGTGAACGGGACTATCCCGAGCGAAGCGGTGATGTTCAGCAACTTCTTCGAGCAGATCGAGCACGCCGACAGGCTCGGCTTTGGCGTGGGTTGGGTCGCCGAGTCCCACCTGTCCAGCCAGGTACAGAAGTCGAACAGCAGGCCCGTCATCCCGCACTGGGAAGGGGAGGTCGGCCTGAACACCGACATCCTGCAGTTGGCCACGAGGGTCTTCGCTCGAACGAAGAACATCGAGGTCGGCTCGGCGGTCATGAACATCTTGTGCATGGGAGGGCCCATCACTCACGCCGAGCGCGTTGCGACGTTCTGCGGGCTGCACGGCCTCGATCCTGAGGAGCGCCGTCGGCTGCACATCGGCTTTGCGTCAGGGCGCTTCGACTTCATGAACGACGCCAGCGGCATCCGTCCCCGAGACGCGGTCGAGGCGGCGGCGTGGCGAGCGCTCAAGGGGCTCGTACTTCGCGAGGCGACGACCGTGTTTTTGCGGTTGCTCCGAGGTGACATCGTCAACTCCGACCAGGTCCCGGGAACCGAACTCACGCGGGCGCTGTTTCGCAGCGATGCGGACTGGGAGGCGGTGCAAGACGCCGCCGTGAAGAGAGACGGGTTGAGCGCCCGGCCGACAGTGATTCCTGTCGCGAAGCGCTGGACGTTCGAGAACGTCAAGGTCGTACCGCAGGAGTGGAGGCGTGAGCTGCTCCAGCTCGTCATCGGATCCCACGACCCCGCGCTCCAGGACTATGTGAACACCCTGTATCCGGTCCAGGTCTTCAACCTCTCGATCACCCAGGCCGAGGTCATCGAGGCGACTCACGCTCGCATGATGGACAGCTACCACCGGGATGGCGGCCCCTGGGAGCGGTCCCACATGCCCCGCACCGTGTTCGTTTTCCTCAACCACGAAGCAGGGCTCACGCCCGAGCAGCGCAGCGCTGCGGCCCGTGAGGAGGCGACCGAAGCTCTGTCCGCCTACTGGAAGGCATTGCAGGGGACCATCGACCCCAGCAAGGTCAGCAAGGCCGCAGACAACGCGCTCGTCGGCAACGTCGAGGAAGTCGCGGCACAGGTGCGCGAGCGCTTTCACCCCGATGACCGGCTGATGCTCTGGTTCGACTTCTTCAATCACGACAGCGCACGTGTGATGCGCAACATGAGCGCGTTTATGGACGTGGTGCGCCCGCTGGTGGAGAAGGCGTGAGCGCCCCGCCCAGCGCGGTGGCGCCCGGGCGTCCGGGCAGCGAGATCTACCCGAAGAGCCCCCTAGGCGAGCGTGAGGAGGGCATCGCAACGGGCCGTGACGTGTCGTGGGAGCCGCTCGTTGACTACCGCCGCAACGGCGTGAGCGAGACCACGATTCATGGCGCGGTGGCCTGGGCGTCGGGCAATGAGATGGTGCACAGCTTCGGCGGCAACGTGCTGTGTTACGGCCGGTCGATGATGAAGCCGCTCACCATGAAGCTCTTCGTAGACGAGCTCGCTCCGGTGCTCAGCTGGGAGCAGCGGGCGATCTCACTCGCTTCCCACAACGGCGACACCGAGCACGTCGCAGCGGCCCAGTCGATCCTGAGTGAGTCGGAGTGGGGGCTCATGCAGACGCCGCTCGACGTTCCCATGGTGCAGTTCGGCCGGCAGGTCCGCCGCGCTCGTCGCTGGTTCCACTGCTGCTCTGGCGAACACGCTGCGATTCTGCGCGGGATGCGCCTCAAGGGATGGAACCGCGCCGGATACACCCTGCCTCAGCACACCTTCTTTACCGAGTACCTCGACGTCCTGCGCCGCTACCTCGGAGAGTCTTGGGAGCCGCTTCGGGTCGCCCGGGATGGGTGCGGGCTGCCGACCGTGAGCAACACCGTGGATGAGCTCGCCCGGTTCTATGCGGCACTGGCAAAGACCCGGCACGAGGACTGGATCTGGGAGGCGATGGTGCGCCACCCCGACCTCATCGGGGGCTTCAACCGCCTCGACTCCACGATCATCAAGGCATCCGGTGGTCAGGTCATCGCAAAGGAAGGCGCGGACGGTCTCTTGGGGCTCGCCATCGCTCACGACGACTACCCTGACGGGCTCGGCGTGGTGATCAAGATCGCTCACGGCTGGAACCCGCAGGCCACCTGGTACATCGCCCGGGCGGTGCTCGGAGTGCTGGGCATCCACCTGCGCAACCCGTACCCGCTGCATCGGCAGAAGGCATTCATCGTGCCCGGCGTCGTGCCGCCAGACCGGCTCGCCGCGCTGGAAGCGACCCCCACCTGGGACGAGTGGGACCCCGACGACGACCGGTGGTACTACGACTGGTCGGCGTACTCACGGGGCGAGCGTGAGTCCGGTTTCGACCGGTACCCCGGGCAATAGAAAGGAGCCGGCGATGCAAGGCCCCAGCGCGATCGACAACTTCATCGGCGGCAGGTACGTGCCCCCTCTCGGTGGGCGTCGTGCCGCGAACCCGAACCCCGCGACCGGAGCAGATCTCGGCCAGCTCGCGCTCTCGGAGCCTGCGGATGTCGACGCTGCAGTGACCGCCGCTCACGCGGCACTCACGGGTCCCTGGGGGAGCTGGAGCGTGCATGAGCGGGCCTCGGTCCTCGAGCGGATCGCCGACGGCATTCAGGCCCGATTCGACGAGTTGGTCCTGCTCGAGTCTCTCGACACCGGCAAGCCTGTGTTCACGGCCCGCAACGTGGACATCGCCCGGGCCGTCTCGAACTTCCGCTTCTTTGCGGGGGCCGTGCGGCACATGGGGTCCGACGCCCACCCGATGCCCGGAGCGCTCAACTACACGCTGCGTCGCCGGCTCGGCGTGGTGGCCCTGATCACGCCCTGGAACCTGCCGCTGTATCTGCTGAGCTGGAAGGTGGCCCCGGCGCTCGCCATGGGCAACACCATCGTGTGCAAGCCGAGCGAGGTCACGCCGCTCACGGCTCACGCGCTCGGTGCCATCGCCCGGGACGCAGGCCTGCCTGACGGAGTGCTGAACATCGTGCAAGGGCTGGGCAGCGACGTCGGCGACGCGCTATGCACCCACCCCCTTGTGAAAGCGGTGTCCTTCACCGGCGGCACCGTGACCGGACACAAGGTGGCGGTCTCGGCCGCGCGCTCGCTCAAGAAGGCCAGCCTGGAGCTCGGCGGGAAGAACCCCACGCTCGTCTTTGCCGACTGCGACTTTGAGCGCACCGCGGACGGCGTGCTGCTGGCTTCGTTCGCGAACCAGGGTCAGGTCTGCTTGTGCGGGGAGCGGGTGCTCGTAGAGCGCTCCATCGAAGCGCGATTCGTGGCGGCGCTCGCCGAACGGGCGGCAGCGATGTCCATCGGAGACCCTCAGGATCCTCACACCCGCTTCGGGTCCCAGGTGAGCCTCGCGCACCGAGACAAGATCGAGTCCTACGTGCAGCTCGCCCAGGATGAGGGCGGCAGCGTCGTCACCGGGGGAGCCAGGCCCAAGCTCAAGCCTCCGTTCGACCGCGGTGCGTTCTACGCGCCGACCATTGTGACGGGACTGCCGAGCGACGCGCGCGCAGCCCGTGAGGAGATCTTCGGACCGGTGGTGACGGTGCATCCCTTTGACACCGACGAGCAGGCGCTGACCATGGCCAACGAGACGGACTACGGCCTGTCCGCGTCTGTGTGGACCAACGATTTGCGCCGGGCCCACCGCATGGGCGAGGCCATCGACTGCGGCACGGTCTGGGTCAACACCTGGCTCAAGCGCGATCTGCGGGTGCCGTTTGGCGGCACCAAGGCAAGCGGCGTCGGCCGCGAGGGCGGGCGCTACAGTCTCGAGTTCTTCTCCGAGCCCAAGAACGTCTGCATTGACCTGAGCTGAGGACGCCTCCATGAGCACTGGTTCCATCGTCGCGGGGTGCCTCGCGCCCCATCCACCGCACCTCGTCTACGCCGAGAATCCGCCGCAGAACGAGCCCCGAGCGGAGTGCGGGTGGGAAGAGCTTCGTTGGGGCTACGAGCGCATGCGCAACCGGCTCGCCGATCTGGAGATCGACGTCGTCGTCGTGCTCTCGCCGCACTGGCAGACCTACATCGGCACCCATTTTCTGGGTGTGCCGCGCTTCGACTCTCTCTCGGTCGATCCCATCTTCCCCAACCTGTTTCGCTACCGGTACGGGATGGACGTCGATGTCGATCTGGCAGAAGCCATCTGCGAGAGCGCGAAGGAGCGAGGCCTGGTCACGCAGATGATGCGCAACCCTGACTTCAGGGTGGACTACGGGACCATCGTGTCGTGCCACATGACCCGCCCGGAGTGGGATCTCCCCGTGGTCGGCATCAGCTCGTGCCGGAGCACCGCCTGGTACTCGGTGGAGGTGATGCAGCAGCAGGCTCTGGCGCTGGGCGAGGCGACCCGCACGGCCATCGAGGCGAGCGGGAAGCGCGCGCTGCTTCTGGCGAGCAACTCGCTGTCCCACCGACACTTCGTGACGGAAGCGGAGATCCCCGAGGACATGACCCGCGAGCACATCTACAACCACAGCCAGTACCTGTGGGACATGCGCCTGCTGGAGCATGTGCGCGCGGGGCGCGCCCAGGCGATCCTCGACGAGATGCCCGAGTTCACTCGGGCGGCGATCAGCGAGACTGACGCCGGCGCGCTGAGCTGGATGCTCGGGGCCATGGGGGTGCCCGACTACCCTGGCGAGGTGCACGCGTACGGCACGGTCATCGGCACCGGGAACGCGATCGTGAGCTGGGTCCCACCCCAGGGTGGAGGTGCGGCGTGAGCGGCGTGAGTCCCTTTGTCAAAGGCCTGATCGTCCCCGGTCTCCCCCAGCCGTTGCTGGCTCCCGAACAGAACGAGGGCTGGCAGCGCATTCGGAACGCGTTCGACAGGGCGCGTGAGGAAGTCCACGCGTGCGGCGCAGACGTGATCGTCATCTACAGCACCATGTGGCCGTCTGTCATCGGCCATCAGGTGCAGGCCCAGCCCGTCCCCGAGTGGGTGCATGTGGACGAGCTGTTCCACAGCTTTGGCTCCATCCCGTACTCCTTCCGAGTGGACACCGACCTCGCGCACAGCTGGGTGGACCACGCGAAGCAGCGGGGGCTCCAGGCACGGCCGGTGGCCTATCACGGCTTCCCCATCGACACGGGCAGCGTGGTCGCCGGCAAGCTGCTCAACCCGGACAACGCCCTGCCCATCACCATCGGCAGCTCGAATGTGTACTCCGACCGCGCGGAGACGGTGGTCTTCGCCAAGTCCCTGACCGATGCGCTGGTCGCCCAAGACAAGAAGGCGGTCGCGGTGGTGGTCAGCACCCTGAGTAATCGCTTGTTCACGGACTGGATTGACCCCGCAGACGACCACGTGCACTCGCCGAAAGACGAGGAGTGGAACCAGAAGCTGCTCGAGTTCCTCGGCGATGGGCGACTCGAAGATGTCTCGCAGCTCTCCCGGGCGATTCACCAGCAGATTCGGATCGGCAAGGTCGTCAACTTCAAGCCCATGTGGTGGCTCTCGGCGGCGATGGGGCAGCACAACCGATACATCGGAAAGGTGTACGACTACGCGCCCATCTACGGGACGGGCGCCGCGGTCGTGTCGCTCACGCCGTCGAGCGGCAGCGTGGGCGACAAGGAGTTCGACGAAGACGACGTCGAGGTCTGGACCGGGGACCGCAACGTGCTGGACGGGGCAGGGGACTCGGGGGCGGGCTCGGAGCCCACCGCCGCGCCATCGTCGTCGGCCGCCAACTCGGTCCCGCCGCCGATCCCATCGTCGGGCCGCGTCACCAACACCCGGCGCGCCCCGGATCCGGTGGGGGCCTACCCTCACGCGCGCCGCGTCGGGGATCTGCTCCTTCTCAGCGGGGTCGGGCCGCGCCAGCCAGGAACCAACGCCATCCCTGGCGGCCCAGTCCGCGACGCCAATGGGACAGCTCTGGACTACGACATCGAAGCTCAGACCCGCGCCGTCATCGAGAACGTGCGCGTGATCCTGGAGGACGCTGGATCCAGCCTCGACCGCGTGGTGGACATCACCGTCTTCCTCATCGACATGGATCGCGACTTCGCCGGCTACAACGCGGTGTATCGCGAGGTGTTCGAGCCCATCCAGGCGACCCGGACCACGCTGGCCATCAAGGCGCTCCCCACCCCCATCGCCGTCGAGTTCAAGGTTGTCGCCCTGCCGGGCGACGTGCCTCTGACCCGCGCGTGAGTTCTCAGGAGACGACCGTGAGTGATGGACTGATCGACATTTCGCCCATCCTGTCCGCGCGAATCGCGGTCTGGCCTGGAGACACGCCGTTCGCGCGCAGGGTGAACGTTGCGATCGCAAACGGAGCGAACATCGACCTGTCCGAGATCACCACCACGGTGCACGTGGGGGCTCACACCGACGCGCCCAACCACTACTCCGCCGATGGAGAGGACATCGCGAGTCGCGATCTCAATCGGTACTACGGGCCGTGTCTCGTGGTTCGGGTGGCGATCGCTCAAGGCGCCCGCATCAAGGTCCGCGACCTTCCTGGAGACGTACTCGCCCGAGAACTCCTGCCAGCGCGGGTCTTGTTCGCCACCGGCTCCTTCCCTGATCCCGACCACTTCAACGAGGACTTCTGCTCGCTCTCCCCCGAACTTGTGCAATGGCTGCACTCCCGCGGGGTCACGCTGGTGGGCATCGACACCCCCTCGGTAGACCCCTGCAACGACACCGCGCTGCTCAGCCACAGCGCCATCGCGTCCCGGGACATGGCGATCCTCGAGGGGGTCGTGCTCGCTCACGTCGCCGCCGGTCCCTACACCCTCATCGCGCTCCCCCTTCGCATTCAGGGCGGCGACGCGTCGCCCGTGCGCGCCGCACTGCTCTCTGGAGACCCCAAATGACTCGTATCGACGCCCTGCGCCTCTCGCCGCTGTCTCTCGCGGCGCTCTTTCTCGCCGGCTGCGCCGCCACGCCATGCGGCGATGGGCCTGCCCCGCCCGTGGTTGCCGGATGCGCGATCCCCACCGCCGGATGGGACGGCGCCGGGCCTACTGACGGTGAAGGTGCGTCCGTCTCATTCAACGCAACCATCGATGAACTCGGCTCAGGGACTCCACCAGGAGACTGTTTCGAGCCCGGGATGCACCCAGGAGGGAGCGCGCCGGCTGAGGCGTCCTGGGCTCGGGTCACCGACGACGCGTCAGGGGATGAGTGGATCGTGGGGTTTGTCGCTCCGGGAGGCTCGGACGTGGGGCTCCCTGCGGTGGGCGAGGCTCTCTCCGTGGCCTACGACTTCCGCTTCGGCGGCTTCTCGCCCGACGTGGGGCAGCTCACGCTGCGTGACTCAGCGGGTGCCCTGCTGATCTGGGTCGGCGCGTCCGGCGGAGTGGACGACATCCAGACCCCGTCTGAGCTGTCCATCGCAAAGGGCCCCGCGCGCTGCTCCGAGGCCGACGTGTGCGGGGACTGGCAGGAGTACGGGATGGCCATCGCCTACGACGGGCAGCCCGCCGATGACGGCCTAGGCGTCGAGTACGGCGAGACCGCGTCCATCGACGGGTTCAGCTTCGTGCACGGGGGCTACGCCGAGGCCACCCGCTACTCCGCAAACTGCGCGGACTGGTTCGTCGCCGATCTGGACGCGGCGCTGGTGCGAGCCCCCGCGCGCTGACAGCGATCTCGCTCAGCTCGCGAGATCAGCGGCGAGGCAAGCGGCTTCTTCCGCAGTGAACACGTACTCGTGCGCCAACAGCGGATCGGTGTGCTCGCAGCCGATGGCGACCGGCGCGACTCCGCCGACATCGAAGTGCAGGTACTGCACCGAGCTGAGCCGTCCCCGCCCGATCTGACGCTCGTCGAACCGCGCCCGGGCCCGCGTCCCGTCCGGAAGCCGCAGGTACACCGTCGGGATGAGGTCGATCCAGCGGGTGAGAAGCTCACTGCGCACCTCTTCGCTGTCGATCTCCACCAGCAACGTCGCGCCGAGCTCGCCGTCACCACCAAGCAGCTCGTTGTAGGTGGCCAGCTCGTGCGCGATGTCGGACTCCTTGACGATGTGCTCGATGCGCATCATCTCCTGGACCTGGTAGCGCACGGTCAGGGGGTTCTCGAACAAGAACGTCAGGTGCGGGCCCACGTGGTACCGGCGCAGGTGCTTCGCGGCGAGCACCTCGGCACGCAAAACATCGCGGCCCTCCGTGTAGGTCACGTAGTCAACAAGTGCGCTGCGCTGAACGGGCTGCATTACTCCTCCTCGGTCGGGATGGGGGTCGGAAAGCCGTCCGCCCGATAGGCCCGGGCGAGGATGCTCATCGGGTGCATCGGCTTGCGCCCCGCGTGCTGCTTGAACTGGATGGCGGCCAGCGGACAGTCGGTCGCCCACACTTGGGCGTCCTCGTTGTCATTCATGCCATCAAACGCCTTGGACCCGATCCTTATGGACGGTTCATAGCCGTCCACCCGCATCGCGTAGGTGCCGTCGTGACCGCAGCACTCCATGACGGTGCTGGCCTTCACGCCTGGGATCTTGCGCAGCAGATCCCGGCCCTTGAAGCCGACCGCCTGGGCCCTCAAGTGGCAAGGCGCGTGGTAGCTCACCGAAGCCCCCGGGCTCGACTTGAAGTCCGTGTTGAAGCGCTCCTCCTTGCGGATGGACCAGACGTACTCCGAGACGTCCATCGTCGCTTCGGCCAGGCGCTTTGCGCGCTCTCGGTCCTCCCCCTCGAGCAGCTCGGGATACTCCCGGCGAAGCATCATCGAGCAGGTGGGATTGACCACCAGCACTCTGCTTCCCTGGTCCACAAACGGCAGGAGCCGGTCGAGGTTGGTCTTCGCTTGCGCACGCAGACCATCGAGGTCGCCGTGCTCCCACTTCGGCATGCCGCAGCAGGTGAGCCCCTTGACGCAGCTCACGCCGATCTGGTTCGCGTCCAGCACCGCCAGCGCGTCGCGGCCCACTTCGGGCTCGTTGTTCTGCACGTAGCAGGTCTGGAACAGCACCGTTTCGACGCCGGGGACCGCTTCGCCATCCGGCGCAGGCAGGGCCTTGGGCGGGGCATCCACCAGCCGCCCCGAGCTCGCCGCCCACTTCTCAAACGTCGTCCCCGCGAAATCAGGAAGCTCCTTGTCCCGATGGATCCCCAGCATCTTCTCCATGAACCACCGGTGCAGGCTCACGCGGTTCATGACGTTCGCTACGCCAAACGACGCCCGAGCGAGCGCGCTGGTGGCGTCGGGGTCGCCGAGGACGCGGTCCTGCAGCGTGAAGCCCGTCTTCTTCTTGCGCACGGCCTGGTAGCGATGCACGAGCTTCGGGAAGTCGAGCTGGAACTGGTGGGAGTCCCGGGGGGTGTACGGACACTGAACCTCGCACAGCTTGCACTGGAAGCAGGCGTCCATGACCTGATCGGTCTCGGCGATCGTGACCTTGCGCACGTCCCCGTCGTGATTGTCGTCCACGAACTTGAAGAGGCTGGGGAAGCTGTCGCAGTACTTGAAGCACATGCGGCAGCCGTGGCACACCTCAAAGACGCGCTCCACCTCCTTGGCCAGCGCGCCCTCGTCCCAATACAGCGCGTCGGTCGGGTCGTAGGTGAGCCCGTCGGTCGGCTGATAGGAGATGTTGCCTTGTTCGCCCATGCGCTCGTGCTCCAAGCAAAGACCCCGGGCAGCGCAGCGGCTACCCGGGGCCCTTGTGAGGTCTCTTACGAGATGTCGTTGAGCAGGCCCTGGAAGCGCCCGGCGTGGCTCTTCTCGGCCTTCGCCAGCGTCTCGAACCAGTCAGCCACCTCAGCGTAGCCTTCGGCGCGCGCGGTCTTCGCGAAGCCGGGGTACATGTCGGTGTACTCGTGGGTCTCGCCGGCGACGGCGGCCGCGAGGTTGTCCGCGGTGTCCCCGATGGGCAGTCCGGTGGCGGGATCGCCGACGGGCTTGAGGTAGTCGAGGTGTCCGTGCGCGTGCCCGGTCTCGCCCTCGGCGGTCTCACGGAAGTTGCCGGCGATCTCGGGGTACCCCTCGATGTCGGCGACCTTCGCCATCCACAGGTAGCGGCGGTTCGCCTGGGACTCACCGGCGAACGCGGCCTTGAGGTTGGCGACTGTCTTCGAATCGGCTGAAAGCTTGGCCATGGTTCTCCTCGAACGTGTCGATTGGTTGCTGGGTCTGCCTCGCGGCGACCGGCGACAGTGTGGCGGAAGAAGATCGCGCGTGCCACCGCCGGTGTCACTCGGATTCGGGCGGCTCCAAGGGCTCGTTGGGAGGCTCGACCCGGGCTCCCACAGGGAAGGTCCACACGGCGACCCCGTCGCCGAGATCGGAGCGGGCGGCGCCATTGCCCTCCATCCACGACTCCGCGGGAAAGGGCCGCGGCGGTGCGTCGGGGCCCGGCACGAGCACGATCTGGGCCTGACCCGGGGGGTGCGCCTGATTGACCATGAGGCGCAGCGGCTCCTCGAGTTCGTACAACGGGCCGGTGAACGCCGACGGGTCGAAGTAGAAGCGGGCCTCGCCCCGGGCGTTGCAGAGGCCCCGCGGCGGGTGCTCTTCGCGGCACCCCCGCCCCACCGCAGACAGTGGCCAGCCAGCGTAGGGGTCAAGGTACTCGGGCTCATCATTGAGGAACTGGTGGTCCCACAGGTACGCGACGACATCGCCATCGCCGGCGTCCGCGAATGCCCGCCGGATCACAGTGCGAGCCGCCTCCGCCGCGCTGAGCTGGCGGTGAGCCTCGGCCTGTCGCCCCAGCTCCGTCCGCAGCGCCTCGTCTACCCAAGCCGCGCTCACTCCAGCCAGGGCGATCACCAGCGCCCACAACGCCTTGCTTCGGTGGGCCACCGGCACCGCGTCGACCAACGAGCTGGCTCCAGCCGTCCCCGCAGCCAACAACAGCAGGTGGGGGACGAGGTAGTAGTGGCTGAGTCGTGGGTCGGCCACGCCGAGCTCGATGAACAGCCACAGCGCGGCCAACCAGCCGACCGCGGACAGCACCAGCAGGCCGGTCACCTCCCGAGGACGACGCGCCGCACCCACCAAGCCCAGCGCGCCCAGCGTGCCTCCGAGCCAGAGCGCCGACGGCCGGGCTCCGAAGCGTTCGTGCAGCACCAGCCACGCCGTGCGCGACCAGTGCTCGCCGCCGCCTTCAATGTGGAACGTCCAAGGATCGCTCGTCTTACTCAGCGAGCCGATCACCATGGGGACACAGAACACCCCCACGATCTGTGCCCACCTCAGCGCGTGCGCACGCCACTGCTCCGTCTGGCCGCGCGAGCGAGCGGCCAGCCACAGCGCCTGCGCGACCGCCACCGCGAACGCCAACACGTGGGTCTGGACTGCGAGGCCGGTCAGGACCGCGGCCATCAGCCAGGCTCGGCGCTCCAGCCCGACCCGAGTCAGCATCCACAACGACGACGCCACGAGAAGCAGCGTCCAGGGGTAGGGGGACGTGTTGAGCCCATAGTTCACCTGCAGCGGGGAGAGCGCCGCCCACAACACAAGCAGCACCGCGAGAGGACCCCGACCCTCCTTGCCCACCATCCACGCAAGAAGGCCGATCGCCGCCAGACCGGCCGTGACCGTGGCCATCCAGTGGCCGAGCAGCGGAACCCCGAGCGCCATCAGCGTGCCGTGCACGATCCCGGACACCGGCGGATGCAGGCCCTCCCAGCTCCCAGCCCAGGCCCAGAGCCGTCCGCTGCCCAAGGCCGCCGCCTGTGGCTCGTAGTAGGAGAGCCAGTCCACGGACCACAGGTTGCTGTGCCACGGCCAGGTCCCTGCCCGAAGCCAAGCACCGACGGCGAGCAAGGCGAGCGCGAGGCTCACCCACAGCGCGCGCAACAAGGGGTGCCCTGGGCGAGATACCATCGCCGCGACGGTACCCCACCCCCGCGCGAGGCGGTGGCCACCACCCGCGAGGCGACCTAGCGTGTCCCGGGGATCGACGAGGAGCAGAGTGACGCGAGCGGATCGAGGAGCGACGGCGCGACTGCTGTGTGCGCTCGCATGGGGTTGGGCCTCGCTGTGCGGCGGTGCCTGCGCGGCGACGCCCGTCCCGCCGCCCGAGCCGGTGGCGAAGCCGCTGCGCGTGGTGTCGGACCCGCTCGTCTTGCCGCTGGCCCGCGGCGTACTGAGGCTGGCCCCAGAGGTCACCGCCGAGAGACCCCTGGCGGGGGAGGAAGCGAGCGCGTTCGCAGGTCTGCTGCGCGGCGAGGTCGACGTGGTCTTTGCGCTTCGCCGCCCCTCGGCGGATGAGCGGCGGGAGGCTGCGGGGCGCGACATCGTGGACGACGTGCCGCTGGTGGCCCGGCGGATCGCGCGAGACCACCTCGCTCTCATCGTCACCGGGGGCTTGCCCATCTCCGTACTCAGCCTCGCCGATGCCCGCGCCATCCTCTCGGGTTCCCGAACCACCTGGGATGGTCTCGGGGTCAGCGGACCGACCCGCGTGATCGCAACGGCCCGAGGATCGAGCGCGTGGCGAGCCGCCGCCGCCGCCATGCCGGATCTGACCCCGGCGCCGGGCTTCGCCGCTGTCGCCACCGATGACCAGGTCGTGCGCCGAGTCAGCGCGGCCCCCGGTGCGCTGGGCATCGCGTCGCTCTCGGGGCTGCGCGGGGCCCAGGCGATCGCGCTGGTGATCGACACGCAGGAGCTTCGTCCCGGAGAGACCGACTGGCCGATCGTGCGCGACGTCTTCATCGTCACCCGGGGCACTTCCCGTCGCGTGGATGCATTGGTCGCAGCGGCGAGGAGCGAGGCCGGACGCACCCTGGTGCGCGAGCGCGGGTTCGCGCTGGTGTCTGAGGGGACCCCGTGACCGGTCCCGAGCCGTTGCGGCTTCTGGGCCTGCCGGTCCATGCCGTCACGCTGAATCAAGCCGTGCTCCTGGTTGAGCGCGCGGTGCTCCGAGGCCAGAAGACCGAGGCGCTGCGGCACATCGCCTTGAACGCCGGCAAGGTCGTCGCTTGCGGGGACCATCCGGCGCTCGCAGCGGCAGTGCAGCGCGCCGGTCTCGTCACCGCGGACGGCGTCGGGGTCTTGCTGCTGGCCCGACGACTCGGCGTGAGCCTCCCCGAGCGCGTCACCGGCATCGATCTCATGGAGGCCCTGTGTGCTCGGGCGGCCATTCGCGGCTGGCCCGTGTTCCTCCTCGGCGCCGCGCCAGGCGTCGCCAATCACGCTGCGCGCACACTGGTGCAGCGCTACCCCGCCCTGACCATCGCCGGCACCCACCACGGCTACTTCGACCCATCTCAGTCCGCGGCCATGGCCGAGCGCGTCCGGGCCAGCGGTGCCCGCCTCCTGTTTGTGGGGATGAACACTCCACGCAAGGAGCTCTTCGTCGATGCCTACGCCGATGCGGCCGGGGTGGACTTCGCCATGGGGGTCGGCGGAGCGTTCGACGTACTCGCCGACCGGGTGCGCCGCGCGCCTCTGTGGCTGCAGGGGGCCGGGTTCGAGTGGGCGTGGCGCTGGGCCCAGGAGCCTCGGCGACTCTTTCCCAGGTACGGGATCGATGGGGTTCGTTTCCTGGTCAAGGTCGCCGGTGCCCGCCGCGGACACCCCAGCGAGTGAACAGCGCGCGGCTGTTGATGGTCGGCTGGGACGGAGCCACCTGGGACGCGATCGATCCGCTGCTCAACGCGGGCCGGTTGCCCAACCTGGCGAAGCTTCTGGAGCGCGGGTTTCGGGCGCGCCTCGAGTCCACGGTGCCGCCCGTCACCCCGGCGGCGTGGACCTCGATGGCCACGGGACAGGCTCCCGGGCGGACGGGTGTTCTCGGGTTCCGTCACCTCGATCTGCGCCGCGCCAGCGGCTTCGACCCTCGACTCGCCAGCTCCGCCGATCTGCGCGGGCGCACGCTGTTCGAGCACGCCGCGGGGCTGGGGGTCGGCGTGAGCCTGGCTGCGTTCCCGATGACCTGGCCGCCGTTCCCTCTGCCGGGCGGGGTGATGCTCGCGGGCTGGCCTCGGCCCGAGACTCCGAGGCCGCCGGTGTGGCCCGAGGACGAGGGCGAACGACTGGGGCCCTGGGGGACCGGCCCGTCGAGGCCGAGCAGCACGGCGCGGACTCGGGACGGGGCGCTCGATCCCGCCAGGGCGGCCCACCAGCTCGATCAGCGCACGATGGATGTGGCGCTGAAGTGGATCGGTCAGCGGCAAGACCCACTGGTGTTCGTGGGTCTTCAGAGCTCGGACCACCTGGCGCATCGCTTCTGGGGCTTGCCGGAGCTGGAGCGAGGCTACGAGCAACTCGACGCCTGGCTCGGCGCGTTGATGCAAGAGATGGGGCCTCGCAGCGACACCCTCATCGTGTCGGATCACGGCTTTGGCCCCGGCGCCCGAGCGCAGGTCCACCTGGGACGCGCGCTGGCGGAGGCGGGATTGCTGGCCCGCCGGGACCCTGGGGCACCCTCGCTGCTTGGGCGAGGCGCGAAGGCCGTCCGCACTCGTCTCCCCGCCGAGCGCTGGAAGCGGCTGCGCGATCATCTGCCAGGCGCGGTGCGCCGATGGGGCTATGAGAGAGCGATGGACTCGCAAGGGCTGCACGCAGCGCGCACCCAGGTGACCCGTGTCCCTCTGTACGAGGGCTACGAGGGGCTGGTCGTGCAGGTACGGGGGCGTCAGCGGGGCGGGACCGTGGACCCCGACCGGTGGTCGGACACCCGTGAGCAGGCCATGAAGACCGTTCTCGCCATCAACGACGCCGCGGGGCCCGTGGTCAAGCGGATCTGGAGACGGGAGGAGATCTGGAAAGGACCCGCCCTGACCGGAATGCCTGACGCTGTCGTGGAGCTACGCGAGGACCTGACCGCCGGTGACGAGGTGGGGGAGGGTGCGGTCGTGGAACCGATGGCCCCGCAGCCCGGCGTGGGCAGCCACCGCCAGATGGGGATCGTCGCGGGCGCCGGGCCTGGCCTGCGCGCCGTGGTCGATGCCGGCACCATCGCACCCTGGGACATCCTTCCGACAGCCCTGGCGCTCCTCGGACTCGGCGCCCCCCAGTCCATCGACGGGAAGCCAGTCTCTCGGGTGCTCGTCGCGGATCCCCCCGCCCCCGTCCCCAGAGCCAACGGGACCGTGGCGGCTCCCGAGGCGCAGCGAGAGAGCGCCGACCTCGAGCGCTCCCTGCGCGCTTTGGGCTACCTAGGCTGACCGCCCGGCGCACGTGGAGACGACCGCGCGCGTCTTCCCCGATGCTCCGCGCAGCGGCGCGACTCCGGGCCTCATCTCGAGTCGCATGGACGGTGCTCGAAGCAGGTCGCGTAGCGAGGCCTCGAGCGCTCGCCCCACGGCGCGCGCGTCCCCGACCGCCTCGAACCGGACGACGAGCACGCGATCGTCTCGCTGCTCGACCTGGACCCGAGCGACGCCCGGGACGGCGCGCAATGCGGGACCCAGGCGCCCGATGCGCCGCCCATCGGGCGTCACGACCACCGCGTCCAGGCGTCCCTGCACCCGCTCCACCACCGGGAAAGGCCAACCGCAGCCGCAGCTGGATGGCGGCCTGATGCTCTCCCCACCGGGAAACTCCCCCGCGTCATCGCCCGTCCGGTACCGAACGAGTACCTGCGCGCCGAACAAGCCGGTTCCCACCCACTCGCCGCCCTGCACTTCGCCCCAGCCGTAGTCGGTCATGAGGTGACGGGAACCGCCCGGGCAGCTCTGGATGAGCACCGCCCGCTCTGCATGACCGTACTGCTCGGCGACAGGGACGCCAAAGACCTCTGTCAGCGTCGCCTCGTCCTCGAGGCTCAGAGTCTCGGACGACACGTGCACGAGGCGCAGCGGCCAGCGCGTCAGCGCCGGGAGTAGCCCGAGACCCTGCACTCGCCTGGCCACCTCAAGGAGGGCCGAGGGATACCCGCGGAGCAGCTGCACCCGGTGCCTGGCGCCGTGAGCAGCGAGCGCGCGCACAGCCGAGTCGTCGAGACGCGAGGCGGCGAGCACCCACTCGTCTCGGGTCGCTGAGCGGCCAATGGGTGCGGTTTCGGGGTCCCGGGGGCCCTCGCCGCGCACCGCCAGGGCTGGCGTCCCGGTCGTGAGGCCGTAGCGCCGCAG
>Ga0222662_1000063_pt1 | contig 99591 bp, 80 predicted proteins | sample AntAcemetagen600_FD_179821 | JGI IMG/M metagenome (GOLD analysis project Ga0222662, IMG submission 179821) | Saline water microbial communities from Ace Lake, Antarctica - #600 | ecosystem: Environmental > Aquatic > Non-marine Saline and Alkaline > Saline | place: Antarctica: Ace Lake... | reverse complement strand
TGATCGTCATCAAATCCATCACGCATCCGAACGAGTCGTGGCCCTCGTTACAGGAGCGATGCCAGAGGGACCCAGCAGTCGCCTTTCACGCTATCGCCAAGCTACGTTCCAAATGAAGTTACCTTGCCGACTTCCAAAACGCCCCCAACCTCAGTGAATTCTTCTTAGTCAGCACCGCTTCCTCCAATGGTAGCCTCAATCTCATTTACACCGCTGTGCCGGAAGTCGATACCTTGCCCTAATCGTGGCATTTGGAGCACTGGGTGTGGTCGCACTCAGGAGAAGGAGGAGATAGCGAACATTGAACTTTCAACGTCCAACATTGAACAAATTTCAACGTTGAACGTTCGCCATCTGATTTCTTCAATAGCACAGAACCTTGAGGTTTGGGATGCGCTCAAAATCCTTTGCATTGCGCGTAACGACAGGGAGGCCATGGGCCAAGCCCGCCGCACCGATCCACAAGTCGTTTGCGCCGATCAGTTTGCCTTGAGACTGCAGTTGACGAAAAACTACGCCAAATTCCCACGCAACGCTCGTGGAAGATTCCAAAATCCGAAATGCCTGAATGAAGCGTAACCATTGAGACCGTTCCGAACCGAGTGACTTTCCGGCAGCCAGTTCTCCGGCGATCGTGAAGGTGATACAAAAATGGAGATCCTGATGAGCCTGCAAAAAGGCATAGGCTGGTCCTGGGGCTTGCCTCTTTTTCTCCCTTTCAAAGTCGACCAGAAACGTGGAATCCAAAATCATGGTATGTCCGGCGGTGCGTCGTTGGCGTTCAAGGCGTCAATCGCGTCAAGATCTTTGTCCGAAAAAACCGACTCCCCAGAAATAAAAGACGCGAGCAAATCCCGCCCGCTGGGTCCACTGCCGGGAATCGAAGCTCGCAGCACCACCTCCGTAAAGGAGTCAATTCGGGAATCTTTACATCTCTTCCGTCTCGAATTAAATCACGCAGGAATGATCAGTATGGGACTGATCAGTATGGGACAGCCACACCTCTCTCACAGTATGGGACTGATCAGTATGGGACAGCCATACCTCTCACAGGGACAGCACCCTCTCGACTATCAGGCTGATTTCTATTCCAGAGCTCGTTTCTTGTCGTATCCGCGTTCGATGGGTGTCCTCAAATTTTGATCGAAGCAGCCAGAGCCTCACGATCCCGGATAAACATCCTAAATAAACGACAATTTCCGGGCCAACCTCGAATCCCGGCACAAGCAAAGAAAAACTTTCCGGCAAGATCTGTCGGCTTACAATTAAAGAGTAGATCCGCGATGACCAGAGTCCTGCTCTTTGGATGGAAACAAACCCACTCGTTTAAACGCGGTGCGCCCGCTATTAACTCCCAAACCAATTCATTTCCCCAGATTTCGTTACCTTTTTCAATCGGCTCAGGATTCAATTCATCTGCTAACGGGAATCCGGTCGGTGCGAAATATTGCGCATCAGGAAAATATTTATCTGCTGCCGAAGCAAAGGTGTCATGGAAATTAGTGACTTCAACAATGGCTCGCACGTCTCCTATTTCATTGATGGCGGCACAGTCTTCCAATGAGAAAGGACCGGTTGAGTGTAAGACTAGCTTTCCAGAATCAAGGCGGAAGATGGTCACAACCCTGCCCAGAGAGGCTCCAAATATTTTCAGAGGATAGCGGAGCGTGTAGACCGAGGGTGCAAACTTTTCGATAGATTTTACTTTAATGCAATCTTCCATGCTTCTCTCTTATTTTGTTGGACTCAGTAGCGGTTGCCAAGCTTTGAAAGCCGTCAGATTCTTCAGACTTGAGCGTAGTTTCTTTGGTCATTATTTACCCGGTCATACGCTCCGTTTGCGTAGGCAGGATACGTTTAAGAATAATCAAGTGTGTCGAGAAAAGCACTGGTAGAATACAAGTGGGCACCAGAAGAAGCGGTAATCTGGTGATCCAAACCATAGAGGCTTCATCGGCAAGGCCTAGGGACAATCCCGTTCCAACCGCGATCAATAGATCCGCGAGGCCGACGACGCTCCATAATAGATAGAGTCTATTGCGGATTATTTGACTCCTAAATTGTGTAGATAGGAGAACAACGAGGACGCCAAGCCCTGCGGCGACGATATCACCCCAACCAGCTCTCAAGGCGAATGCCTCAGGGAGCATGCCGTGCTTATAGAAAATCAGAAAGCCGGCTCCGATCGGGGCTCGGATGGTGTGGAGCAAAATCAGGTTCTCCGTGCTGATTGCCTGCACCTCGGCATTGAACTGGGGTATGAAGTTAACGAGCAGCAGGACGGCTAGAGTGTTGGCCACGATGGTCACGCCAATTGCCTGTTGCGGTAGATGTTCAAAAACACCGAGCAGCCCGATGATTGTTATGACTATAAATGCGAGCGAACTGAATATATAGGACGGTTTCATGCTCACTGGTGTAAACCAAAACTTTAAAAACTAAAGCTTTAAAACTTTTAATTTGAAAGTTTCTATTTAGTAGCCAGTTTTGGGTTATGGCATCGAATCAATTGAAATTACCCACCCGCAGGTCGGACTGCCCGGTAGCTTGCACGATGGATTTGCTCGGCGACAAGTGGACACTGTTAATCATTCGCGACTTGGTGCGTGGAAGGCATCGATATATGGAACTTGCCCAAGCAGAGGAAACAATTCCGACGAATTTACTTTCGGAACGCCTCGAACGCCTGATCGAGTGTTCTTTGGTCGAGCGTCGGTTACTGCTGAAAGGAGGCAAGCGGACCGCCTACTATTTGACGGATAAGGGCCGCTCGCTGACGAAAGTGCTCGGCGTGATCGCAGATTGGGGGCTTGAGCATATCGAAAAAACTAAACTGGCACCCGAGATTCTGGAAATGCGCGCCCGAGGCGAAGCGAGCAAAGGTTGAAAAGGAAAGCGTATGACGGGACTGGCACTAAACTTAATATTTCTGATAAAAGGATGTATTAATCGTGCTCCCGGGACTTTTGCTGTCGATATGTTAGTTCTGATTGTTTTTTGTAGCGTGAGACCTTGTTCTTCGACCATGAAAACATGGAAAATTGGACTGAACCTTTTTTAGGCCCGAGAAGAAATAACGGTATGAAAAAATACAAAGATTTACGACGTAGCGCAGCGGAGATGACGAAGCAAATGACCCCATGAATCCCCACCGATACCGGAATGCGATCGATCGAAGGAGGCGAGGGCGCATGAGTGCCTCTAAGCAAATTCCTGCCATTGGGCAAAAAGACACCTCGGCTCCTATTAGTCGCAAGCGGCTAAGGAAGAAGTGCCCCGAGGTTCACGCTGATCAATCAAAACAGGTGTTGGATAAGATCAAGTATGAACCCCGAATCAACCCCACCCTCTGATTCAACCCCAGATGCCAAACAAAGATTCCATTCGAAAGTGGCCCGAAGGTGAGCGACCACGCGAGAAACTACTCCAGAGTGGTGCTGAATCGCTCACTGATGCCGAGCTATTGGCAATCATCCTACGAGTGGGTAATGATGGAGCATCTGCCGTCGATATTGGGCGGTCACTGATTCAGAAGCTCGGTGGCCTTCAAGGGATCGACAGAGCCCATACCGAGGAAATCATGACTACTAAAGGTTTGGGCATCGCAAAAACCGCTCAACTGAAAGCTGCCATCGAGATCGGCAAACGAGTGCGCCGGCTAGATGCATTGCCGACTTGCTTTAATTCTGCGGAGGAGATTGCGGACTACTGCTATCCCAAATTTGAAGGAAAACGGGATGAGCAGTGCATTGCGTTGTATCTAGATGGTCAGAACAACCTATTGGCAGAGCGCCTGATATCAGAGGGGATTCCGTCTCAATCAGTTGTTTACACTCGGAAAGTGATGGCAGAAGCTCTCCGGCTCTCGGCAAGTGCCATCGTTGTCATCCATAACCATCCATCAGGCATTGCAAAACCTTCCCCGCAGGATGAAGAAACGACCTGCAAACTGAAACAAGCTGCAGACTTGCTAGAGATACTCTTACAAGACCACATCATTATCGGGCGAGAGAGTTACTACAGTTTTTCAGAACACGAAAATATTTTGATTTAAGAATTAGAGCTATGGCTAAGAAAAATTACAAAAAGGCAGACGAAGTGCAGATTAAAGGAAACAAAATCTTCAGCCCGATTCGCAAAAAATGGTTAACATTGACTCCAGAAGAACAGGTGCGGCAGCAATATCTCATAATCTTAATTGATGAATATGGATATTCACCCGACCAGATTGATGAAGAGGTCAATGTGACTGGCAGGGGTTCAGGCAAAGCACGTGCAGACTTTCTGATTTGGCGGACCGCAAAGGACAAAGCAGACGAGAAAGCCCCGTTCATCGTCATCGAGTGTAAATCCGACAACGTAACGATTAAACCTGCCGATTATTCACAGGGCGAAAATTATGCTCGTATTGCCGACGCTCCCTTTTTTGTGACTCACAATACCCGTGAAACTAAATTTTGGCGGGTCAAAAAAGAGAAGATGCCCGGATATATCGAGGAAATTGAAAATATCCCTCATGCCGATGCTTCAGACAAAGAGGTCACCGAATTGCTCTCAAAACTGCGTGTTTTTAAGGAGAAGGAGTTCGCCGACCTTTTACATAAATGCCACAATGTCATTCGTAACCGCGAAAAGAAAGATCCTGCCGCAGCCTTTGATGAAATCGCCAAAATCCTCTTTGTTAAAGTCTGGGTCGAACGAGAGTTGAGCAAGAAACGTAAACGTAAGAATTTGTTTAGCGTTGATTTCCTCGAAGAACAGCTGGGAGACAACCCTCTCGACTCTCTCTTTTCTGAAACTAAAAAAGCGTATTCAACCGATAAAATCTTTGAGGACGATGAACGTATCAACCTCAAACCAGCGACTGGAATCGAGATCGTCCGGCTGCTGGAAAAATACAATCTGTCAGACACCAACGAAGACGTTAAAGGCGTCGCGTTTGAACGCTTTCTCGGTCGAACATTTCGAGGAGAAATCGGCCAGTTTTTCACTCCGCGCTCCATTGTTGAATTTATGGTGCACATGGTTAATCCAAAGGAAGGTGAGATTGCCTGCGATCCTGCCAGTGGATCAGGTGGCTTCTTGATCCGGGTCTTCGAAATAGTTCGCGAGCAAATACTGGCCGATGCCGACCGTGAGTATAGCGAGTTCAAAGCTAAAATCTCTAAAGATAAAAAGCTCAGTAAAGAAAAGCTAGCAGCACAGTTGCTGGAGAAATTCAATGCCATTCAAGAAACCTTGGATCAACGCAATGAAGGTTCTCGCATGTGGGAACTATCTAATCGCTGCATCTATGGAACCGATGCGAACGACCGCATGGCACGCACCAGCAAAATGAATATGATCATGCACGGCGACGGACATGGCGGCGTGCACCATCATGATGGATTTCTCAATGTGAACGGCATTTTTGAAGGCCGTTTTGATATCATCCTCACCAACCCGCCCTTTGGTGCCAATGTTGAGCCAAGCGATAAGATCACCGAAGAAGAAATCACAGTTTCTCCATCATCATCAAAACGCTATACCGAAGAGTATGGCGCTCTCTACACGGAATCACAGGGACGAGTGAAGGCTGCATTGAATAAGCCCATTGCTTCATTGTTTTCGCTACCAAAATCGGCGAAGGCTAAAATCAAGACCGAGATCCTGTTTGTCGAGCGCTGCCTTGACCTACTCAAACCAGGCGGGCGAATGGGCGTCGTTTTACCTGAGGGTATTTACAACAATCCATCGCTCACCTATGTTCGTGAATTCACCGAAGATCGAGCCTACTTGAAAGCCGTCGTCAGCCTACCGCAGGAAACCTTCGTGAGCTCTGGAGCCAGCGTGAAATGCTCCTTACTTTTCCTTCAAAAATATAGCGCAGAGGAAAAGCTAAAATTCGACGAAACCTATGAAACGGCTAAAGCCGAGATCGATGCTAAATATGCCGACGAGATCGAGGCCGAAACCGAACGCCTTGAAGTCGCCATCGCCAAGGCGAAGGAAGAGAAAGATGCCGACGGACGCAAAGCCTTACAGAAGGAGCTTCGAGAATACCTCAAGCTAATGGACGACACGAAAACCACCGAATCGCGTCAGCTCCTCAAACAACGATTCGACTACCCGATCTTCATGTATGAGGCCGAAAAGGTCGGCATTACGGCCACTGGTGATGAGGATCAGAATGAACTCTACCCTCAACCCGAGACGCTGAAGAAAGCAGAGAAAAGCTGCCTCGAATGGTATCGCGAATTTATAGCAAATCCAAAAGCATTCGGCGAAGCTGGAGGAACTGTATAATGACAACTACTCCGACTATACCGAAAGCGTTTGCTGTCCAGTTCGCGGCCATAAGCCGATGGGATCCGAATAGTTTCCATGACATCCAATGGCATTGGCCAGAACTCACAATGAAACCAATTGGGTCCGTCTTGATTCCAAGAAAAGAAAAGGTGGAGCGAGATGGAAACGGATTAAAAGATTTCATGCCTATCACAATTCACTTTGATGGTTCTATTGAACCTCGCAAAGTGAGCGAGGATAAGGAATACACAATGGATCTTTTTTGGGCACGCCCTGGCGATATTGTTGCCTCTAAAATCGACCTTAAGAATGGGGCAGTTTCAATCATACCAGACAATTGGGATACAGCAGTTGTAACTAACCATTTTGCCATTTATGAGCCTGACCATTCCCAACTCATTCCAGAGTATTTTCACCTACTGATTCAAGCCAGTTTTTTCAAGCAACATTTGTGGAGAAACAAAGTTGGGGCTGAAGGCCGAAAAGAAGTCAAATTAGAATTTTTCGAGTCCTCACTCATCCCGATTCCCCCGCTACCAATTCAGCGGAAAATTGTAGCGTATTGGGATAAAGCGCAACAAGCAGCCGAGGGTGCAAAGAACGGTAAGAAACAAATCGTAGAAGAGTTAAACCAATGGTTAATTCAACAAACGCATAAATATCAATTATTGCGTGATTCGAAAATGTTCAGTGCTAGTTTTTCGCTGGCACCGCAATGGGATGTAAAAGCTGGTCGGGCTGCGGTTTACATAGAGGCGAACCCAAGTTTCATACGCCTAGGCGATCACACAGAAGAATGCACTGAAACAGTTCATCCGAAAAAGGAAAAAGATAAAATTTGGCCCATTTATGGGGTAAATAACAAAGGAGGTGTCTTTCTGAGCAATGAACAAGATTCCAAGGACTTCAATTCCGCATACAAACGAATAGAAAAGAATTGGTTTTTCCACAATCCCACCCGTGCAAATGTAGGGTCACTGGGAATTGTTCCAGAAGTTCCCGATGATGCGATCACAAGCCCAGAATACCCAGTGTGGAAACTAACAAGCGGCTTTGCGCACGAGTTCATGGATTTACTTTTAAATACTGAGTATTTCCTAACATTGGTTAGTTTTAACCGTGTTGGCGGCGTCAAGCAGCGCATGTATTATGCAAACTTAGCAGAAATACGTTTACCCATGATCTCGAAAAAAATCCAAGAGAAATATATCACCCGTAAGGCGAAACTCGAAGAACAACAAAAGGCAGCAACTGAGGAACTTAAAAACGTAAAAGTCCGCATCGAACAGCTAATCCTAGGCACCCTTTCCGTAGAGGAGATTTAATATGTCACGTGGACGTCAATATATTCAATTTGAAGGCTACTTTGCAGAAGGTTTGTTAGGCATCTTTCGAATCATCAGAGGCTTTGCTGACCTACGAGGAAAATCGAAGGGGTCGAACGCAAAGCCTAAAGATCCACGTTAACTAGACACATCCACTGATCGAACTCCCACAAACTGATCCTTATAATATTACGCAATGGAACAGGAAGACCTGCCGCTATTCAACGACTCCGTCGAAGAGACGCCCCACCGCAGCGCCCCAAAGCCTATGGTGCGGCGCGACCGTCCCTTCGGTAAATACATCGTGTATGTCGATGAAAGTGGTGACCATGGCATGTCTTCGATCGATAAAGACTACCCGATCTTCGTCCTCGCATTCTGTATTTTCCATAAGGGGCACTATGCCGAAAAGGTCGTCCCCGCCCTCGAAGCTTTCAAGTTCAAGCACTTTGGCCACGACCAAGTGGTGCTGCACGAACATGAAATCCGTAAAGAGAAGGGAGCCTTCCGCAACTTCCCAAATCGTGCAGCCAAAAACAGCTTCCTCAACGATCTCACCACGATTGTCAAAGACAGTCATTTCATCCTAGCAAGCTGCGTGATCGATAAGCATCGGCTCCGCACGACAACCGATGACCCCGACAATCTGTATCACATCGCGCTGATGCACTGCGTGCTCAGCCTTTACGACTTCCTAGTGGAAAAGGGAGAACACGAACAGCTCACACACGTCGTAGTCGAATGCCGAGGAGCCAAGGAAGACAAAGAGCTGGAACTGGAGTTTCGCCGCATCTGCGACGGCAAGAATCCCCTAGGCATTCAACTACCCTTTGAAGTGCTGTTTGCCGACAAGAAAGTGATGTCTTCTGGCTTACAATTAGCCGACCTCGTCGCTCGGCCTGTTGAGGACACCGAGAAGACGTCGAGTCTTGACTTATGACAGGTCCGGATTTGTTCGTTGAACTGAGCCGCTTCTGACCTACGGGTTCAAACTGTCAGTTATCCTCTAAGGAGAAAGTAATTTTCCGCATGCTTCAACTGGAACAACTGGTCAGGGGTTTGCTGCTTCGGGAAACTGTTTTTGAAGCGAATGAAGCTATGGCCAGTGTGATTTTTACAGGGTTCTGATGCATTGATTCTGCCGATGGTCTCAAAGACGCGTAATTGAACAAGCGCCGCTACCCCCTTGCTGTTTCGTTTGGCTGGCATGAGGTTTTGAGCGATGACTGATAAAGTAGATTTACCGGCATGGTACGGTGGCTTCTTCACGGATGCAGCCACTCTGGGCAAACTTTTGACGAGCACGAGCGCATCGTGTGTTTGCAGTGCGGGCAACAGGGGATTTGCACAGGTCGCAGGCGTTGTTATCTTCAAATCCACGCCCAATAGGCAAAGTTGTAGGGGGTTGCCTTTCCAAAACCATACGCCTAATGTTTATATCGATCTTTGAAGCATGGGCATTCGCTTTCTCGTTTTGCGGGAGAGAGGAAAGTCCGGACACCACAGGGCAGGATTCCTTCTGAAAGGAGGGGCGCGTTATTTCAAGATAGCGTGACGGATAGTGTCGCAGAAAATAAACCGCCTCGAAAGGGGTAAGGGTGAAAAGGTGGGGTAAGGGCCTACCGCCCGAAGGGTAACCGACGGGGCAGGATAAACCCAATCCGGTGCAAGGCGAATAGGGGATCGGGCGGCCCGTCCATCGATCCCGGGTTTAGCTGCATCCCGCTTCGGCGGGGAGGTCGGCGAAAGTCGGCCTAGATGAATGAATGCCATCTCCCGTTTCGGCGGAGGATACAGAATCCGGCTTACAATGCTTCAAAGATCCTTTTTTGTCTTTGCCCTGTGCGGGGGAAGGGCAAACTATTCGATCAATGCGTTACTTAGTCGTCAGTTGCAGCTTGAGCAGCAAAAGTCGTAGTCGGAAGATGGCACTTCTTGCCAAAGAAGACCTGGAATCTGCCGGAGAAAGCGTGGATTGGTTGGACTTGGTCGAACACGACCTTCCCCTTTGCGACGGGGGGCCCGCTTACGGCCATCCTGCCGTCGCACCGGTCGCCGATAAAATTCGTGGTGCGGATGGGATACTTCTGGCGGGACCGATTTATAACTACGATTTCAATGCGGCTGCGAAAAACATGGTGGAAATGACGGGAGCCCAATGCTGGTCCGGCAAGGTCGTCGGTTTTCTAGCAGCTGCCGGTGGGGCGGGAAGCTATCTCTCTGTTTTACCGCTTGCCAATAGCTTGATGGTCGATTTTAGGTGCGTTATTATTCCCCGCTTCGTTTACACCGATGGGAGTGCTTTTGGAACTGGCGGCGAGCTTGAAAGTACCGAGCTCCGTGAGAGAATCAGTCGACTTTCCTCGGACTTGGTGAATTTCTCCGAGGGCTTGACCGAGGGACTTAAATCTGAGCGTCGTTCTTAGTGAGCGGGAAATGAATCGTAACCGTTGTCCCGGAAGAGGGGGCCGATTTTATATCCAGCTGCAAATCGAGAATTTCGGCAATAAGGCGGACTAAACACAATCCAAGACCGACTCCTTGTTGTTCTAATGCAGCCCGTTCAAACTGGGTGAAAGGGGCCACATTCTCAATCTGGTCCGCGGTCATGCCCAATCCGTTGTCTTGCACGGAGACGGAATAAATACCTTCCGTCTCTGAACCTTTTAAATGGATGGATTCATGGGGATCCGAGAATTTTAAAGCATTGTCGACAAGCTCGGTGATCATTTTATGGAAGAGCTCGGTTCCAATCGGCAGTGACGCCGGAGCAAGCTCTACCCGCACGTCTTTGGGCCGTTTGTGGTGATCGCAGAGATGATCAAAGAAGTTGGAATCCAGCGGAAGCTCGATGGGATCTTTCATATACAACTCAGATCGACGGGGGTTCCCGCTGGCCAACCTCAGCTCGTAGTAAAGAAGGTAGTTTTCAATCAACCGAAAGAGGCGCAGACCGGACTCTTGAAGAATCTCGAGATTCTCCTCCAGTTCGGCCGGGGCTGGTATCCGCCCCCGGCGCAGACCGTCCATCATCAGGTCCGTGATGCCAAGAATCCCGTTCAGGGGAGTGCGAAGTTCATGCGGTAGAGAGAGGAGGTGCTGGTGATCGAATGCTACGGCAGCGCTGGAGCGCCGAGCCCGTTTCTCCAGTTGACCGCGGATGGCCGATTCCAATTCGTTCATGTTGAACGGTTTGGTGATGTAATCGTCCGCACCAAGTGCCATTCCCTGTCTCATGTCGCTTCGGGAGCCTCGCGCCGTGACAAAAATAAACGGGACGAGGTGGGTGGCGGGATGGCGTTTCAGATTTTCCAGCAAAAACAGGCCGTTCCCATTTTGCATCATGATGTCACTGACGATGACGTCGGGAAGCGTTTTCTTGGCCTTGGCCAGTGCCTCTTGACCGGACTGTGCCGTGAGCACTTCAAATCCGACCTCCCTCAGATAGTCAACTCCGACATCGAGGAGATTGAAATCGTCCTCAACCAGTAAGATAAGCGGTTTCGACTCCATTCTTCTCAGACCAAATGGAGGGACGAATTTGTGGGCCGAGTCGAAAAACGGGGAGCGTTACATTTTTGAAAGCAGAGGGTGCCGTAATAATCTAATAGCATAAAGCGTTCGTATATGGATGTATGTAAAAACCAGATAGAATTCCAAGCGAGCAAAAAAAGTGTGAAAACCTTGTGTTTGAGACAAGAACTGCTCCCGAGCAGACTTGTTTCAGTGGGCAGGATGTGTCACGTTTTTTCCATAAGATGGGAATGCGCGTTACACAGTATGGAGAGGCGGTGCTTCGGGAAAGAGGGAGCGTCGTAACAAATTTTGACGAAGAACTGGCCACTTTAGCCGATGAGATGTGCGATACAATGCGCTCACATGATGGCATTGGCCTGGCGGCTCAGCAAGTGGGTAGAACGATGCAGATTTGCGTCGTAGATTTGGGTCAAGCGGCCAGAGAGACCGGGGGCGCGCGCTGGGACGGTCGGGATGTTCCTCCTACCATCCTCATGCCCTTGGTTCTCGTGAATCCAAAAATTGAAGTTTCAGCTCCGGATGAGATTGATTTTATGGAAGAGGGATGCCTGTCATTTTATAAAGTCCGGGGTGATGTACCCAGGCCGGAGAGAATAGAGGTTACTTACCAAGACCTCCAGGGGATACAACACCACCTTGCGTGTGAGGGGCTCTTATCCCGGTGCATCCAGCATGAGGTGGATCATTTAAACGGGGTCCTCTTCATTGACCGAATGGATAAACAGGACTTCGCCAAGATTCGCGGCAAGGCACGGAGGCTCAAGCGTCGGAACCAATTGGTCGATCCGAGCTAAGCCAACGGTGAATCAGGGTTGAGGCGGCCCGGTATCCATTTTCCAAAGCCGGTTCATAACCAGGAAAATACGCTTCGTCGTCCCCACCGAGGAGAGTCGAGGTCGCGGGAAATCCAAGAGGGGGTCGCGTGTAATTGCTCACCGTCCGTAAAACGAGGATTCTGTCTGCTGAGGCACGCCCGATTTCAGATAGATAACGGATGGCAAAAAGAGTGCCGCTGTCTTCCATGTTCGAGGTATGGAAGTGTCCCTTTCCCTGCGTAAAGAGGGAAACCCATTGATTTGCCCACTCATTCATCTTTTCTCCGTGCCAGAAGCGAACGGCCGATAGAGTGGCCCCGGTCAAGATTTGCAGGGGTAATTCCTCGTGGGAATCTTCTGAATACCGTTGGGTTTCCGCCCGGGAATCAGGCGTTGAGAAGAGTTCAAGATTGGTAAGAGTAGCCTCGGCCCATTGCAGGATTGTATGGGGCAATTGAACACACTCATATCGCTCACCAAAAACCCCTGAGGGACCTGCGGGTATTTCATAGGGGGCCGTTGCACCCAAGGGTAAAATTCCAGTGGGCCATCCCTCCGGAAGTTCACGCCCATCAATTTCCCAAGCTAGATCTCCATCGACACACCAGTCCGTTAAAACGGGAGTTCCCAGAGCACATCGCGTGGGTTCTCCACCGGCGATGCCCGAGACGAGCCAAAGGGCCTCGGTTAGATCAAAACGGGGGTCCAGGCCCAGCGCGGTGATGTGAGTTGCTGTTTGAACCGCGCCTACGCCAGCGACGATGGCAAGAATCGAGCCATCTTTACTTGCGTAGAGCGGTTGGACTTCGCGGGCGGCGTTTTGGTCAATTGAACGGAGATCAAAACCGTCCTTCAGTCGTTTAAACTCACCACCGGAACCATCGGAAGGCTCGAACTGAGTCACTAGAACGACTGCTGGTTTCATGGAGTCTCAACGTCGTCAGTCCTTCTAGGTGAGCGGCCAAAGCCAACGATAAGCCAAAGCTGAATCCCGAGAAAACCGTAGAACATGATGGTTCCCACGATTTCGTGCATGAGAAGGTAGTGTTCTCCGACGAGAGGGGCCAGGCTGATGATGATGAGAATGCGAAACAAGTTTCCCACAAGGGCGAGGAAGGCAGCTGCTACTGTGAGGAGAATCGAATCAAATACGGAAACGCGGCGGTAAAAAACAATTGCACTCGTAAAGATGATGCTGGTTCCCAGTAGGCCGAACCCATTGCATTCTGCCGCCACATGAAAGAGGCGCCCGTTTACAGATAGCAGAAGCATGGGCACATCGTTTTGCACCACGAACCCGAGTTCCGTTTTTTGGTGAATTAAATCAAATATCTGTGCGGACCATCTGCCGGCGATGATTCGGAGTGGGTAGTCGAGAAAGGGGAGGCTGACGAGCAACGCCCCGAAGACGGCGAAGGCGATAAAGAGGGCGTTCAGCAGGCGGGTTCCGCTCGGGTCCAACAAGGCACCACCCGTCGCCCGCAGGAAGCAGCAAATGGCCGCAAACTGGGCGAAAATTGATTCAAACCCCGGGGGGATGAGTAGGGATAGTCCCGCTAAAAGAATCCCCGCGGCGACCCAGCCGAGGGTAGGTTTGAAAGATTGATCTGTCTCGGCAAATTTAGGGCGAAAGTCGAAGACAAGATAGAATGCGAGAACACCCAGTAGTATGGTCGTGTTCGCTATCTGGTCCGCATCTCGCAGGGGTGCGGGAAGGGTTGCAAAAAACCAAGCGATTAAACCTGCGGTGGTTACGCAGAGCAGGAGAAACTCCGGCCGCTTTAGTCGTGCGGCGGCCTGGCCGAATGGGATGCTCAAATTTAGATTTCGAAGGTCTCGAGATTGTTCTTAATTTCGCTCAAGAAAGAGGCGGAACCTGCGCCATTGATCCAGCGATGGTCGAAGGTGAGGACGAGGCGAACCACTTCCCGGCTCGTTTTACCGCTGGTCTCCGGGTCCAGTTCATAGTGTGCGGAACCCACAAAAAGGGTTGCGATGGAGGGAGGCACGACAATCGGTGTCGCCGACTGAACATCATAGCGTCCCATCGTAGAGAGGAGGACCGGGATTCGTGTCTTGGGTTGGAAGCGGCCCTTGCGCGTGTCGTCCACTGCTTTTCGGAAGAGGTCGGAAAATTCGGGCCATTCCCGGCGGTTTACGTCGGGGACGATGGCAGTCGCCAAGCGGTCGTCCGGGAGTGAAACAGCCACCCCGAGGTCGAAATCACCGATGGCACGGGGCATCTTGCCCATGAGCAAAGTGTGGGTAAATCGACGGTGTTTCATCATCGCCTGGACCAGTGCCCACGCCACGATGGCTGAAGGGCTTGGTGGCGTTTCGTTCGCGTCCTTGGCTTTCTGGCGCGCTTTTCGAATCGGTTCCCATTTCGCCTTCACCATGATCGTTGCCGGCACGAGTCCCTGCATCTGCTGGATGATTTCGGCCGAGAGGCCGGAAGTTTTTGCGACTTCCCCGTTCGAGGCTTCGTATTGCTTGAACTTACGAATATTGGCAGCTTCGTTTCCAGAAGATACGACCGGAGCGGCTTCACCCTCGGAACCACCGGAGGTGTAGTTGCACCGTGCGAGGTCATCGCCGACTCCCACTTCATCTCCCTCTTCGAAGAGCCACTCAGTGATCGTCCCACTTTCAGGTGCTTCAATTGGGAAGACCGCTTTGTCGGTCTCCACTTCGCAAATGGACTCATCGGGCTCGAACGATTCGCCTTGTTTCTTAAAGAGATTCAGGAGACGGGCGCGGGTGATGCCTTCACCCAAGACAGGAACCCTAATAAATTTATCAGAGGTTGCAGCGGGTGGTTCTTCCTCGTCCTCGATGAGAATTTCCCGCGCAATCGGCGCTGGACTTTGTGGAACCGCTTCGGCAACTGATGGAGAGGCCTGTGAAGCAACCAATGCGTGGATGGCTTCAAGGATCGTCTCTGCATCGGGCAATGCGGAATACTCGTAGGTGGGGTGGAACCCAATTGGTGCATTGGCCCGAGAGATAATGCGGGGAGGAGCTTGGAGGCGGGGCCAAATGTCAGCGGTGTCGACCACTTCTGAAACGATGGCTTGCCCGACGCTGCACGGGTCCGAGTCCTCCTGGACGACCAGTAAACGACCCGTTTTACGAACCGAATTGAGCACGCTCTCACGATCCCAGGGAACGATTGTTCGGAGATCGAGCAATTCGACCTGGGAATCGTCCCCTAGCTTCTCGATCGCTTCCTCCACCAGCTCGATGCAATTTCCCCAAGCAACGACGGTCACCATGTGGCCTGGGCGACGCACCCGGGCGCGACCGATTGGTGCGGCCCGGATTTTGTCGGGAACCTTTTGTTCGCCCCACAGCAAGTGTTTGGGCAGCAGAATTAGGACGGGATCCGTGGATTGGTTGGCACTCCAAATCAAGCCGGCTGCATCCTCGGGTGTGCTTGGGACCAAGATGGTCAGGCCGGGAAGGTTGGCAAATAAGCCTTCGCTCGAGGAGCTGTGCCAGATCGCACCACCTGGCAGGTAGGCGCCATAGGGAGCGTAGATGACTGCCGGGCAGGTCCAGTCCCCAAAGCTGCGCCAGCGTAGATTGGCAAGATTATTGGCGAGTTGATTCCAACCGGGCCCAATGAAGTCGATGAACTGGATTTCGAAAAACGGTTTCTTTCCGTAGCAGGCGAGTCCGCACGCAAGTCCTAAGATGGTGGATTCTGCAACGGGTGCGTTGCCGGCACGGGTCGGATCTGCGGTGGAGAGGCCCGCGGTGAGACGGAAGACTCCACCCTTCGGGTCGGCAATGTCCTGTCCGTAGAAAATTGAATTTTTGTTTCTGTTGAGGACCGTCTTGAAGGTTTCGTTAACAGCGTCGAGAAGACGGGCGCGTTCGCCGAGCTCTACGGGAGGTCGCTTGGCGACCGGGGGTGCAGGATCTGTGAGGTGGAGGGTGACTTCCGAGACTTCCGGATCGTCTGCTTTGATGGCTTCCAGATACGTTTTCTTTGCCGTATCCTTTGCTTCGGCTTCCATTTTCTCCGCTTCTTCCTTCGTGAGGGTTCCTTCCGCTATTAGTTCTTCGCGCAGGAGTCGAAGCGGGTCGCGGGCTTCCGTGTTCTCCAGGTCCTCTTTGCAACGATAGAGACGGTGGTCGTCAGCACTGGAGTGGCTGGTGCCTCGTTCCAGGTCGAGCCAGATAAAGCTGGGGCCACCACCGGAACGAGCTTTGGCAATCGCCTCTGCACTGGCACGGTTCACTTCATCGACCGATGCCCCGTCGGCGCGCACCCAGCGGTTTTCGTCCATCACACCGAGTGCGAGTGGGTTGCTGTCACGGTTCGGCGTGCTGATAGCGATCCCGTTGTCTTCGACAATGAAGACTATGGGGAGTTGCTTCTCGATCGCGACGCAGGCCGCTTCGAAGAAGTCTCCTTGTCGCGACGCGGCTTCACCCGTGGAGGCGACGACGACGTTATCCTTGCCATCTAGTTTAATGCCCCAGGCCAGTCCACATGCGGGAAGAAAATGCGCTCCGACCGGGGAGGGGTGGGACCAGATGTTGTGCTTGCGGGAGCTGTAATGGCCGGGCAACTGTCGGCCACCGCTCGATGAACCGCGCTTGCCGAAAAAAGAAAGGGCGATGTCGTGTGTTGTCAGACCTCGGGCGAGGACAAAAGCCCGGTCACGATAATAAGGTGCGACGAAGTCTCCTTCATTCAGGTGGGCCGGGATGGCGGCGAGGGCTTCGTGGCCGATTCCGCCGACATGGAACCAACCATGTCCCTGCCGCAATAGGCTTTGTTCCCGAAGGTCGCCCATACGGCTCTCCATCATCAGCCGGAGCAGTCGCAATTTGTCTTCGCGATCTAAGTCGCGGTTGCTGGTTAGGTGCGGCGAAGCCATAAAGCCGCATATCATCAATGGACCGGGGTCCGAACTCAAGCGGTTTTCTAGCCGATAAGAACTTATTCTGAGTTGCTACTCTTTGGTATCAGTTTTCTTCAAGCAAAGATTGGAACTGGGATACGAAATCGGCCCTTTCCGCTGTGGTGGCCAGTGGCTCCGCCCAGGAGAGGGTTCTCTGGTAGGAAATCAAGTCCTGGAAAAAGCGATAAAGCTCAATCGAAGCGTTCTGTTTCTGCACGAGTGCGTTGTTTTGGGCATCGAGTAGATCGACGATAGAGACACTTCCTTGCTGATATTTATCCTGAACAATGGTCAAATTCTCATCAGCCCGTTCCGATGCGATCCGTGAGAGGCGAATCGATTGCCAGGAACTTGCCATGGCCGAGAGAGAGTTGCTTACGTTAACGGAAATACTTTGCCGCAGACGCGCTTCTTGCCATTCCAGGCTACGGAGACCCGCACGGGCCTGCCGCGCATCGCCGAAACGAGTGCCCCCTTCGAAGATGGGTAGGGTCGCACCCAATAAGAAGGTCCAGGTATCCTCCTCATCATTGGCACCTAAGGCGCCCGAGGCATACTCGGAGTCCAGGATGTGGCTGTATTCGAATGAGGCGCTGACTTCCGGTACAATAAAGCTGCGACGGCTTTCGGCCAAGCGGAGGCTTTGGGCTTCCGTGGAATATTGCAGGGAGGAGATCTCCGGCGACCGGGAAAGAGCAAATAGAATACTTGTTGAGCGAAAGGAATCGGAAGAGTCCTGCGAATTGGCCATCGGGATGAGTACGGTGAGACTGGTGCGAAAAACATCTGCCTGTAGCGATAGATCTTCAAGGGACCAAGTGCGGTCAGGCGATTCACCAAGCACCCGGTTTAGCTCATTGACCGCGTTGTGAAGAAGGTTGCGAGCGGTCCATAGCTGACTTTCCTGCTGGGCTTCCTCTGATTCAAAGCGAAGGACCTCTTCGGGGCCCGAGGTGCCGACTTCGCGCCGAATTCGGGCCAAGTTCAGATTTTCACGGGTGATTCTCAGGTTGTCTTCTGCAATCTGTAATGAGGAAGCGATTGAGAGAACGCGAACGTAGGCAACACCGGTTTGTTCGATAATATCCAGGGCCACGGATTGATTGGCCTCTTGGGCCGCCTCTAATTCACGCGTGCTGGTCCGTAGATTTGTGACGCGGGAGTCGTCGTAAATCATCTGGCTCGCTCTCAGGTTCACGCTGCTCTGTGATTCGGGGCTGAATCCGGCTTGGACGGCGCTCTGATCATCATTTACTTGTTGGTAGGTTAGGCCTAAGCCAATTTGCGGGAGAATGGGCCCCCTGGCCTGATCCACAGTTGCTCTCGCGGATAAGACGTTTTCTTCGCTGATCTTCCGGGTGTAATTATTTTGGAGGGCCAGCACCATCGCCTCGCTGATGCCGAGGGAGGGGCCTCCAGTTTGATCACTTTTGACCAAGGTGGCCAAAACGTTCGGGTTAACGGCTTGTGGCGGCGCTTCCGGAGAGTTTTGTGACGAGTAGTCAGCCTCTTGTGAAAAAAGAAGACTGGTTGTTACCAGCGAGAGGAGAATAGTTCGGATAGTGGACATCGGTTTTGCGCAGAGGTAGTCTGGGAAAGGGTCTGGGTCAAGAGATCAGGAAAGGTCAGTCGTAATAAGAGAGGAAAGGGTTCTCGAAGATTTTTTGCGAAATTGAAAGAATCCGGATCGTGCGTATGGCCATAGTGAACGATCCCACTCTCGTGAGAAAAGACGAACAATCAAACCGTTATTCTCCAGGAAGTGGATAGTTTCCCGGGTCGGACCCGCGCTCGGACCGACGGGGGGAAGCGCCAACCAAACCCGTTGGATGCCCTCGGATTGTGCCCATGAGAGAATGGCTTCGGGTGTATGCTCTGCGATTATATGGGGCGTGCAGTCAGCGCTGTCAGCGAAGCGGTTGATGGAGTCTTCTAAGGCCGATTTGCGAAATTCATGAACTGCAGCGGCCTCTTGAATCCTCTTCTCAGTGGTTTCCGGCCGACTGCCAACCACGCTTTTAAAACGATGGTTTTCCGGGAAGAGGGTCTCCAAAGACAAATCATCCGAAGTGATCCATAGCCCGTCCCCTCTAATAGGTGGGTCGGAAATTATGGGATCAGGAAAATGGATTTCTGCTGGTTGTGGATTTGGCTCTCCATTGAGGGGTTGGGGATCTTTCTCAAGCGAATTACCCGGATCGAACCGGCCGGCGGTGTATTTTTTAATATTCTCAGCCCGCGCCACATAGTGCTTGCCCGGAGTCTGTAGTCCAGCAACCCACCTCCATCCCAGTGTGTTTGAGGCGGGGTCTCCATCGGCGAGGTGTTGGAGAAAAAAGTCCGCGCCGAGAGTCCAAGGCAGTCTCAGGGTGAAAATCCAAATGCTGGCGAACCACATCCGGGCGTGGTTGTGGAGGTAATTATTGTCCACCAATTCTTTGCTCCATTCATCGAAACACTCGATCTCGGTAGTCCCGGAGGTGGCCTTTTTGAGAAGCTCTTGGCTCTCCTCGCTCAAGGCGACTTTGTCACGGTCTCTTTGGATGATCCAGTTATCCCATACAACGGGCCTCATTTGCAGCCATCCCTTCCAATAGGTTCGCCAGATCACCTCTTGGATAAATTTCTCCACGGATGTGAGAGAATGCCCATCCAGAACAGTTTGGCAGACCTCCTTCTCAGAGATCAGGCGATGGCGCAGGTAAGGTGAGAGGAGGGATGTGTTGCCTCGGTTCCGAGGACCGCGGTCAAAGTTCCTTTCACGGTTGTAGTCCGCAGATCGTGGAAGAAAGCCTTTCAGCCTTCTCCAAGCTTCGTCACGAGTAGGAACCCAAGAATTCATAGTATGCATCCATGAACAGAAGTGCGTCAGTTTCAAATAAATGGGCGCTGAAATTCAGGAAGGAGGAAGAGGAGCTTTTGATTTGATTGCGTTAATCCCGGTGAGGAAACTTGCCGCAGCCCTCACTGCCTGTCATTAATCCTCTTGTGAATGCAGTACAGTTTGCGGTCGTTACAGTGCGAATCTTCGGCTTCGTCATCGTTGTTTTGGGGCTTTTTCAGCTCCTGTCTTCTCTTGCGGCGACTTTTGGGAAGATTGGGTTAGTCTATTGGCAGACATTTTTGCTTACCGTGGTGCTTCCGCCGGTAATCTGGTTGGCGGGGGGCCTGCTCATTGTCTTGCTGGCTCGCCCGATCGGGCGATTGCTCTCTTGCGGCCTCGGTGAGAAGAAGCCCGACGCAAGCTGAAATGATTCGGTTGTTTTGGATCCTGATTCTTGGCTTGGCGGCAGGTTGTGGTCAGGAGGGGGGGAAGTCGGAACGCCCCGATAACGCGGAGCAGTTCCTTGTCGAGGAGCTGGCAAAGCAGTTGAATCCAAATACACCCGGGCTCGCAGAATTTTATGAGGAATGGGATGCGGGTAATGTCGAAAAAGCAAAAGAGTCGTTACTGGTCTATTTTCGAAACAAGAAAATACCTGAAGCCGCCGTTCCTAAACCACTCCCTGTAGAGCTGCAGGTTATGCGGAATGCTTTGGACGCCTGGAGAGGAAGTTTCAACTTCCAGGGTGTTAAGGGACGCGCAGCAGAACCGGATGGACCAATCGATTGGACCTACCAAGGCCCGCGAGACGACTCCGAGTGGACGTGGTTTCTCCATAGGCATTTCTTCCTGCGCGAGATGCTTGTGCTCTACCAGGAACAGGGGCACGAAGAATTTGTGATCCGGATGCAGGACTACTTGTTGGACTGGTTTTGGAAATATCCGGCTCCGGACCATAGAAGTTTTTCCGCCTCATGGAGAGCCCTTGAGGCCGCGCGAAGAATCACCGATTCATGGTTGCCGATTTATTCAGCACTCAGGGCAAAGGATGTCCTGAGGGATGAAACCTTACTCGCGATAGTAGCTGGAGCGGGGCGGCATGGAGAATATTTGCGGGCTCATCACCACTTTGGTGGGAATCACTTGGTCACCGAAATGATGGCCTTGGCCACGATTGCGTCTGTTTGGCCGGAGTTTAGGGACTCGCAGGAGTGGATGTCGTATGCGGCGGATCGTTCGTTGGAGGAGATGAACCGACAGATTTACCCCGACGGGGCTCACAAGGAACTGGCCAATCATTATCAATGGATCGCAGGATCGTCCTTTCAGCAATTATACGAGGTGCTCGGTGGATCCGGTGCTTCCGAGACAGCAGAAAAACTGCGACCGGGGATGGAGAGGATCTGGGATTATTATGCCAAGGTCGTTCGACCCAGCGGAACCGGGCCGCTGAATAATGACTCCGATCTGGAGCCTAATAAAGAGCAACTCCTTACTCTGGCCGATTTTTATCAGCGTCCGGACTGGCTCTACATTGCAACCAGTGGTGAAAAAGGGGTAATTCCGGAGGGGAGAGCCTCGCAGGTATTTCCTTGGGCGGGTCATGCCGTGCTTCGATCGGATTGGGGGCGTGAGGCAGACTGGGTGTTTTTCGATGCGGGCCCCTATGGATCGGATCACCAGCAAATGGATCGTCTCCACATTTCTGCGTCTTTGCAGGGTAGGGACCTGCTGGTCGACTCCGGGCGATATGTGTACCGGGACGACGAGTGGTCCCGTTTTTTCCGTAGCCCGGAAGCTCACAATGTACCGACTTTTTCTGCCCACAGTCGGATCACCCCCGATACGGAAGCGACAACACCGCAGGAACAATGGACGGATTTTGCCGGAGTTCTGCCAACCGCATCCGGTTGGATTCCTCTTAGCCGGGAAGGTGAGGCCGCTTGGACCGGGACCCACAGTCGGACGGTAGCCCTCGGCGACGGATTTGTTTGGATCGTAGACCAGGTGGACCTAAACCGACCAGACGAAGCGATCTTTCGCTGGAGATTCCATCCGGACTTGGATTTGGAGCCGAGTAGTGAGGGATGGTCGGTGATGGAGAATTCCAAAGAGGTAGCCCGCTGGATCTCGGCCTCAACCTCTGAAAAAGAAGGAGCAAAAATCGAAGGCCAGACGGAAGGCAAGATACAAGGGTGGTATTCTCCCGAGTACAACGATCGACTCCCAAACCAAGTATTGGTTTTTCGCAGCAAGCCGGCAAGCAGGGCCACATTCACCTGGCTGTTGCTAGCGAGCGATACGGGCATAAAGCAAGCCAACCTCACTGCGAACAAAACTGGATCGACCCTAGTCATATCCAGAGAAAACGGCGCAGAAACCTACCAACTGGATTTCCCATCATCCGGAAAAAGCAAAGGCTCAGCCCCCAAAATCCACCGAATCACCGAACCGTAGAGAGTCAGAATTCCGTTCAGAATTCGGCGGAGTGGTGTTGTTTCAGGTTACAATAGAAAGGATGTCAATTTATTGATTAAAACTAACCAGGTTACTTTTAATTGACAGAATCCATCTTCGGAAAACTGGTAAAATTTAATTGTAAGCTAATGATTTAAATTGGGTTACAAAAGAAAATGGTTGGAATTTTAAAAATCGTAAATGAGGGGTACTTGGGTTCCTCTTGACTTTCGGGAGAGGGAAGACGGAGTGACTATCTGGGCGGTAATGAAGCAGACGGACAAACATCTATTGATCGATGGGTATAATATGATTCATGGAATCTACCATTTGAGCCGGATTCATGAGGAGAGTCAGGAGGCAGCTTGCCAGAAGTTGATTCAAATGGCTCGGACCATTCATGATGAAGACGGAATTAGGGTGACGGTTGTTTTCGACGGTCGGGAACAGCAGCTCCAATTGCAGAGACCCTGCAACCGGCCCACTTTTTCGGTAATTTACGCTCCAAGGCAGCTTTCTGCGGATGGGGTGATTGAACAACTTTTGGCCCGGGCAACTAATCCCGAGCAAATATCGGTTGCCTCCCGCGATAATATGATTCGAGAAGTCGCAGCGGCGAGGGGGGCATTCTCCGTTGATAGTCTTGGGCTGGAAGAGTGGGTTACACGTTGTCAGGGGCGGACTCGTTCCCGGTTGGGAGCTACGAAAAAAGGGAAATGGAAGACATCGCTGGGCGATTTTTGGGAAATGCTCGGGAAATTGAAAGAGGATGAAAGTGAGCGAGGGTAAAGGAGACCGAATCGAGGAGCTCACAGGTCTTTACGGACCAGTATTTCTTGAGGAGAAACAGGTGCAGCGAATCTGGGCGAGACGTTCCTTTCGTAGGGAGGGAATGGTAACCCGGTCCGGGAGACGGTTGGAGGTCCTGGATCCGGGTCGCTGGAATTTTCAAGAGGGACCCGATTTTAAAGAAGCGGTTCTGGAGCTGGATGGGCGACGGTTGCACGGGGACGTTGAGATCCACCTTCACGAAAAAGATTGGAAGCGTCATGGTCATGGGGCGGATCCGAATTTCGACGGTGTGGTTCTGCATGTGATTCTCTTCCCCGAGCGGAGAGCGGACGGATCCATACCATCGAAAAGTCGGTTCGAGACTTTGGAATGGCTTAAATACCTCGATCAAGACCTGGAAACCTATTTTGAAGATCAGGGGGCTGACCAACTTCTCGACGAGGGCCTTCCGCAACCGTTGGCCGCATTGCTGAATTTACCATTGGAGGCCCGTGAGACAGTGCTTTGGAACGCTTCGTTGCAGCGGTGGCAACGAAAGCGTGAAATTGCTCGAAAGCGGATCGAATACTTCGGCTGGCGAGCGGCTTGTCACCAGCAGATGCTTGAGGTTCTCGGCTTGCGGAGAAACCGTGCTACCATGAGCAGGCTCGCTTCCGAGTATCCTCTGGAGATGTGGGAAAAGGATCCTGCATCAGTGGCACAACGGGCTTTCGAAGGGGCTAAAGGGGACTGGAACCTGGCCGGCTGCAGACCGGCCAATCATCCAAAGCGGCGGTTGGAGTCTTATGCCGAATGGATTCCGCAAAGGCGCGCTGATTGGCCAAAAACACTTTTATCGGGAGGACCTCATCTCTCCGGTTTGCCCTCGGGGATACCGACCCGGATTCCACGAATTGGGCCGAAGCGGAAAGAGTGCAATATTTCTAAAATTGAGGAGGATTGGCGGCGATTCTTTTCACCTGCGGTCGGGGGAACACGATTCCATACTTGGGTGGTTGATGGATTGTGGCCTCTGGTTTCAGAACAGAAAGGCGAGGATCGATTTCTCCCGTGGTTCATTTGGCCGGTCGGGGATATCCCCGACCGCATGAAGAAGGCTCTTCAAACCCTCGAACTGGTCGGCCCTGGCCGCCCTCTTTGCAATGGGTGGACCCAAGGGGTGCTTCGTTTATTAGAGCCGGACTACGACTCCGAATCTTCGCCGGGCGCCGGAAAGGGATGAATGTGCCCGTTAAAGATCGCCCGGTAGATGTCGTTCGTCGGGACCGGTAGAGCCTTGATATTATAATCGGCCCGTTTCACTGCATTGGGCCCATAGCGATACGAGGCTGCCAATAGCGGATAATTGAACTTCTGTGCCTCATTCAGTCCCTCTCGGCAGTAAGATAGGTAGAGCATCGCGGTATTTAAATTAGTCCTCCAATTCCACGCTCGATCATAGGAGATATCAGTCACCGTCCCCCAGGCTCCTTCGCTGATTTGAGTGATCCCGCGCGCTGTGCCGCTGTCAGCATATGCATTGAACGAACTCTCCGCAAAGGCGATGGAGTAAACGAAACCTGGATCGAGCTGATACTCGGCAGCTTTGCTCGTTATGTGATTCCAAACATCTTCCTTGGGGATGATTTTTTTCTCGGGCCGCGAGCAGCCGGAAAATAGCAAAGACAAGCTGAGACTAAGAACCAGGAATCGGAAGACTGAAGAGGTATTTGGCATAATGGTGTGAGGCGGTATTTTTGGTGCCTATTGATAGCAACGGGCTAGTAGTCTGTAACGTCCTAAATTTAGTGGCGTGGAGCTTTCGCCCGCGTTTGGTTAAACCGCTTTTCGAGTATCGCCGCTGTGGCGACAGTGGCTAACCGGCATTCAGGATGCAAAAATTCACAAGGGCAAATCTACTAGCTTCGTCTTCAGGCGGAGTGTCTTGGTTTAGTCGCTTTCCGGCTCTAAACCAAAAACTCCCGGCAGTAGGAAGACGGGAAGGAGACCGTGGTTGCCGTCATTAGGCTCAAAGAGAAGTCCACCCACCTTGCTTTTTCGCAAGGTGCCAGGAACCTCTTCCGCCGTTTTTGCGACGATTAGACGGGCACCTGTGTTCGCACTCCAGGTATCAGCTTCTAGAAGGAATATGGCATCGCCGTTGAAGGAGAGTTCCAGACGAATAGGGCCGTCAGAGCGGCGGGTTGCTTCAAGGCAGAAGAGAGTGGTCTTGTCGGGCAGTAATCCCTCGAGGAGAGCTCGATTTTCGCGGGAGCTCTGGTCGGGAAAAACCGTCGCCCCCGAAAAAGCTAGCTCGGTGATCGTAGTTCTATCGAAGTTGGCCGACTCCTGTGACGCGGTTATGAGGCGAACTCCTTGTCGAAACTTCCAGGATTCGTCTAGGACGAAGCTGCCTTCAAACTGGAGCTGCCTAAATGAGCTAAGAAGTGATTGAAAGGGCTCTTCATCAAAAAAAGAGAAGCGAAATGGTTGGCGGTAAGGTTCGTAGGTGCCTTCGAATGAGCCCCCGCTCTCCAGGCTGTCCCAACCAAAGCGAAGAAATCCCTCAAGAAAAAGACCACCCCCTTCCACGCGTGCGGTGGATTCCAGGGCACCCGCCCGGTTGCGGATGGCGGAAAGGCTAACATCGAGTGGAGCAGGGAAAATCGACAGGTCCAAAGTCGCCTCCGGAACGTCAATCTTGTCGACGGGGAAACTGGATGGACTTAGCAACTGCTTCCATTGGCTGAAGTCGATCTCCTGAAATCGCTCAGGGGCTGCGGTATACTCGATCCGGGCTTTTACCAAGCGAAGTAAATTTACGGAGCCCCCGCTGACCAAGTCCACCCAGCGGCTTTCGGCCACGGCTACTGGTGAAAGGAGGGTTAGTGGACCAATGGAGAGCCGAATGGGTTGGGCACGCAGGGAATCATGGCTGAAATCCCACTGTGCTTCACTTCCTGCTGCTAGAGAGAGTAATCTCCAAGGCAGAGAGATTCGCCATGCCGCCAAGATCAAAAAAACCACGAGGAAAACCGTAAAAAGGACGAGAAGGAGTGATCCTCCGGATGGTTTAACCTTTCCGCCTGCAGCCATGAATGTCTTAAAACGTGTCCATCAAACCCCGCCGCGTCGAACAATTATCGCTGGGCCTCTTTAGTTGGAGCGTTCATCAATCCAAAAGGATTGGATGAGTGAGGTGGTTCCTTATCTCGATCTGAGAGTCTCGCAGATGCGGAATCCCGTGATATCAAGCTTCAACCGGTTCCCGCGCGACGCCCAATCCCCGTAAGTCGTCAAGGATGTCTTCAATGGAGCGGGCGATCAAGCTGGCTGGCGAGCGTCCAGGGAGGGGGATTTCCGGTAATGAGGAAACCGATTCACGCAAGACGGGCGTTCGGTTGGCAGAGACTTCGTCGAACCTCTTCACAGGGGTGAAGTGAGGTCCATCTCTCACGACTTCTGGATGGGAAAGAACCAAACGGCCAATGGCTTTGGCTGTCTCCGCCAGGCGGTCAAGTTCCTCCCGGGTGTAGCTTTCCGTCGGTTCAAACATTAGGCCCAGAGCTTCGGGGAATGCTACCGTTGGAGCGTGATAGCCGAAGTCGAGGAACATTTTTCCGAAAGAGGGAATCGCCTGCGGACGGGAAACGCCGACCTTCTCCAAGGCTTCAAATTGTTCCTCCGTGAGCGACAGGATAAACTCATGCATACGGGGTGCCCCCTCGGTGCCGGTTGGCAGTATTGGGAAGTCATCTTCAAGGGATTTCTGGAGGTATCGCGCGGCGAGCACTGCAGTGCCACTCATCCGTGGAATGCCCTCCCTACCCAAGCGGAGCAGGTAGGCGTAGCAACGAACCTTGTGGGCGAAGTTGCCCCAGTGTCGATGAAAGGTGCCGATCGATGACGGTGGCGTGACAGCCGTGAAGCGGTCGCCTTCGCGAATGATTTGTTTTCCGGGGAGGAAGTCTAGCAATCGCTCGCTGACCGCGACGATTCCATCTCCCGGTCCACCTCCGCCGTGGGGTATTGTCCATGTCTTGTGGAGGTTGCTGTGCACGGCATCGACGCCCATGGCACCCAAGTCAATCCAGCCCGCAATCGCGTTCAGGTTGGCACCGTCCAGGTAGACGAGCCCACCAGCCTCATGGACCTTGCGGGCGATGTCGGCGAATGAGGTTTCGAAGATCCCACCGGTGTTCGGGTTGGTGATCATGATGCCGGCGATGCGCGGGCCAAATTCTTCGATCTTTGCATCCAGGTCTTCGGGATCGATGCAACCGGTCGAGTCTGCTTTGAGGAGTGCGATCCCGCGGCCGGAAGGGAAGCCGGCCATCGCCGCCGAAGCAAAATTGGTCCCGTGGGCTGAACGGGGAATAAGCATGACGTCGCGGTGCTCTTCTCCACGGGAACGGTGATAGGCCTGGAACAACTTTAGCCCGACAAGCTCACCTTGCGCTCCTGCAACTGGTTGTGTTGTGACTCCTGCGAGGCCCGTGAGCGTGCTAAACCACTCTTGCGTTTCGTAAAGCACCTCGAGTGCACCTTGGGCGCAACTTTCCGGAGCCGAAGGGTGAATCCGGGTAAAGCCTGCTAAACCAGCAGCCCACTCGTTGAGGTATGGATTATACTTCATGGTGCAGGAGCCGAGCGGGTAGGGGGCCTCCTCCGGAGCCGCGTTTAGAGCGTCCAGTTTGCAATAGTATTCATAAAGTTCTTCCTCGGCGAATTTGGGAATCTCGGGACCGGTGGATCGAATGGCTGAATCGGGCAAAGAGGCTGGCTGCGTCTGGCCAAGAGATCCATCCGAACCTGCGCAGTCGCGGAGGGTTGCGATCAAATGATCCAAGTCGTCTTTTCCGGTGCGGTCGGTGAAGGTCAGCTTGATGCGGTGTGCTTGGTTGCCTGGCATGCGCTCGCCGACATCCGTCCCCGCGAAAATCCCAGCAGCCAAGCCCTTTTCGATGATTTTCGCTATGGGGAAATCTGTTTCCAAAGTGATTTCGGTGAAGACCGGGCTATCGGGGAAAGCACAGCGCACACCGGGGATGGTTTTCAATTCGGCGAGAAAGTCTGCGAGCTGACCGCGTGCTTTCGCGACGGCTTCGGACAGCCCCTCCGCACCTCGACTGAGGAGGGCTGCGCCAACGAGAGTCGCGAGAAACGCTTGGTTGGAGCAAATGTTGGACGTGGCTTTCTCTTTCCGGATGTGCTGTTCGCGAGTCGAGAGCACCATCACTTTGCCCATCTTTCCTGCCCGGTCGGAAGCCTCCCCTACAAAGCGCCCCGGAGCATTTCGGATTTCGTTTCGGTGTTTCTGATCGAAACGGATTGCAAAAAGGCCGAGACCGGGTCCGCCAAAATTGGGCTCAAGGGCAAGATGCTGCCCTTCTCCTATCGCAATGTCGGCCCCTTCCTGACCAAAAACCGAAGGTGGTTTCAGCCCGTCTTTCCCGAGAAGAAATGGGTCGATGACCGCAATACTCCTTACCCCTAAATCGCGACAGGTGTCGGTGAGTTGGTCGACGTCCTCCAGAACGCCGAAGGTGTTGATCTGCGGGAAAGCGAAGGCGGCCACCTCATCGCTGCGATTAGTGAGAGCGGCTCGGACTGCTTCCGGGTCCATGCGGCCGGTCTTTTCATCGCATTCTATCCTCAGCATCTCAAATGAGGTATCGGCTAAGTGGGTTTCCAGGACGGCGAGGTCGCTCGGCTCGAGCGTACCCGCTACGGCAATGAAAGTGGATTTCTTCTTGAGCCGAAAGGTGCAGAAGGCCGCTTCAACGAGTGCGGTCGATCGGTCGTAGAGGGAGGAGTTGACGGCATCGTACCCGGTCAACTCTGAGAGTAGGCATTGGTAGATCCAGTGAGCCGTGAGGGTGCCCTGACTTCGTTCCGGTTGGTAGGGCGTGTAGCTTGTGGCAAGACGTCGTAAGGCGGCCACGCGGCCAACAATTTTCGGTTGGGTCCAATCGGGAAGCCCATCAGAAGCAAATCCCGATAATGGCCTGTTCTTAGCCGCCAAAGCCGAAAGGTGTTCGCGCGTTTGCTCGGCATCCAATTCATCTGGGACCGCTGGGGCTGATTCGAAACGGATCTCTGCCGGGATGTGCTCAAAGAGTTGGGGTAGTGTCTTGAGATCCAGTTTGTCGAGCAGGGCTGCTGTATTCTCTGGTGTCAGGGGAATGTAGTGGCGGGTGTGCTCGCGAAAGTTATCAGTCAGAAGATTGAAAGCCGTAGATCCATCAGTCATGTTTATACGCTAGGTGGACTGGGCCGTTGTGCAAGTCCTCTGAAATGTTGTTGCGAAGAAATTGCCCCGAACTTGACCAAGGGGGTGGAGAGTATCAATGTCGCAACTGTGCTCCTCGTTCTAGATAACTACGATTCCTTCACCTATAACCTCGTTCAGTATTTCGGGGAACTGGGAGTTCTTCCTGTGGTTTACCGAAACGACCAGTTGACCACAGATCAGGCAGAGGAGTTGAAGCCCGAGGCTATTGTTATTTCACCAGGGCCCTGTTCCCCAGACGAAGCGGGCCAGAGTCTCGCGTTGATTGAGCGATTCGCAGGAAAGGTTCCACTGCTGGGAGTTTGTCTGGGACATCAATGCATTGGCCAATACTTTGGCGGCCGGGTTGTTCGTGCGGAGAGATTGATGCATGGCAAAACTTCTCCCATTCACCATGAGGGGAAGAGCGTCTTCGCCGGCTTGCCGAACCCGTTTGACGCCACTCGCTACCATTCACTCATTGTGGAGCGGAAATCCCTACCGGATTGCCTCGAAATCACGGCTGAAACTGCAGAGAAAGAGATCATGGGCCTCCGCCACAAGGATTTCGAGGTGCACGGTGTGCAATTTCACCCCGAGTCCCTCGCCACACTGAAAGGGAAGAGAATCCTGGAGAATTTCCTACACCTCAGCGGCCTCCTGCCAACTACGGCAGCAAGCTGCGGATGATGTCGCTTACACCGGTAGGCTGAAGACCATAAAATTCGAAGGCGTTGACCCTTTATTTTCAAAGGCAACCTCTCCCGGTTCGGTCAGGGCAAGACTATCGCCTGCAACAAGACCTTCTCCGGCTACATCCAATGACCCTGAAAGCATGAGAACCCATTGCTTGGGCAGATCCGGACTATTTTCCAAGCTCAATTTGTGCCCACCCTCCAATGTGGCACTGAGCAGTTCCACATGCCGGCGGATAGCGATAGATTCATCCCGACCGTTACCGGAAAGAACCAGCCTCCATGTGTTGGCCTCAGCCGAGAGAAGTTTTTTATCTTCGTAGCGTGGCGGCAGATCCCTTTCTTCCGGCTCAAACCAGATCTGGAGAAAATGAGCGGTTTCGGATTCAGAGGGATTAAACTCGCTGTGAATCACCCCGCTGCCAGCCGACATGTACTGAATATCGCCTGACTCAATAACCCGGCCGTTCCCCATGCTGTCTTTGTGCTCCAACTGTCCTTTCAGCACGATGCTTACAATTTCCATGTTCTTATGCGGATGGGAAGGGAACCCACCACCCGGCATGACCTTATCCTCATTGACGACTCGGAGCGGTCCAAACCCCATGCGCTGGGGATCGTAGAAATCTCCGAACGAAAAACTATGCCTGCTGTCCAGCCAGTCGAATTTTGTGTGACCTCGATCCTGACTGCGCGTGAGGAGTATATTTTGCGTTTTCATAGAAGGTAGATTTCGGACTACTAAGAAAGTGACGAACCAGTCGGGTTTACGAACTGGATTTCGAAGCGGTGGACAATTTGCGGTCAAATGACAATTTTCCAGCACCACCGATTACCAATGTTACACTAGCTAGGAGTAGGATTAGGGCGAATTCCATTCCCTCGGGTAGGAAGAAAGCAGAGGAATGCGCGGTGGTAATCGCTACCGCCATCGTTCCCGCAATCGCGAGACCCGCCAAGCGCGTCATCAGACCGATGATGAGGAGAGCACCCCCCACCAGTTCTGTTCCCCCGGCCAATCCCGCCATGAGAACACCAGGTTCGAGCCCCAGTTTTTCAGCGAAAAACTGACCGGTGCCCTGAAGACCGTAGCCTCCGAACCAGCCGAAAAGCTTCTGGCACCCGTGTGCAATCATGATGACCCCGACCCCGAGACGAATCGGTAGAAAGGCGAACGTATTGGAGGTAGCGGCGATGAGTGATTTGATATTCATGAGAAGCATTAAAGGCATACATATATCTTGATATCAAGATAAAAATTGAAAAAAGTTATACCTCTCTGTTTTCGGCCCGGTTTCCGACCTTTCTCATGAGAGAGCCAAACGCCTCTTTTTCTTCATCCGAGAGAACAGAAAATAACTCATCCAAGCGCTCGGCGTGTTCCCCAAAGCTGGATTCGATGAGCATTCGTCCGGAATCCGTCAAACTCACCCGTACTACGCGGCGGTCCCCTTCATCGCGCTTTCTCTCGACCCACTTTTTCTTTTCCAGTCGTTGTATCGCTGTGGTAATCGAACCGCTGGTGAGGAGTACCTTCTCGCCAATTTCGTTTACAGGCAGATCCCCTTTGTGGAGAAGAACCTCCAATACCGCAAAATCAGTCAACGACCCGCATCCCGACTTCTGAATACTCTCGCGGTCAAAGCGTAAAACAGCGTGAGACGCTTTCCAGAGTAAGAGGAAGAGGTGAGAGCCGGAATTTCGGTATATTTTCGTCACAGCTATAAGGTAAAAAGATATTCCTTGAGATCAAGGATAATGAGATCTCTCTGCATGTGTCTACGTTATTATCCCTGGTGAGGCGGCGGAGGGTGTAACCAGAGGTGCGGCGAGCTTTGTGAACGGAAGTTCCCATTCCTGCATCATGACTCCCCTCCTTTTCCAAAGCATATCCTTATACACATCTTTTTTCGCCAAATTTACGTCATGAATCCATATTTAAAGCTGCTCCCTTTGCTTGCAAGGGGAGGGGGACCGGCGTCAGCCGGTGGAGGGGTTTCTTCCCGGCGCAAATGGTTAAGAATAGGCACAGACTTCGCAGAGAACCCTTCCGTTCGGGCAAGCCGATCACCTTCCCTTGGTAGGGGAAGGAGCTTTCTAGACATCAAGTTTCAGTGTTCCGACTTGTGTATAAGGATATGCTGCAAGCAAGGGAGGAGTTACCTGAAAAACCGTACGAATTGACTGAAAACTCCCCGTAGTTGTGGTTACATCCAGCGGCGCATGCTACCTCGATTTGCAGGTGAGCCGAAAAAAGTTACGCAGTGACGATTGATCCTATGTTACGCGATTGTAACATTCAAGAAATTCGGTTGAACTCGGGCACCAATGGGAACCTTTCTAGCGATTTTTGGTAGCCTCGGTCTGTTTCTATTCGGAATGAGGATGCTGAGTGAAAGTCTGCAGAAATTCTCTGGCCATCAGTTGCGGGAATATTTGCGGAAGATGACCAAAAGCCGTTGGCGGGGTCTTCTCTGCGGAACGGGGATTACCGCACTGATCCAATCCTCATCCGCGACGACGGTGATGGTGGTCAGCCTCGTCAACGCGGGTCTGCTGACTCTAACCGAATCGGTTGGAATCATTCTGGGGGCAAATGTTGGGACGACCATGACGGCATGGATTATTTCTCTCTTCGGCTTCAAAATAAGCATCACTGCTTTTGCGGTTCCCATGGTTGGAGTGGGGATGGCCTTCCTTTTGTTTGCTCGAAAGGTGCGATTGAAAGACCTGGGTGAGTGCTTGATCGGATTTGGGGTCCTTTTTCTAGGCCTTGGTTTACTAAAAGAAGCGGTTCCGGATGTCTCTCCGGATTCTCCACTGATTGCTTTCGTTGCGGACCATTCTGGACAAGGAATCGGCTCGATTCTCCTCTTTGTTGGTCTGGGAGTCTTACTCACGATTGTCGTACAAAGTTCATCGGCAGCGATGGCCATCACCATTGCGATGGCGGTGAAGGGATGGATCAGCTATGACTTGGCCGCTGCGATCGTTCTCGGGGAAAACATCGGAACGACGATCACGGCGAACATTGCGGCACTGGCCGGCAATTTGAATGCGAAACGAGCAGCGTTGATGCATTTTTTTATCAACACCTTCGGGGTGGTATGGGTGATCGTGCTATTCGTGCCTTTCACTAATCTGGTGGTCAGTGCTATCCCTGGGGATGTATCTTCCCCAGCGTGGATTCCTGTATTCCTCGCCGCCTTCCATACTGCTTTTAACATCACCAACGTATTACTGATCATCGGTTTTACTCCGTGGTTGGTTCGCCTGGTTCAGAAAATTGGCCACGATCCGCAGACCGAGACGATTCGGTTCGAGCATATTTCAACCTCGGCCGCCTCGACTGGGTCTTTGGATGTCGTGGAAGCGGAGATGGAGACGTCCCGGTTGGCAGAAATGGGACTACAGATTTTCGATGTTTTCACCGATATTTTCCAAAACCCTGGTCCGGACGCCAAAGACCGGTTTCAGGTTGCAGAGAAGCTAGAAGATGACTGCGACCGACTGGCCTTTGATATCACTCGTTTCCTTTCCCACTGCTCGACGCGTCAGATGAGTGAGGATAAAGCCGATGATGCGGCGGTGCTTTTTCTAACCGTTTCCGAGCTGGAAGAGACCAGTGATGCGGCCTACCGATTGGCGCAGATTGCAGAAAGGCGAGCGCGGGAGGGGATCGTTTTCGATCCGATGGTTGAAGAGCGCCTCTCGGCTCTTTTCCGTCACCTCAGAGATTTCATGGAATTCGTCCTAAAATCCACCCGGGATCCAGCGACGGTCGCATCGATGGAGCACGCGGTGCAGTACCGCGATGGAATCAAAACCTCCATCAAATCCCTCCGCCAAAAACAAACCCAAGTGATGCACCGCAATGGTGACATCGACAGTGGCATGATGGCGATCGACCTCCTCAATTACCTCAAGGCGGTGAACAGCGACCAATTCAATATCATGCAGGCCCTCTGCCACCGTGCCTAATCTCCAAAGTTGCCTAGCAACGCTGTCAAATAATTGATATATAAGTTACCAGGTTACTTATAATTGACACCGATGTTCTGTGCTTAGCTGTTATCAATCATTGATTTAAGGATCTTATCGGAGTAGATCCCAGACGCTCTTGGCACGCCGCAAGGTGAGGGCTAGCTCTTTCTGGTCGAGGGCCTGCTTTGGGTCATCTCCGATTCCCCGGCGGGGGTCGATGTGGGCTTCGAGGCAAACGCCATCGGCTCCGTAAGCGATCGCGGCAAGGGTGGCGGCGGGCACGTAGGAGGCGCGGCCGGTCGAATGGGACGGGTCACAAATAACCGGGGCCCAGGTTTTTTCTTTGAGGAGCTGGGTGATCGATTCATCGGGATGGTTCCGGTAGCCGTCCAGCTTTGGTGTTGTTCCGCGGGGACAGAGGAGGATGCGTGGGTTGCCTGCTGCTGCCAGGTATTCAGCAGCAGCGAGAAACTCATCCGGCTCGGCCATATGACGTCCGCGCTTGAGAAGAATCCAACTCTCGGTCGGAGCCGACAGCTTCCCTACGGCTTTAAGGAGAGAGTAGTTGAGTGCATTGCGGGTGCCGATTTGCAGGACATCGACCTTCGCGTCGAGTGCTATCTGTAGCTGTTGCTCATCCATTACCTCGACCACGAGAGGGAGGCCCGTATTTTCACGAGCAGTGATCAGCACCTCGAGGGCGCGGCTGTCGCCCTGATAGGAGTAGGGCATGGTTCGGGGCTTCCAGACTCCCCCGCGAAGCAGTTGAGCTCCGGATTCTTTGACCATCTCGGCCGTTTCCAGAGTCAAGTTCGGCTCCTCCGGGTCGACGGTGCAAGGCCCGGCGATGAAAAGGGGATCGATTCCGAGAGCCGTCCCGCCGAGCACCAGTTTTTGCTGAGCCAATTCGGAATCTTTATCGAGAAGGCGATAGGCGGATTCGATGTGATCCACTCGATCCACGTAGTCCAGGCCGATTAACCGGTTGAACATGAGCTCGTGCCCCTCGTCGCCGAGGATGGCGTATATGTTTCGGTGTGCACCAACGATTTCCTGGATGCGACAGCCAAAATCTTCGACGATGTTGGTGACTTCCCCGAGCTGTTCGGGCGTTAAGCGGTCTTCCCGTGGTATGATCATAGCATTGTTTTAGGGAAATGATCCGCTTGTGGCAATCCGGAGTCTATTTTCAGCGAGCAGTAATTTGGGATTGATTTGGATCCTTTCGAGGGTAGGTGATAGTGATCAGTTATGATTGTAATCATTCCCGATATTCACGGTGAGGTGGGCTGGGTGCGTAGTATCCGGGACGCCCATCCCGATGCGACGGAATTTGTATGTCTCGGCGATTACGTAGATGGGCGCTCGCGAACATCATCGACCGTGGAAACGGTTCGATTCCTTCACGAATGGAAGGAGACGGACAGTGACCGCCTGACCTTGCTCACTGGGAATCACGATCTTCCGTACTGGGAAGTGTATCCGCAAGCGAAGCAGCGCCGCAAAATCTCGCCCCATGACCTGCGTTTTCCCTGTTCGGGATTTTCCCGGCGAACTGCCGAGACATTGGCCAAGGTATGGGATGAGAATTTTTGGAAAGGCTTGAAAATGGCTGTAATCCGTGAGGGTTGGGTGCTCTCGCACGCGGGTATTCATCCCGAGGTTTTTTCTCCAGAGAATACCGAAGATTGGATACCCGCGGTTGAAGTCTTTGCGGAAGAGGCTGATTCCGCTTTAAAGAATCTCCATCAGACTGATAGTGAGCACTCGGTCTTTGCCGCGGGATTCGCGCGCGGAGGGTTTGCTCCTGTGGGCGGCTTGGTCTGGTTGGATTTTCAAGTCGAATTCTCAGACGAACAACCGTTTCCGCAAATTGTGGGACATACGCGGGGTATAGAGCCCCGCCAAAAAGGCGAAAGCTGGTGTTTGGACTCGGGTCAGACGTCGTATGGGTTGCTCCATGAGGGGGGCCGATTGGAGATTAAAACGAACGAAAGCCGTTGATGAAGTAGGGCTTCGACCGGGAATGAAGCGTTTCTGCTTATAGCCGGCATCTTTTCAACCTGCGATGAACCCGCAAAGACTGTGGATTCTTTGCAATCACCGGGGTGTGTAATGTTTTTACCTTTTTTAGCAATGCCTGATTAAATTTGTTGATCCATCAATAAGAATGGGTAAATATTTGCCCATGAATAATTCCGGCGAAACCTTCTCTCGAGTGCAGAAAGAAATCGGATGCTTTGTTCGGGCGAAGAGGAAAGAGGCGGGGATGAGTCAGGAGGCGCTATCTGAAAAATGTGGGATCGTCCGGCGGACCCTTTTCAGCCTCGAAGCAGGTGAGGGAGCTAATTTGGGAACCCTGCTTTCCGTTCTGGCTGAGCTCGGGGCGCTGGAGTCATCGATGGAGGGGTTCCGAGAGAAAAGAACCAAAACCGTCCAGGCTCCCAAAGTGGAAAAACAGGTGGTGGAAAAAGAATCCACTACCGGAGGGAACCCCTGGGTAATGGACGACCACCTCAGGCTATAGTTCCGACAGGCTGCTAGCGCTGTTTGGTATTACTCATCAGCATGATATCCGTATATTGCAGTTTTCTCGCGAGATCGCGGGCGGTGTTCAGGATCAGCTGGGAGAAAAGTTCGATCTCTTCCCTGTGTAGTTTGTAAAGGGTTCTCCGGGAGAGAACGATCAATTCAGTTTCCTTGGCCGCGACGAAAGAGGCGGTATTGTTTATGAGAGAGAGCAGGGCGGCCTCCCCAAAGCTGTCGCCAACGGTAAACTGTCGCTTGGCGACCGTTTCTCCGTTTTGGGTGAGAAGCAGATTTACGCACCCGCGGAGGATAATGTGAATGTGCGTCGGTGTTTCCCCTTCATGAGCAATCGTCTCACCAGGTGGCACGACGCCTGTTTCGAGGCGTGGATAAAGCTTATTCAGCTGATCCTCGGTGAGCCCACCCAAAAGAGAAATCCGCTTTAGTTCTGCAGAGATTCCGGTGAAATCCGTAAGGGGACGATAGACTAACATGACGAAGAGGTATTGGGCACCACAAGTGCGTTCAAGTAACGCGGTCTTAGAAATATCACAGAAGGGTAGTCCCAAATCAATAATTTCAATTATCGGAACCGCAGTTTGAACTCGGCCAAGGCACAATAAAGCACGGGAACCACGAAGATGGTAAGGAGCGCCAGCATCATTCCGCCAAAGGTGGGTATTGCCATGGGGACCATTATGTCAGAACCGCGCCCCGTCGAGGTGAGGACGGGAAGGAGGGCGAGCAGCGTAGTCGCGCTGGTCATGAGGGCCGGGCGAACCCGTCGAACCCCCGCCTCGATCACCGCTTCCCGGATGGCTGACAAGGTCTCGGGTTTGCGCTCCCTGAAAACGGTTTGCAGGTAGGTACACACGATGACGCCGTTGTCGGTCGCGATACCGAAGAGAGCGAGAAAGCCGACCCATACCGCGACGCTAAGGTTGATGGTTCCCATCTGAAATAATTCGCGCAGATTTTCACCGAAAATGGATATGTTGAGAAACCAGGGTTGTGCATAGAGCCAGAGGAGGAGAAAGCCCCCGGCCAGAGCAAAGAGTATGGACGAAAAGACAAAAAGAGTATCCGAGATCCGTCGGAACTGGAGGTAGATGATCAGTCCGATCAAAACGAGTGCGACAGGAAGCACGATGAGCAACTTTTTTTCGGCCCGGACCTGATTTTCGTAACTGCCCGTGAATCGATAGCTCACTCCGGCTGGGATTACGAGTTCGCCTGCCTCGATTTTCTCTTGGAGGTAATCGCGCGCTTGCTCCACAACCTCGACCTCGGCGTAACCCTGTTTTTTATCGAAAATGACATAACCCACCAGGAAGGTGTCCTCGCTCTTGATGACTTGGGGACCGCGCTGGTAGCGAATAACGGCGAGCTCACGGAGGGGGATCTGTGTGGAATCGGGGGCGGCGACAAGGATATCCTCGATCGATTCGATAGAATCGCGCAGTTCCCGTAAGTAGCGAACACGGATTGGGTATCGCTCTCTCCCTTCAACGGTCCAAGTGATCGGCTTCCCTCCGAGGGCTACCTCAATGACGTCCTGAATCTGGCCGATTCGTATCCCGTATCGCGCAGCGGCATCCCGATCAATATCGATTTCCAGATACGGCTTGCCGACGATCCGGTCTGCGAGGACGGCGTCGGATTGGATGGACGGCACTTCCTTGAGCAATTCCTCAATACGAAGCGCCATGCTCTCAATCGTTTCGAGGGATGGACCATAGACCTTGAGGCCCATGGGTGCCCGCATTCCACTTTGCAGCATCACGATACGTGCGGCGATGGGCTGTAACTTCGGTGCGGAGGTAGTGCCGGGAACGGATGCCGCGGCCACGATCTCCTTCCAGATATCATCCGGCGATTTGATTTTGTCACGCCACTGCCGGAAGGGTCGTCCCTTGTCATCCGGAATCAGTTCCCCTGCATTATCGCGGAGAAATTCTCCTTCTTCATTATTATAGGCAAAGGTTAGGACGCGGCCGTTTGCATCGGTGATAAATTCCGAGCGGTAGGAAATGATCGTCTCAATCATCGATACCGGTGCCGGATCGAGCGGGCTATCGACGCGGCCCAGTTTCCCCACCGCACTTTCCACCTCAGGAATTGCTTGAATCGCGATGTCCTGTTTGCGCAAAACATCCATCACCTCACCAATGGATGCGTGGGGCATTGTTGTCGGCATGAGGAGAAAGGACCCCTCATCGAGGTCGGGCATGAACTCTTTTGCGAGTTCCGGGAATGCGTGGTAGGCGGCTGAATAGGCATCGGTTTTCTTAATGAATCCCGGCAGCCAGCCGAAGACACTGCCCCAACCGAGCCAGATGACCAGACCGCTGCAGACGATCGCCAAGCTACCGGCGAGAAATAGGCTCTTGGCTTTGAGGATAGCAGTGAGGATGGCCGCGTAGAATCGGATAAAAAGATAGAAGAACCCGAGTAGGCCTCCTATGGCCAGAAGTACGAAAAGAACGTTGCTCGTGGTTTCCTCCGGCCCTATCGGTTGCCAGTCGGTCGCGAGCCGCACCCCGACGACGATGGCGACGAGATAATTGAAACCAATAGAGATCCCGCGATAAACCCGGGATGGGAGCGATTTCCCGAAAAGCTGGAAGACGGCCACGCCCACCATCAGCGCGCCCAGCCACCAAGGGAACCAGGGCAGCACAATCGCTCCGGCGATTCCCATCAGAGCGATCCCGACCCACAACCCGGTCTTTGCCAGACCGGGACGAAGTCGTCCGGCCACAAACCAATGGGCGAGCGGAGGGATGACAATGAGCGCGACTACGATGGATCCGATCAGGGCAAAAGTCTTTGTGTAGGCAAGCGGTTGGAAGAGCTTCCCCTCGGCTCCCTCCATGAAAAAAATGGGAAGAAAGCCGATCACGGTCGTAAGCACTGCCGTGACCACGGCTCCACCGACTTCGGAGCAGGCTTTGTAGACAATTTCCAAAGCCGGGGGTCGATCCTCCTTCCCTTCCTGCTCGTCCAGATGCCGGAGAATGTTTTCAATCAGAACGATCCCCATATCGACGATGGTCCCGATCGCGATCGCGATCCCCGAGAGGGCAACTACGTTGGCGTCGACCCCGAAAAGTTTCATCCCGACAAAAGTGAAAAGCACGGCCAAGGGGAGTACTCCCGAAATCAGTGCGGCTCCCCGCAAATGCAGAACCATAACGATTACGACGATGATGGTGACGAGGATTTGCTGTCCGACCGCACTCTCCAGGGTGCCAAGAGTTTCGTAAATCAAACCGGTTCGGTCGTAGAAAGGAACGATGGAAACCTGGCTGACAGAACCATCTTCCAGAGTTTTCTTCGGCAGTCCCGGGGAGATTTCGGCGATTTTTTCCTTGATCCGTTGGATGACCGCGAGAGGGTTCTCGCCATAACGGGTGACGACGACACCGCCGACCGCCTCAGCTCCCCCTTTGTCGAGAGCCCCTCGCCGGAGGCCCGGTCCAAAGCCGATTTCGGCGATTTGTTCGAGAGTAATGGGCACGTTCTCTCGTTGGGTGATGACGGTTTTGCGCAGGTCGTCGAGGCTTTCGATCTGGCCGAGCCCCCGGATTACATATTCGGCGGAATTGATCTCGATCGTTCGTGCCCCGACATCCCGGTTGCTCGATTGGACTGCGGAAAACACCTCCTGCAAGGTGACTCCGAAACTGCGGAGAGCGTCTGGATCGACATCGATCTGATATTCTTTGATGAAGCCACCGATGGAAGCGACCTCGGCGACGCCGTCGACACCCTGAAGTGCGAAGCGGACATACCAATCCTGGATCGTCCGCAATTCCTGAAGGTCCCATCCCCCGGCGGGATCTTCGGAGCCGGGGTCGAGGCCTTCCAGCGTGTACCAGAAGACCTGTCCCAACGCCGTGGCATCGGGTCCCAGTCTTGGGGATACCCCCTCCGGAAGTGTCTGCGGGGCGAGGCTGGAAAGCTTTTCGAGGATGCGGCTCCGCGTCCAGTAGAACTCCGCGTCCTCGTCAAAGATGATGTAGATCGAGGAAAACCCGAACATTGAATAGCTCCGCACCGTCTTCACTTCGGGCAGCCCCAGAAGAGCCGTTGTCAGCGGATAGGTGATCTGGTCCTCGATATCAGCCGGAGATCGTCCGGCCCATTCGGTGAATACGATCTGCTGGTTTTCCCCAATGTCAGGGATCGCGTCGACGGGCACCGGGTCGCGCGGCAACAGTTCCATCTTCCAGTCGAAGGGAGCGACCAGAACTCCCCAGAAAATCAAGCCGGCAGTCAGCAAGAGAACGACCAGCTTGTTCTCCAAAGAGAAGCGGATGATGCGGTTAATCATGTCGGGTTAAAATAGTGCCTGCTTGTACAAGTAGTTGAATCGTCAAATAAAAATTTTTGCTTCTGCGCGGAAAATCTACGTTTCGGATGGCTTCGCGATTGTTTGGTGGGACAAACGACTTTTTGGGCCGATTTGCTATGGGGTTGTCGCGGGGTTCCATTCCTCCAAAACCGCACCGCACTTCAGCATCGACGCTCCGAAATATGGGTTGCGAAGGTTGTCGTTGGCCTGGAGCCATTCGGCGCCCTTGTCTTCATAGACCATGGGGCAGAACATTTCGAAAACGGTCTCTGGCAACAAATCGCGATGATCGCGGAGGGCAGCAATCATGGCGTCGGAGAGGACTTCAAAGTGGGGGCGGCGGATTTCATCCAAACTAGTGGCCCCTTGCAGGGTATGGATTCGTTCAGCGAGGGCGCCTCTGTGACCGGTTATTTCCATCATCGCCCCCAAAGCTTGTTTTGCCTCATCGAGGTTGTCGTTGGCGAGGGCTTCTTGGAGGCCGAGGTAGGAAGGAAGGAGAGCCGCCGCGGTTTCCGGAGCGAGTCCCGGTCCGACTTCCGAATTGGCATTATCTTCCCTGTCCATCTCCTCCGAATCATTGCCACCTTTTGAGTCTGCGGCGCTCATCATGCTGGGTTTGGCTTGGATTTGCAGAGCGCTGTCGATCTTGAAGGCTCCGTTGGTGACGACGCGCTCGCCTTCCGACAACCCGTTCTCAACGAGAAAATAATCACCCGCACGGGTGCCGAGTAGGATTTCGCGGCCTTCGTATGTGGGGCCGTCCGCATCGGGGATCTCTACGTAAACAATGGACCGCTTTCCGGTTCGGAGAACGGCTGAGACGGGAACCAAAAGGGGAGGTCCCTGTTCGACTGAGTCAACGAGACCGAGGTCTTCGGCTGGCACGAGGTCCATCCCGCACACATCGCAGGTGCCGGGACCGTCTTTCATGATTTCCGGGTGCATGGGGCTGACCCACTTCCCAGCGAGCTCGAATCCGACGGGTCTGCCCTCCTCGCCGAGCTTCACTTCCACGATGCCACGCGCGAGCATCCCCGGTTTTAAATCCCCGTCGGGGTTGGGCACATTGACGCGGACAGGAATGGTGCGGGTGACCGCATCTACGCCGGGCTCGATGAAAACAATGGTTCCCTGGAATGTTTTTCCGGGAAAAGCCTGAACGGTGAATTCGACTTTCTGCCCGTAGCGGAGTTTGGCGAGATCGGATTCAAAGGCGTTGAGCGTCAGCCAAAGTTCCGACAAATCCGCGATTTTAAAAAGGGCGTCCCCCGTTTTCACATAATCGCCCTCGCGGACATTTTTGGAAAGAACGGTTCCACCGATCGGCGATTTGAGAACGAATCGGTCGCTGGGTTGTCCGCTGGCTAGAATTTCCTCGATCTGTTCGGGTAGAAGTCCCCAGAGGCGCAGCTTTTCCCGGGCGATCTTAGTGATGGGTCCGTCCGGGTTGCTTTGGTAGGCAGAGAGTAGCTCGCGGGAGGCTGTAACTAACTCAGGGCTGTAAACACTGGCGAGGTGTTCTCCTTTTTTAACCGGAATTCCGGTGAAGTTGATGTATAATTCGTCAATTCGAGCGGGGAAACGGGCCGTGAGTGACTTGAGGCGGGTCTCATCAGGGTCAAGATTCCCGACGAGGCGGACCTCTGCAGTAGCGTAATCACGGCGGACAGGGGAGGTCTCGATCTCAGCCAGCACGCGAGCGTTTTCGCTAAGAGTCAGGGTGCCGGCGGGAGTGTCTTGCTGACCTGTTTCGAGTGGGATCAGATCCATCCCGCAAATGGGGCAGTCTCCGGAGGTAGTGCTCTGGATCTGCGGATGCATGGAGCAGGTCCAGATCGTTGGTTCGGCCTCGGACCCGTTAGCCGATTCGTCGCGAGACGAGTGGAGATCGGTCGGAGAGGAGTCGGCGGACAGAAAGTATCCGAGGGCAAAGGCGATCAGTGCGATGAGAACTGCGCCAAGACTGTTGCGGGAGCGAGGCGTCATGGAGTGGGTGAAGGTTGGGCGGTGCTTGCAGCGTATTCGCCGTTATTACCGGTGAGGGTTTTGAGGCGGATTGCCTGGATGCGTGCGTCGGCGGCTGCACGCCAGTAGAGTAAATTGAGATCGAGAAGAGAGCGCTCACTGTCGATGACCTCGAGGATGTCGATGATGCCCGCCTTGTAAGAAGTGCGGCTGTTCTCGACCGCCTGTTCGGCGAGCCCGAGCAGATCCTCTCCGTAGAGAACGAGCCGGCGGTTGGCATCACGAAGTCGAGTTACCGTTGCGGTAAATTCCGATTGAAGCGCGAGCTGCTGGCTCCGCAGTTCTTCCATGGAGGCGCGGCGTTCGGCCAAAGCCTGAGCTCGGAGGCCGTCATTTTTACCAAACCAGATGGGTAGATTGACGGCTAGAGAGAGGGCCCATGGATCGCGGCCCGCATCGGGAGTATTCGGATTTACGGTCGGATCGCCGACCTGAATGTAGTTCAAGCCAAAGGTGAGGTCGGGATAGGCGGCCAATCGTGCCTCGCGGGCGCGGGCATTTGTCTCCACAACCCGCTGGCCCACGGCTAAAAGGGCAGGGTTCCCCGCAATGGAAATGTCCTGCGTATCCGGGCCGAGCTCGACAGGTGCGGGAGAATTCCAGTTTGGAAAGGGTGGAAGAGATTCCATCGGGAGATCGAGCAGTTCGGACAATCGAGCCGCTTGCACAACCCGTTCTTGTTGCAAGGAGGCAAAACGGTCGCCGACCCGCCCTATCTCGACTTGAAGCCGCAAGAGAGCGTTGAGGGAACCGCCCGTGCGCACTTTTTCTTCAACGGCCGGTGTCAGTTTTTCGAGGAGGGCCAAGTTCTCATCGACCAATTCCAGGGCCTGCCCGGTGAAGGCATATTCGTAAAAAGCTTTTGCGAGGTCATTTTTCAGTGCGAGCTCCCTGCTTTGCGAGGCATATCGCATGGAAGCTGCGGCAGCGATAGCGGAGTCTTTTCGCGCACCCAAAGTACCAAACCACGGATAGCGTTGTTGGAGGTTTAGAATATTTTTCTGCGGGCCCGTTCGGGTCTGAACGGATTCGAAGAAATGGCTGACGCTGAGCATCGGATCCGGCGGTGCGCCCGCTTGTTCTACCCGGGCAGCCGCAGCATTTCGCCGGGCAATGGAGGCGCGGAGAGCAGGGTTTGTCGCGACAGCGCGTTCCCAATAGTCTGCGAAAGTCGATTCCGCGGTTGGGAAGGGGGCAGGGGGGGTCGTGCTGGCTCCGCCTGAAGAATTGAGGGTTAAAGAAAGTAAAAGTACGACCGCAGCCCGCGAACGACATCTTGGAACGGTCCCCCGTCGGCAAAATTGGAACAACTTACCCAGCACAAGTGAACTATTTACAGAGAGCGGTCATCTTGCAAGCAAGACCATGGGCAATTTTAGTTGGCATGGCACGTGCTTAAATAGACAGGTTCGAAAAAAAAATCCGGACCGGTTCGGGGTGCACAAGCCCGGGCGCGTTTCTTCTACAAACAATCCAAACAGAAATATGAAAAACAAACTCAAGAAACTAGGACTCTCCTGGATGTCTGTCGCGCTATTCGCGGGCATCGCCGGGTTCGCCGGAGCGGCATCCGCTCAGGAGGAAATGGTCGATGTCGATACAGAGGAGGTCGTCGTTGAATTCGGCGATGCTTACGGTGCCTTCATGGCCGATGCATCAGCTTCCGCATTCTTCACAATCAGTAATCTGTGGCTCCTGATCGCCGCTGCATTGGTTTTTACCATGCACCTCGGTTTTGCTACACTCGAATCGGGTCTTACCCAATCGAAGAATACGGTAAACGTTCTCTTCAAGAATGTCTTCATCATTACGATGGGTATTCTGACGTACGCCTTCTGGGGCTTCAATAGTATGTACCCGGGTGAAATGGGCGTCGATTGGAATGGTTATTTCGCTCCAGGCTCTTGGTTCGACGTAGACGCCAGCATGGCAATGATGTCATCCGAGTACGCCGATTACACTTGGTACACGGACTTCATCTTCCAGGCGATGTTTGCTGCTACTGCGGCTACAATCGTTTCCGGTGCTGTCGCTGAGCGCGTAAAGCTTCCAAGCTTTATGATCTTCGCAACGATCCTCGTAACCTTTGCTTACCCAATTACCGGTTCATGGGAATGGGGCGGTGGCTGGTTGAACGGCAACTTCCCAGATGCTGAATTCGTCGATTTCGCGGGATCCTCGCTGGTTCACGGGTTCGGTGGATTCGCTGCTCTCGGGTGCGTCCTCGTACTCGGTGCTCGTCGTGGCAAATATGTCGACGGCAAGATCAAGCCTATTGTTGGTCACAGCATGCCTTTGGCTACCATTGGTGTCTTCCTCCTTTTCTTGGGGTGGTTTGGATTCAACGGTGGTTCGGTTCTAAACGCCGATCCTTACCTAGTATCTCTAGTATTCGTCACGACTGCTCTTGCGGCCGCTGGTGGTGCCATGGGTGCAATCTTCCTGTCATGGGTCCTTCTCCGGAAGCCTGACCTCTCGATGGCTCTGAATGGTATATTGGCTGGTCTCGTAGGGATCACCGCTGGTGCGGACACGATCTCACCTGCCAATTCCATCATTGTTGGTCTCATTGCAGGCGTGATCGTCGTTGTAGCGATTATCTTCTTCGACAAGATCAAGATCGACGATCCAGTTGGTGCCATCTCCGTTCACGGGGTTTGCGGTATCTTCGGAACGCTCGCCGTTGCTCTCTTCGGAGATGCAGCTCCATTCAGCACGCAGCTGATCGGAACTCTGTCTATCTGCGGATTCGCATTCGTTGTTTCGGTGGTTCTATTCCTTCTCCTGAAGGTGACTATCGGCATCCGGGTATCCGAAGAAGAAGAAGCCGAAGGTCTCGACATCGGCGAACACGGTCAAGAAGCCTACGCGATCAAGCCCAGCTGATCGTCGGTTATCCTTGTAACTACGGATAGTATCCAGTAACCTAAATATTAGAAAAAATATCTATGAAACTCATCAAAGCCATCATCAAACCCTTCAAACTTGAAGAAGTTAAGGAGGCACTAGCCGAAATCGGCATCGAAGGCATGACCGTGACAGAAGTGAAAGGCTTCGGTCGCCAAAAAGGTCATACTGAGATCTACCGCGGCAGCGAATACACGGTGGACTTCCTTCCTAAGGTAGAGCTCGAAGTAGCGGTTTCCGCTGAGCTCGCCCAGAAGACGGTCGAAACCATCGTAAAGGCAGCCAAAACCGGCAAGATCGGCGACGGCAAAGTCTTCGTCCTCCCCATTGAGGAGTGCGTCCGTATTCGGACCGACGAGACCGGCGAAGCCGCTCTCTAAAGAGTCCAGTAAGGATTTACTTGCAAGCGCCTCCCGGTCTGACCGGGGGGCGCTTTTTTTGTGGCGTGCTCGCTTGCGGAGGGTTGGTGCCTGCAGTGCCGCTATGCTGAACGCGATGCAGGCGTCCGCAAGCGGACACGCCACAGGGGGAGTGATGTTTGTGGCGTGCTCGCTTGCGAGCGTCTCCCCCCTGCGATCAATCCACCAGGCGAATTCTCACTGGATCGAGATCGGCGCTGCCGAGGTTGAGGCTTTCCCCGTAGCGGAAAAAAAGTGGCTCTGGGAGTATGGGGTCGAAGTCGCGCTCGAGTCGACTGGCGTTGATGGCAGCAAGGGCGTAGCGATCCAGCAAAAGTGGATCGGTACTGAGCATGATCTCGGGTCGCGAATTGGTATAGTGAGCGTTGAAACGCGGGCCTCCTATGAATTGGTATTTTTCCAGACTGAGAATGGAGAAGAGCCAGGATCGCCGAAGTTCCGGGATGGCGGCGATTTCAACGGCGGAACTGGCGGCACTAACCGGGCGGGAAAAGAAACGGGATTGATTGCTCACGGCCCACACCCCGGCATTGGCAACAGCCCCACTTAGCCCCAGCACGGGGTGTTCGACGGCGACCGGTAGATTGATCCAGAAGTCGAGGTCAAATAGAAGGGGTGCGGGTAGAAAGCTCTTACGATCCTCATCCCCTTCGAGGAGGTTTGCCCGTTCAGCATTGTCGCTTGCCCCGAGTAGAGGGTCCGGTGGCAGCGGGCTTTCGTAAAACCAGTCTTCCAGATGATTACCGGGTTCATTCAAGGCAATGACTGGAAGGCCCTGGAAGTTGTCTCCGCCCTGACTCAGTGGCGGCAGGTAGCCGGCGGTTCGGAGACGGCGACGATCCAGATCGGCAATGGAGATATTCTCACGGGCAAAACCTCGCTCGGTGAGGGCGTCCGCCAGAGCAAGAACGAGAGCGGGCGGGGTCCGCAAGCCGGTGCCGGAGTTGGTGTAAATTTTCAAAACGACTCTTCCGGTCGATCCCGGGATTATTGGGGCGTTGTTTTTTTCCCATTCCTTGAGGAGGGCTGGCACGGCGACTCCATAATCGAGCGCTTCATCCTCTTTGGGTTCAGAATATAAATAGGCTGGATCCTGAATCTTCAGGGGTTGTGCCATGCTGGAAGCCAACCCGGTCAAAAACAGGGCAAGAAATAGGCACTTGAATCCATCAAAGTTCACAGGCATTGGCTAGCAGGGTCCGGGCTGTCTGTCGATGATCGAGGTAAGAAGGGAGAACGAGGATGCTTGCAAAGCGGCATACCTACAGCAACACTCGCCAAATGGCACGCCAATCTCGCAGAGCCCTTTCCATTTCCATTTTCCTCTTCCCGCTTTTCCTATTCGTCGGATGCAGCGATCCAGAAGCGCAATTTTCGGAGCGTTTCGAGCGTGCCCAAACCCTTGTGCAGCAGGGTCAGTTTGATTCCGCTATCGAGGAACTGAACCGGCTGAACGAAGAATACCCTGGACGCGGGGTGGTTCTTCGCGAAATGGGCCGGGCCAATGAGGGTGCCGGAGAAACTTTTTTTGCCGGTTTATTTTATGAACAAGCTGGGAGGATCGATCCGGAGTTTGCAGAGTCGTTGTTCCCAGCCGCCGAAATTTTTGCGGCAGAGGGAGAAGGGGACCGAGCCCTGGGAGCGATCGATGATTATTTGATTCTCTATCCTGACGATGATGCGGCTTGGAGACTTTCAGCCGATCTACACGCGCAGGCAAATCGCCCTCAGTCAGCCTTGAGTGCGCATCTCCGGGCGGAACGCCTGGATGGGCCTTCGAGAAATCCTGAATACGCAGCAGAAGTGGGAGATCTCTATCTGGAAGCGGGCAATCTGGCGCAGGCTGAGATTTATTATCAGACCGCTTTGACGGATGCTCCTGACGATCAATTTCGCGCGTTGATGGGTCTGTTGGTCGTCTACTACCAGTCCGATAATTTTCCTCGTGCAGAGGAAACCTTGATAACTTTGGATGAAGAATTCCCCGGGGCCGTAGAGGCGAGTGCCATTTCGACAGCCCGCGAGGAAATCCAGTTGTGGAGAGCGACTCAAGACGAGCTTGCTGCCCAAATTGTACGGTTGGAATCGGTTAAGGAGGAAGAACAGGAAGAAAGCGGGTCCGGTGCTGATGAAGCAAGTGATGACGGTGAGGGCCTTCCTCCCGGGGAGGGAACCAATGGCGACATCGCGATGTCGGATGAGAATAAAATCAATGGGGATACGCCTGCGGCGCCCATGGGTAAGTTTGCGGGTCTTGAGGAAGCGGAACAGGCGGTAGTCGAGGAGGAGCTCCCCCCACCGCCTCCATCGCCGACAACTGCCGAGTTGGCTTTTGCTGCCCGGCAAGCGGGGGAACTGCAGGATTCCATACAGCTTTTCTGGAAAGCGGTTCAAGAAGATCCTGATGATGCCGAGCTTTGGGCGGAATTATCGGCTACGTATCTACGAGCGGGCGAGCCGGACAATGCGGAAATCGCAATTTTGGAAGCATTGCGGCGAGACCCGTCCAGCCTGCAGTTCACCCTCACTTATCTGAAGGTGGTTCAGCAATCCCGTTCGCAGGCCCGTTTTCTGGAAGAACTGGAGAGTGCTTACAACCGGATTCCCAACAGTCCGGACATTGTTTTATCCTTGGCAAGAGTCTACGGACAGCCTGGGGGTAATCCCACAAATGCCGCTTACTATTATAAGAAGTTTATCCAAATGGCACCCGGACATCCAGAGGTAGCTACCGCGCGTCGTGAATTGAACGCACTTCCCTGATCCGGTCAGTATGCCAGTTATATCAAGGCAAACGATAGATGAAGTCCGCCGACGTGCGAACCTCGTCGAAATAGCGAGTCGTTACACTGCTCTTAAACGGGCAGGCAGGGAGTATCGTGGGTTGAGCCCATTTACAGAAGAGAAGACACCCTCTTTCTTTGTGAATCCAGAGAAGAACGTCTTTTCCTGCTTCAGCACCCAAGAAGCCGGCGATGTCTTTGGATTTGTCCAGCGTTTGGAAAATCTGAATTTCCAGGAAGCGGTCGAACAGTTGGCGGAACGTGTCGGGGTTACGATCGAATACGAAAAAGGGGGGCCGTCCCGGCAGGAAATGTCGCTGCGGAAGCAACTGTTTGAAGTAAATGCGCAGGCGGCTGCTTATTTTGCAGAATGTTTTCAAAAGACGGATGCAGAGGGTGATGCCATCCGCGCCTATTGGACGGAAGAAAGAAAATTCAAACCGGAGACGGCAAAAGATCTGGGAATAGGGGTAGCGCCGGTCAATCCAAAGGCACTCGTTGATTTTCTTGGGAAGAAAGGGTTCTCGGATAAGGTGCTGGATTCATCGGGTCTTTTTTATGATCGGCGAGGGGGCGGGCGCTTCTTTCCCCGATTTCGTGGGCGCTTGATGATCCCCATACGCGACGTGCAGGATCGTGTCATCGCCTTCACGGCGCGGGTCACCCCTCTATTGCCGGAAGACGACAAGACTCGAGACGCAAAATACGTGAACTCTCCCGAGACTCCCCTTTTCCAAAAACGACGAGTCGTTTTCGGTCTGCATCATGCAGGGGCAGTGGTCCGGGGCGGTGGTCGGTTTCTATTGGTTGAGGGGCAGTTGGATGTGATCCGCTGCTGGGAAGCAGGCATCAACGAGGCGATTGCCCTGCAAGGGACTGCTGCCGGAGAGGAACAATTTCTTTTACTCAAGCGGTTCTCCGGTGGGGTTGATGTGCTCCTCGATGGGGACCGCGCGGGGAGGGGCGCAGCCTTCAAGCTGCTCTCGATCGGATTTCGCGCCGGGGTTGATTTACGATTTGCACCCTTGCCGGAGGGAGTGGATCCAGATGATTTGCTCGTGGAAAAAGGGGCGGAGGAGCTTCAAAAAATTCGAGCCGCGGCAGAATCACCCATTCGATTTGGGCTCAACTACCTCGCTCCGAGCCCAGGAACGCTCGATGTGGCTTCCCGCGCCGGGGTGTTTGAGGAATTGTTTGCACTGCTCCGGCAAATGGAGTCGGACGTGACCCGAAAGGATTTTATTGACGAAATGGCCCGCTATTTCCGAACGGACACCCAGGCTGTCAGCAATGATTACAACCGATTTCTGCGGAAAGGTGCGGCCCCATTGACCGAGCGACGCCCCGAGATGGCCGCTCCGGCCTCGGATCTTCGGTTGACAGGCAACGAGGAGGTGCTACTCTTTCTGGCTTTGCAATTCCCAAAGATCCGTGAAATATTTATGCAAACATCTATCTGTGAATGGATTACAGAAGACACTTCCGAAGCCCGGCTTTTGCGCCGTTTGGGTTCGGAATTGGTCGAAGGTTCCTTCACGTCTGTGGATGAATTCAGGGATCAGTGCGAACTCGAAGAAGAGCGAGCAATTCTTGCCCGTATTCTTGTTCGTGAAGTCGATCTTGAAGAACCAGAAAGGACGGCTGAACGAACCTTCCAAGAACTGGTTCGCAAGTTTGCCACTAAGGAAATTGCCCATCTCGTAGATAACATGAATGCACTCCCGCCGGGCGACCCAGAGCTTCAAACTCTGCAAGTTCGCCGTCGAGAGCTTCGAAATTTGATCCAGAAACCGCCCGTCCTAGCCACTATTTCCTAATGCCAGCGAAAGCTCCCACAAAAAAGTCCAAAGCAAAGTCCTCTACTAAGAAGTCCACTGCACGGAAAACAACCGCCAAAAAAAGTAGCCCAGCGAAGAAGAGCGCTGAAATTGCAGCGCCCGCAGAAGGGACAGCAGCAAAGGATGTTGTGAAGAAGGCCCCTGCAAAAAAAGCAGCGAAGAAGATCTCCGCCAAGAAAAAAGCAGCGAATCAGGCCGCGGATTTAAACGCTGCGGATGAGATCCAGAAAAAGGCGATCAAAGGGGGGTCCTCAGCTGAGAAAGGAGAGCTCAACGATAGAATCCGCGAACTGATCAGCAAGGGTCGCGGACAGGGCTATCTCACTTACAAGAACCTGAACGAAGGTCTTCCGGAAAGTCTGAACAACACGGAAGACATTGATAACGTCATTCAGATTCTTGCGAATCTGGAGATCGAGATCCTCGACAACGAAGAGGTCGAGAAATTCAAGGAACGAAAGGAGAAGAACGAGACAACCGAGGCCCGGGAAGCACAATACGACATCCTCGACGATCCTGTTCGGATGTACCTCAAGCAAATGGGACAGGTGCCTCTTTTGACGCGGGAACAAGAAGTCGCGATCTCCAAGCGGATAGAAAATGCGGAGCAAAAAGCTCAGGATCTCCTGTTTTCAACGGGCCTTTCAAATTCTTTCCAAATCCGAATTGCCGAACGCTTACTCTCACGTGACGAACGTTTCGACCAAGTCGTCCTGGATAAGCGGATTGATAGCCGTGAGAATTACTTCAAGGGACTGCCAACTTGGATCGAAAAGGCAAATAATTTGGAAACCAAGCTGGACCGCGCTTGGATCGATTCCTTCGACGGAACCTCTCCGTCGAACTGCAAGAGAGCGCGAACCCGGTTCAAGAAATATTTGGGTGAACTGAAGCCGATTCACAAAAAGTTTTGCTTCAAGCTCAAGATTTTCGAAGAATTTCTGAAGGGCATTGAATCGGCCGTACGAGAGGCGGAGGATTTGGTCGAAAGTCTGGAGGTGGCCGATATGGCAGGAATCCGGAAAAAGAAACCAATCAATACAGGCAAGGTGGAAGATCGACTCTTGGAAATATCAAGAGAGCGTAGGATTGAAGCGCGTGATTTGGTGACCGAAATCTCTGCCGTTCGAAAAGCGGTGCGGGAAGCGCATAAGGCAAAGACCGAGATGGTGGAAGCCAATCTGCGACTCGTCATCAGCATCGCCAAGAAGTATACCAATCGTGGACTCTCCTTCCTGGATTTAATCCAAGAGGGCAATATGGGTCTGATGAAGGCTGTTGAAAAATTTGAGTACCGTCGCGGGTATAAATTTTCCACTTACGCTACGTGGTGGATTCGCCAAGCGATCACACGATCAATTGCGGATCAGGCGCGGACGATCCGTATTCCGGTTCACATGATTGAGACCTTGAACAAGGTTCTTCAGATCCAGAAACTTTTACTGCAGGATCTCGGCCATGAGCCGACTCCTGAGGAAGTAGCTTCTGAGATGAATATGCCGGTCGAAAAGGTCAGCCAAATCCTCAAAATGGCCCAACAACCGGTCAGTCTTCAAAGTCCTGTAGGGGATTCGGATGACACCAATTTTGGGGACTTCATCGAAGACAAAACTGCCGAAAATCCATATGACCAAACGGCATACTCCTTGTTGCGGGAGAAAATCGTCGATGTCCTGGATAGTTTGAGCGAGCGGGAGAAGAAAGTTCTTTCACTGCGTTTCGGTCTGGTGGATGGCTACAGCCGGACCCTGGAGGAGGTTGGTCGACAATTTCAGGTGACGCGTGAACGCATCCGTCAAATCGAGGCCAAAGCGCTGCGGAAGATGAGACATCCAACCCGCATTCGCCAGTTGCATGGATTCTTTGACTCGGACCAAGCTCAGGAGGGATCCGGACCAAACGAATTTATGATCGGCCCTGGGGACAAGTCTAAGAAGTAATGCTCGCAGCAGTGAATTGGCGAAGCTTGGGCATCGGTCTATCAACCGTGCTGCTTCTACTTTCTACTGCCTGCAAGTCTTCTAACAACGACGGACCGACCGATTCGGAAACAAACGGTTTCGGTGCGGACAATCAATCGTTGCGCTTTAACCCCAGTCTGCGAATTGGTGAAGTTGTCTGGAAGAATGAGCGCGATGATTTTGCGGTGGTTCGATTGGATGCTCCCAGTCAGCCTTTTGAACCAGCATTTCTTTTGGCGCTCGACCCCGCCGGGACGGAACTGGCCGGTGTTCTAATCGGTGGCGGAGCGATTGAAGGACGTTCTTTTGGGGCAAGAATCGTTGAGGGAGAGATTTCCGACGGAGCGGAGGTCCGGATACCTGGTCCCGAGTGGACGGAGTATTTATACAACCGCTATAATCAGTTGGATAACCTTCCGCCGGCAAGAAGGTGAAGGTATGAAGGCTACTCGCCGCGGAGTGCTTTGAGCACAATGCCGGGGGTTAGTGTTTCCGGTAAAATGTTAGGGTCGTCTCTTGTTGGCAGGTAAACCAAATTTACGGGAACAGCGGCTTTCCCCAGCACCGTTAGACGCCGGGTAATAGCGGGATCTTCGCTCGTCCAATCCGCCTTCACCAAGGCAACGTCATTCTTTTCGATAAATGAAAGCACTTCGGAGGAGGAAAAGACGACCGCTTTGTTAACCTGGCAAGTGGCACACCAGCGAGCGGTAAAATCGACGTAGACGATTCTTTTGTTTTCCCGTAAATCAGCGACAGTTTCGGGCGACCAATCAATCCACTGCAGCTGACTTTCCTTTGGATATCCGTAAAGTAGTGTGGCAGCTAGTAGAATGAATGCCCCGAGGCTGGCGATTCTGCGCTTAGTTTTTGCCAGGTGGGGCTTCGCATAGCGCCCGTAGATCCAGACGGCTAAAGCTATCAGTGTCAGGGATAGGAGTATATTCAGGAGCTTGTCTCCTTCCACTTGGCCGGCGAGAACATAGACGAGCCATCCAACGGTGGCATAGAGAGGGAATGCCATTAGCTGTTTGAGGGTTTCCATCCAAGCGCCGGGTTTGGGCAGTATCTTCAGCAGAGCTGGAAACAAACTGAGCAGCAGATAGGGAGCGGCCAGTCCGAGGGCAATGCAGGTAAAGGTAAGAAAGGATTCCAACGGGGGAAGTGTGAGCGCGCCCGCCAGTGCAGTCGCTAAAAACGGCGCCGAGCACGGGGTTGCAACGATCGTTACCAAAACCCCGGAGAAAAATGACCCCCAGGGTCCTTTGCCTTTTTCCATTCGGCTACCGGCTGCCGATAGCCCGAATCCGATCTCAAAAATTCCGCTCAGGTTCAGGGCGAAGAGGAAAAGGAATGCAGCCATTCCGAACACAAAGCCGGGTGATTGAAGCTGAAACCCCCATCCAAGCTCCGAACCACCAGCGCGCAACCCAAGCAAGACGCCGGCTAAAATCCAGAACGAAACAAGTACTCCGGCTGTGAAAAGCAGCCCGTGAGATACGATCTTTTTTTTCTCACCCCCTGCGAGTTCAACGAACCCCATTATTTTTAAGCCGAGAACAGGAAATACACAGGGCATCAGGTTTAGAATCGTCCCACCGACAAAGGCGAGGAGAAGTAGACCCCAAAGGCTACTGTTCACTGCGGACGGGTCGCCGCTACCCGTTCCGGCGAGTAGTGCATCGCTCGATTTGGAGATCTCCAGAGCCAGGGCTTGCATCCCTTCAATGGCATTCCAACCAGACGGATGTACGAGGATTGCGTGACTGATTTTAGGTAAGGTTTCTGAAGAGGACGAACCTTGCAGGTTGCCAATCAGCTTCTCCTCCAACCAGAACCAGGTTTGTTCGCCCGCCGGAGCTACGATCGGATTAATCGGGAAGAGCTGTATGTCCGAAAGATTGGAAGGTTCAGAAACAAGACCCTTTATGATCACCTGCAATCGATCTCCGCGCGACCGGATCTCTGCGGTAATGGCTTTAGAGGATGTGGGCCAATTCTTAGCGGTTTGCTCGTAGCGTGTTCTCTCGCTATCGTCGGTTTCTGCTTGGGGCGAAACTGGAATATCAAGTGAGATTTGGGCTGCTCCGGGAATGCATATTTCAGCACACATCAGCCAATCGACCGCTGCGGAGATCGAAAAATCCTTACCAGCTGGCCAATCCTCAGGGACTGTTATCTCTGAGTATAGTGTAACGGTTCCGCTGTAAGTGAAATCAACAAGATGCGCATTGCGATAAATCTCAGGGTAGGGCCAACGGAAATCGGACGGGGCGGAATTTTCAGGCAGATCCCATTTCACCTCAGGGGGCAGACCCGTATCACCGGGATTACGCCAGTAAATATGCCACCCCTCATCGATTTCAAAGCGAATACCAACAGGGATTTTCTGACCCGGCTCGACACTGGCGAAGGGGGTAACCAGTTGAACGGCAACTTCTCCATCCCGAATTTCGTCGCCAGTAATTCCCCAAAGGGACCCAGCGAGAGAAAGGAGAAGAAGAGGAAATAGAATTACTTTCATAGGGATTGCATGGATTTATAACTAAACAAGATAACGGGTCAAACGAACCGACGATTGCACTGCGCCGGGATCGAACCGTAAAGGCGCTACTACGGTGGGATGGATATTTTTTAGGAGAGGTTTACCCTTCGATCCCTTTGGGTGATTGAAATAGCGACTTCGCGGATACTTGATCTTGATACATAAGTAACCAGGTAACTTATTATTGACATAAAAAAGGAGCAGCTAAGCCATTTAATAGTATGGACTTAGGGATTACTTAGCGCTGCAGGGTAGCAGAACATGCCCATCAATGTATTTCTCGGGGCGGGATTCTGAATTTCTTGGCTAGTGGATTTAAATGTGGGAACGGGTCCTCCGGCCTTGCATTGAAAATCAAATCATTCGCCCTTAAAGGCACCGGAATGTTCTTCAGCCCACTCCGCCACAGATGTTGGCTGACTGCCGATCAATTCGAAGAATGTTTCCGTCACTTTCTCAGCTTTTCCGTGTTTCCAGCAACGCAAGTGGCAGATGATGGATGTCTCGAGTGCCTCAGCTGACATTCCGGTCGCTTCTTGGACCATAGAAGCAAATTCCTCTTCTGGCATGTCTTCATAAGGGATTTCTTTTCCTATGGCCTTCGAAATGGCTGCCGCTACATCATACAAGTCCACTGCAGCAGGTCCGGTGACCTCGTAATTCTTTCCGTTGTGTCCTTCTGTGGTAAAAACGTGAGCGCCGATTCGCGCAACATCCTTCAATGCGACAAAACCAACCTTTCCATGACCCGACATACCAAAAAGCGCACCTGCCTCCACGATAAAGGGAGCGTGTGTCAGGATACTGGTCTCCATCACGGAATTTGGTGAGACAAGAGACCAAGCAAGCCCGGAGTTTTCGAGGGTTCCGATCGCTTTCTTATGCTGGGTAATAAGTGGATCATCATCATGCTCAACCGCACCGTAAATCTTCACGATGTGTTTAACGCCTCCGGCGACAGCCTTTTCGATCACCCTGCATTCACGCTCGGCAATCTTCGAGTCCATCGGAGTGCTTAGGAACACCTTATCGACACCAGCCAGGGCACTTTCGACAGACGCAGGATCATCAAGGTCGCCCTTGAATACCTCAACGTCTGGACGATTGATTTTAAATTTATCGGGATTGCGAACCAGTGCCCTTACGGTGACTCCTGATCCCTCGAGTGCGCGGATAACCGCGCCGCCAAACATTCCATTCGCTGTTGTGATAAGAATTTTCATAATACCCTGCAGTTGGTAATTTACGTTGGATTGCAAGAGTACGAACATTATCAGAGTAACCGCAACTCAAGAAATTCGCACATAATTTACCAGCCTAGACCATTTCTCGTTCGGCCAGCACTTTTTCTAGCCATGATTAAAATTGAGGGTCGAGTCGTAAAGGCTCTCCTACGGGGAGGGGTCTGGAGATTAAAGCATAGGCTCGGTTTTACTCGGAATGACGGATTGATTCCTGCGGGGTTTTCAGGCGAAATAGGCTTATGGGGACAGATAAACAAGCGACTTGGGGTGGACGTTTTGCCAGCGGACCATCAGAGAGGATGCAGGCCTTTAGTGAATCGGTGTCTTTTGATTCGGAGCTGGCACCTTTTGACATAGAGGGTAGTCGAGCCCACGCCGCTATGCTTAAGTCTATCGGTATCTTGACGACCGCCGAGGCGGCAGAGATCGATGCAGGGCTTGCGGCGATTGCAGAAGAAATTAGTGCGGGCGAATTCACATGGGATCCGGCTCTCGAGGATGTTCATATGAATATCGAGCAGGCACTTTCAGCGCGGGTTGTAGCCGCAGGAAAGTTGCACACGGCGCGGAGCCGGAACGACCAAGTAGCTACGGACGTTCGGCTGTATATGCGGTGGGCAATGGATGAGCTCCACAATTCTTTCACCGAAGTGCTCCGCTCCTTGGTGGTGTTGGCTGAGAAGCATGTAGACCTTCTTGTTCCGGGTTACACCCACCTTCAACGGGGGCAGCCCGTATCGGTTGCACACCACTTACTCGCTTATGCGGAAATGTTTGGGCGGGATCGGGAGCGTTTCGGACTTTTGCGGGAAAGAATCAATGTATGTCCGTTGGGTTCTGGAGCGTTGGCAGGGACAACTTTACCAATTGACCGGGAGCATGTGGCCCGGACACTCGGATTCGTGAATGCGGATGGGTCTCCCCGGTTAACGGCGAACAGCTTGGACGCGGTATCGGACCGTGATGGTCTTTTGGAATTTTGTTTCAATGCCGCACTCTCCGGACTGCATCTATCGCGGTTTGCTGAAGACTTTATTCTCTGGAATACCTCGGAATTTGGATTCGTCTCACTGCCCGACGCCTACACAACAGGCTCCAGTTTAATGCCGCAGAAGAAAAACCCGGATGCGCTCGAATTGATTCGTGGAAAGTCAGCGCGGCTACAGGGCAATCTAGCCACCTTGCAGGCGATGGTGAAAAACCTTCCGCTCACCTATAACCGTGACCTACAAGAGGACAAGCCTCCACTCTTTGATTCGTTTCGGACACTGCGGGATTGTCTTGATGTACTCGCAGATCTGATACCCGGTATAGAGTTTCGGGTGGAACGTTGCCAGCAGGCGGTTTCCGATCCCCTTCTTCTGGCGACCGACCTCGCGGATTTTCTGGTCGAGCAGGGAGTGCCTTTTCGGCAAGCACACCACCAAGTGGGAGCCCTCGTTGCCTTGTCGGAAAAAACGGGCACGCCGATCAACGAGTTGCCGGACGAGGAAGCAAAAGGAGTTGCGGAGGGCTTGGCCCCTGGTTGGCGCGATGTCTTCGACCTGGACCGCGCGATGGCCCGGAGAGCCGCCCCCGGGATGCCGGGAAGCGAACCCGTGCGCAAAGCGATCGCCCGTTGGAAGCTGGCTATCGAGGAGTAGCGAATTTATTCCAGTAGGCTGAGGTAGACTCTATTTGTGTCTCCAATGTGGCCGAGGGCTTCAGCCTCGGGTTCGTTACGCAACCTGTGGTCACGTCCATACGCGGGCTGAAGACCCGCGCCACAAATCAGCCCGTGTGTTGCCAGCCAGGAAGTAACGATCCTCTCACAGGAATCACAGGGTAGTCCCAAACGAAACTCTTACAAAATTTGACCGGGTCGATAGTCCCGCCAGTCGGAGGGATGCGATTCCAGAAAGCTCTCCACGGAGCTGCTGAAGAAGGAGATTTGTTCCACCGCCAGCCCGATCATTTCAGAGGCTCTACCTATGACTGCTTCGACTGCGGCTGTATCCATCGGGAAGTCCGGATCATCGCCTAGTCGCTTGGCAAAGTCGTTTACCGTGCGAAGTCCCGTGCGAAGATCTTTCACCGTGGAGATGGCGTGTTTTTTGATGGATTTGTGAGCAGTTTCTCTCCCGACTCCGGACCGAACGGCTTCCATTAGAAGGGTTGTTGAACTGAGGAAAGGGAAGTAGGCCGCATTTTCACGGTCAATGACTGCTGGGTAGACCTCCATCTGCCCAAGGACAGTGAGGAAGGTCTCGAAAAGCCCATCGGCGGCGAAAAAAGCATCCGGCAGGGCTACGCGGCGGACAACCGAACAGGAAACATCTCCTTCGTGCCACTGATCACCCGCAAGCGCACCCGTCATAGTTTCATAACCCCGCAACAGAACGAGAAAACCATTTACGCGCTCACAGGATCTGGAGTTCATCTTGTGTGGCATGGCTGAGGAACCGGTTTGACCAGGGGCGAATCCTTCGGAGGCGGTTTCGTGTCCGGCCATGAGGCGGAGGCTGCGGGCCAAGTTGGAGGGACCGGAAGCGATGCCCACGAGGCAGGAAACCACCTCATGGTCAAGGCTCCTTGGGTATACCTGGCCTACGGCGCGAAACGATTCGGTGAATCCCAGGTGCTTGAGCACGCTCTCTTCCAGTGTCTGCACTTTGCTACTATCGTTTTCGAAGAGGGTCTTCAGATCGAGCTGGGTGCCGACAGCGCCCTTAATCCCGCGAACCGGATAGGTCCAGGCCAGATGATCGAGATTGCGGGAGGCGCGGAGCAACTCCTCGCCGAACATGGCCAGGCGTTTGCCGAAAGTGGTTGGCTGGGCGGGCACATTGTGTGTGCGCCCCGGGAAGACCTGGCTGGCAAATTCGGTGGCTTTGGCGGAGATTTGCGCGAGTGCGGCACAAGCTTTTTTGCGGATGATGTCGAGGGACCGGGCAACCTGTAGCTGCTCCACATTTTCAGTGAGATCCCGACTGGTCATCCCGCGGTGGATTTCTTCATAACCAGCCAGCGCGCAGAACTCCTCAATACGCGCTTTGACGTCGTGTCGACTTTCAGCCTCCCGTTTTCGGATGGATTCGAGATCGATCTGATCGATTACGCTTTCATAGGCGGCAACGGCTCCAGGGGAAACGGGAAGGCCCAGTTCTTCCTGGGCTTTGAGGACAGCGATCCAGAGCTCGCGCTCGAAGCGAACCTTCCCGGTGGGGGACCAAATGTCCTGCATTTCCTCAGAGGCGTACCTTTCGGCTAGAATGTTGGGAATCATAAAATGAGTATTATTACCGGATTTTTGAGGGAGCGAGGCATCGGACGGCCAACTCGCGGAAGACGGCTTCGTGTTCACCGGGGCGATTTACGAGCTCCCGGAAGGCATCGACAAAGGCTGTTTGGAAGTCGAAGAGTCGCCGTAAAGAGATGCGGCGGGCGGATTCAGCCAGATTGCCGAGGTAGAAGGGATTTTGCGCGAAGACGTTGACAGGAGATTTCTTGGACGTATCACCATACCACTCAGAGGCCCATTCAGCGGCTTCCTTCAAGCTTCCGGTATCAACTCTCCTGCCACCTGTTTTCACCAAACCGCTATCAACGAGAACACGCATCTGGATCATGAGTCGGTTCCGGTTGAGAAGATTGGTCAGGAGGGGGCGCCCTTCTTTCTGCGAAAAGAAGTGTCGGCGGATCGCCTCCAAAGCGGCCCCAAGATTGCCACGAAAAAACTTATCGGCTGCTTCGAAGAATTCAGCCTCCCCGAATTCGGGAACTTCTTCGGATATTTGTTTCTCGGTGATCTCCGATTGCCCGTCAGGGAGGGCAGTTATCAATTTCCGAATTTCCTCTACAGCCATACGGATTTCCCCGTTCAGTTTGGCGCGAAGGATTTCCAGGGCCATGCGGGAGATGCTAATACACGCGTCTTTACACTCCTGCTCGACGACCTGCTGGAAGGCTACGGGTCCTGCTTTACGCGAGTCGATCCCCTCAAACCCTTTTCGGGAGGAGGCCCATTTATAGAAACTGCGGCGGCGGTCGATAGGGGAGCCGGAGACCAGAATCTTCGACTCACCACCCGAGAGGCCTTCCAGCAATTCCTGCAATCGCTCGACCTCCTGCTTTCCACCAGCGCTTTGTCCTAAACGGCCTTCTCCAAGAAAGTTCAGGTTTCGCAACCAGACGGTTTTTGCGCCACCACCGAATAAAGAATCGGTCTGAACCGATTCGGTGAAACGGGTAATGGCTGTCGTTGCCTCATCAACGGTTTGCGAGCGGCCATCGACGATTTCCACGGAATATTCGTCGGTGGCTGCGTTCTTCCAGAGGGCAAAGATCTCAGAGGAGCGGCGATCGACCAAGTACTCATCGTCACCAAGGATAAGTCGGATAGCTTCACCCATCAGTTGAAAGCAGTAAATTTTCCGCTGCGGTTAGAATTTCATCGATGGGAGCCAGGCGGCCTTTTCCCTCATAGCCGCAGGCGAGGAGACCTTCTGTCGGGTCAACAAAGTGGTGGCCGCGCTCACGCAGAATTTTTAAATTGGATTCGGTCGCGGGGTGAGTGAGCATTTTGCCATTCATCGCAGGGGCCAAAAGCACGGGAGCACGGGTCGCCAGGTAAATCGCAGTAAGGATGTCAGGCGCGAGGCCCTGGGCAAAGCAGGCGAGGGTATGTGCTGTGGCCGGTGCGACGAGAAATAGATCGGCAGTGTCCGCGAGCTCGATATGGCCCGGTTGCCAGCCTTCGTCCTCTTTCCACAGATCCCATGCGACGGGATTACGAGCTAGAGTTTTGAGGGTGAGAGGGGCAATCAGCTTGGTCGCTTCAAGAGTCATCACCGGGAAAACCGAAGCGCCGCGCTGGGTGAGTTGGCTTACGAGATCAGCAGCACGGTAGGCTGCAATGCTACCGGTAACTCCGAGAACAATGGTTTTCCCCCGGAGGGAGTCTGAAAAGGGCTGTTGAGTGGTGGTCATGAAGGATTACAGGGAAAAGCTGGCTCATTTCCCCGCGGGTCGCAATCGAGAAACGGAGGGCATTCTGGCCGTGGTTTGCTTTTTAGCGGTTGAGTTGTAGTCTGTTAAATTATGAGGAAAGCTTTCTTATTTATCATAGGCGGAATAAGTGGCGCTCTGTTTCTCTCCTTTTTGCTCCCTATGTCTATCAACTTTATGGAATCAGAATGTAGCAACGATGGTGCCTGCGGGACCCCGAGTGGGAACGCAGCCGGGGGTCGCGGAACGACCGTTAATCTACCCGAATCAGAATGGGAGAAGATCTTGACGCCGGAGCAGTTTCGAATTCTGCGCGATCATGGAACGGAGCGACCTTTTCAAAATGAGTACTGGGATGAAAAGCGTCCCGGAATTTATGTTTGTGCGGCGACCAAGGTCCCCCTCTTCACGAGCGAGGATAAGTTTAAATCGGGAACCGGGTGGCCAAGCTTTACCCAGCCGATCGCAGAGGGTGTTGTCAGCGAGGAAGTTGACTCTTCGTACGGAATGAGACGGGTAGAGAGCTACTGCACGGATTGTGGAGGTCACCTCGGTCATGTTTTTGAGGATGGCCCACAACCAACTGGACTGCGTTATTGCATGAATTCCGGGGCAATGAACTTTATCCCGGCTGACTCGCCTGAGGAAATCCCCGCACTCGTAGAGAAACAAAAGAAGGTCTCAGAAGAGAGGATTGCGGAGTTGCTGAAGGGTGCTGAAGCCTAATCACCAGCTTCTAGGGTCGAGGTAAAGCCTCCACTGTGGGTCATCCAGTTCACCCCAGACTTTAAATTCGAATACTTTGCCCACTGGGCGCAGCAAAGCACTGAGTTGGGCAAGAATAGGAAATTTAACTTCCCCGAGAAGCTCCATGCGAGCATCGAAATCGATGGTTTCTTTTGGAAGGTCGTAGGAACCTGAAGCGAGAAGACGAGAGCTCGGGCTGTGGAGAGTGAGGTTGGGAAATTCGATCAGTCCACGATTCAGTAAAAACGATGTCGAGACCCGATCAAATTTGAAAGAGCCAAGGGTGATCGGCAGTGGAAATTGCTCGGAGATCAGTGAAAAGATACCCAGCAACCGAACGTTTGCCAAATTGGGGGTTTCCAAATCGATGTAGCCTTCCCCGAGAAGAGTTTCGGGATTTTCAAAGTCGCCTGTGCACTCAATGGAAAAGTCCAAGTTGCGATCCTCAGGATCATCATCCGGATCTACGGTAAGCCTGTCTTTCATATTCTCACGAAGCAATGGTATGGCGTCCACCACTGCCGAGGGCTCTCCGCCTTTGAAGTTTAAGTAGGCGGTTGAAATTTCAGGATCATTTTGATCGGCCCGCTGAAAGAGCCAGCCTTCACCGGTGCCCTTGCCCAGACCAAAGGTAATTGGATCCAGCCGCAGGCCATCCTGGTTATAGACTCCCTTGAGGGAGAACCGTTCCAAATCGATATCCCGGTAGGTTAGGGGCTTGTCGGTGCTAGCCTCTATCCTCAAGTTGTTTGGAGGTGTGGGCTTATAGTATGACTCATCAAAAAGGACTCCCTGTATGAGTATTTCCGGAGCGCCCGTAAGGGTAAAATCGGCACCGATCTCAACTATTTTTTTACCGAATAGAGGTGCCGCTTCTACGAAATCGAATCTGCTGAGGAAATCGTATCGGATCGCGTAATCTTGCCGAGTATCGGGCTCCAGGATGATAGCCATGGATCCAGATGCTTTTCCTTCCGGGCGAAAAGCTTGCAGATCGAAAAACTCAAAGAAGTATGGAAAAGACCACATGGTTGCATGACCCTTATCAATTCTCATCCCGCGATAGGATATGTTGCTAAATCGGACGCCGCCGAACATTTCCCGCTCGTCATTGTGGTCATAGTCTCCGGAGATATCGAAATCTACGTAAGCGGGTTCGCGGATGATAAAGGTCGGCCATATTTCATCCCACCAATCCTTCATAAAACTGTTGATGTCAGTGGGTATAAATCCACCTCTGACTAAAAAGCGGAAAAGATTCGTGCGGAGGTTATGATCGTATTTGCCCTCGAAATGGTAGTCTTTCATTTGGACGTCGAGCTTACGAATACTGACAGAAGTTTCCTTGGGCAAAAACTCGCCGATACCACTGGCAAAGAGAGCATCGAACTCTCGAATTTGAACCGGTCCAGTGGTTTTCGCCCGGAATTGGATGGAGTCCGGAATCAAGTTGTTCCTGCTCACGGAGGTAGAGGCCTGGAGATAAACACCCTCTCCGAAGTCAACCGATAGATTTCTAGCCTTTGCGGGGATGCCCGGATGGTAAAGGGCTTTGCGGACATCTAAAACGCCAGCAATCTCCAAGTCCGCCTTTTGTTGAAAGGGATGAACGGTTCCTCTCACTGAAAAAGGGCGCTCCAAAATTCCTACCTGACCGTGGAACTGCACGGGAAAGCCATTCTTTGTGGTCGTTGCTACCGTGGGTGCTTCCAAAACGATCTCGGGAGTGGCAATCTCACTGGCGGTAAAGCCGGCGGTTGCCGCCGTGATGGCACTCGGAAAACTCAGGCCTCCAGGGAGGTTTAGGGATACCTTGGGAGAAAGAATCCGAGATGTTTGATCAACATATGCCATACGGGATGAGAGTCGAATATCGAGCGGGCCGATTTCTGAGTTAACTAACTGTACCCTCGCGCTGAATCGAACTTCGTCTTCAAGGCTTGTAGAATAGGGAAGTTCTGCTCGATCTGCCGTAAGGACGATCGAAGCCTCTGCGTGTTCTCTGCCCTCGGAATTAACCTCAATGCGCAAAAAAGGATTTTTCAGTCTGGCCAACTGTTTCTCGAGTTGTTGAACCTGCTGGATCATCTCCTCTAGCTGGCCATCGGTTGTTTTCTCTTTGAATTGTGGCCTTAAAACGCGTTGTGACACTTCACCAGCGGCTGCGACGAGTAAGTTACCAATCCGAATCCGTGCGTCCTCGATATTCCAGGAAGACTTACTTTTGATCAGGCAGATGCCCTCAACTTCAAGAATTGGTTCTTCAGCCCTTAGAGGGCCGAGAAAATCGTAGAGAGTCAGATTGCGGATCTCCACTTCCTGGGGCGTGAAGATACCAAAGATGACGGAAGGAAGAAATAAATCAACCTGGAGGGACGAAGCTTGGGCCACCATTCGTCCAGTCCGATTTTTTAATGTGGCTTCCTCTATTCGAACCGTGCCCCATTTATTTAAACGAACGGGACCAATGGAGACCTCATACTCTTCTCCGACCGAATGCGAGATTGCATACTCAACCCACTTACTGGGAATGCGGACTTCCCGGTCCAAAACAAAGAGAACGACAAAGGGTATTTGAACGGTTAAGAGGATCCCAAGTCCGGCAGTAAATAGCCAGAGCAGGCAGGCAGCCCATTTACAGTCGTGTCGACGGCAAAACACGAACGAAGCCCCTAATCAGTGGAGGTTGGATCACTCAAGGTGTCACTCGAGTCACCGGAAACATCTTCTTCTGGGATCGCAGGCTCTGCATTCTTTTCTGATGTAACCTCCAGCGCCCCCTCCGGTGTAGTGATTGGAGCTGGATCTGTTTCATCCATGGTTTCCCAAGTATGCTCTGATTTGGCCGCAGCTTCTGCAGCGGCGGCCTCGTCATATTCTTCAGGGAGTTCTCTCGTTGCGAAAAGATCGTTCCAGGCATCGATAAAGTCTTGGGGAAGGATGAAGGTAACGCCTTTCTTGTCGGAGCCACCCCCTTGTAATGTCCCTTCAATTCTCTCGGTGAGAGAGTAGCCGATGGTTTCTTTGGAAGTTTCGCCACTGCCGGGTAGTAGGACTGTTGCTTCCAGCCGATATCGCCAAGGGATGGTCCGTTCTTCGTCGATTTGCAGGCCCGGAGTAAAGGTGGGTGAGAGATAGGATTCGACTCGAAAATTCCGCAATTGGCGTAGAATAGAAACAAAAGAAGTGTCTGCCGTTTCACTACGTTCATCGAGAAGACCAGCAGTCCATGACTTCCCTCCCTCACCCATTTCGCGGTCGAGTAGGATGTCTCCGGTCTCCAGATCAATGACTTTCACAGAAGTTATGCTCGCGGTCTCGGGTATTTGATCGAGCAGTCGATTGCGGTATGCCAAAGGTGAAACCGGTAGCTCACGAATGATCTGAAGTGGGACAGTATAGACAAAAGGAGCGTCTCCAACCTTTGCATACAGCGTGCGGGTTTCAGGGTCCAAGTCGCCGAGAAGTAGCCTGTGGTTTTGTTCACCGATTACCTCCACAATGCGCTGAGGGGTATCGAGACCGAATTTTCTTAAATCGGTATCAGATGGTGCGTCACTGACAAAGCGCAGCGCCCGCAGTGTGATTAATTCCTGGAACGTGTTTGTGATCACCCCGGAATCCGCAGAATAGCGGACGTCCTCGATTCCCGGCCCGGAGGCGCTTACCTGCCAGGACTTATCCTCCAGTCGCTGAAGTGTAATGATTCTTTGATCGGAAGAAATTTGCAGACTGGTGACCAAAGGGAGTCTGAAAAGAAAGAAAGATTTCTCACGAAGGCTTGTTTGAGCATCCTCTAGAGCCAGAAAGGACTCCTGTGAGACGGTGACCACCGTGGGTAAACCTTCGATTTTCCCATAGGCGAGGTCTGGCTCACCAGGAACGGTCTTACCGAGTAGAAAGGTTTGGCGGGTGCCGCCTTCTTCGAGAGAGAGTCGTAAGCGTGGTTCAATGAGGCCGGATTCGTTGGGCGGTATCTGGCTCTCTGGCTGAAGTGACAAAACAGGAGTCTCCAGTATCCGTTGGAGGCGCGAGTCAACCGCAGGAGCACTTGCACGGGTTTGAATGGGAGCTTCAAATTGCCAGCCGTCCTCTATGGCGGCGAGTCGGATTTGAAGATTGCGACCATTTCCGGGCTGCAGAGTGATCTCTTTGATGGCGAAAAAATCCATCGCAAAAAGGTTTGGGCTTCGAAGGTCCTGAAGATCCAGGGCTACGGAACGTAAGATTTCTTCGTCGACGACGAAAACTTCACGACCAGAGGGTCCTAGGAGATAGAATCGGCTTCCGACATCGGTAGGCGATCCAATTTTAACAGTGGTTGATCGATCTCCTCGCAGGAAGGAGATTTCCAGGATAGGCGAATCCAAGCCATAATCAGCGAGGCTTTGATTGTTTCGCTCAATGTCGTCCATGGTGAAGCGGATGTCATTCCGAAGAAAGAGCAGAGAGCGAAAGATACGATCGACAGCATTCGGATTGGCTCTCCAGACAAGAGGTTCTTCCAGCCGCCAGGATTCATCCTTGCGAGTAAGTACGCGTCTTTCGGGGATAGCTTTGCCCGAGATCTCAATCCGGTCACTCGCGGTTATGGAAGACGGGAGGACAGGCTCGGACAGTTGGCGTTTCGGTGCATCGTTCTGACCGTTCTCAAGATAGTAGATCGCGCCGAAAGCGATAAGGTTCAGAATGGCAAGAAGGAGTGTTAGTTTCAGTCTCATGGTCTAGCGTCGAATAACAGCGACAAAAATACCGAGCAAAGCGAGGACGGCAGCCGGGAGCATCAGCCATAGGAGAAGGTTGCGAAGCTCCGTCTGGCTGAGAATGATCATGTAGCCCCGAATATCTTTGGCGGCGATGTTTATCTCGTTCCCAGTATCCATACTCCAATTCAGTGCACTGAGGAATAGGAGCCTGTTTCCAAACGCATCCAACCGGGAATTGGTAATAAAATCGGCGTTGCCGATGACCAAGAGGCGGCCACCCTGAACACCGGAGAGATCGAAATCGAATGATGATTGCGCTTGTCGTTTGGAAGCAGCTGCAATCGAAACCGGACCCTTCAGGTCTTCGCCCTCATCGTAAGAGATGGTCGAACCGGGCCGTAGTTCGTTCTCGGCCCAGCTTTGGGGTGAGCTGAGAAGGATACTCTCCAATTCCAGGGTATCCGGACTGCGGGCCTTTTCTGGTGCTAGGATAATCGGACGGGGGAGCCCAAAAAGAACAGTCACTCCCAGGTTTTGGATGAAACTTCCAACCGGATGATCGGAGAATTCTCGGATGATCAAATCGCCGGTAGCTGATTGAAAATCCGGACCAATATCGACCACAATGCGATCGTCGATCTGGATTCCCCATTCCAAGGCGATTTCCTCCAACCCGGTAGCTCCGCCCGGTTCGATGAGGGCGAGAATACTGCCGCTTTCTTCTGTTAGATAGTCGCGCAAAAGGCTCCTTTCCCGTTCGCGGAATTTTGTGGCAGGTGCCGCGATGACGACTGTACCCGCGTCCTCGGGTATTTTGGCGTAGTTTGTCAGTTCGATTGTCTCAATAATGAAGCCGCGCTCTTTGAGAAAGGAATTCAATTTGGAAAGTCCATTGAGGGGATCCACACTGGAGAGAGAGAATTCTCCCTGGCCAGATAAGAAATAGACTTTTCGATCATTTTGGCGGGTGATTTGCAGGAGAGCTGAGAGAAACTCCGTTTCCCCGCGGAACGACCTCATTTTCCCATCCTCGAAAGAGTATAGTTTATCGATTGAGATTTGTTTCATTCTCGTGCCAGAGGTAACGAGAATGGAGTTCTGCGTACTAATGGTGTGTCGGCCCAAAATCTCACGGGCCCGATTTCTCTCCCGGAAGACATCAATAAATTCGACGGTAACATTGTCGTTCCCAACCGTTCGGGTGTAGAGCTCGACATTGGAAAGCAGTTTCTTAAGATCCCGAAGAACGCGACGTGTGGTATCATCACTGTCGATGTCCGGAATAATGATATAAATATCAACGGGAGCCTCGATCGTAGAGAGGTAGGCTTCGGTTTTCGGGGAGAGAGAGAATTTGCGGTCCTCGGTCAGATCCCGGCGTTCGAAATAGCTCGAACCAAGATGATTGATTGCTGCAATCAGGCAGAAGCAGAGAAGAATCTGCACGAAGGCGTTCAAGCGCCGTCCTCGATTCGTCCGTTTAAAATTGTCGCGAGAGGTCATGCTTTGCGTTCGACAAGAATCACGGAGAAGACAAGGAAGAGCAACGAGCCCGACAGGTAATAGACGAAGGGGCGGGTATCGATAATGCCGCCGCTAAAGTCGAGGAGGTGCTCGAAGGTTTGCAGGTATTCAAAAGGAGCGTTGAGCGACCCCAGTGGTCCTGTCTCCGGAAGAGGAACCTCGAGGAGTAAGCGGCTTCCGGCTATGAGGAGGAAAAGACCAGTAAAGCACAGCATCCCGGCTACTAGCTGGGAACGGGTCAGGCTGGAACAGAAGATTCCCAAAGAGATAAAAAGAGTTCCGCTCAAGGCGACGAAAACGAATCCACCCAGAAGGGAAGCAGGATCAAAGAGGATAGTTTGCGCCTGTTTTGCCGTAGTCATCTCGGTGGTTAAAACCGGGAAAGCCAAGGTGCACGCCCAGAGAAAAAGATAGAACAAGTAGATCGCTATAAACTTGGCAAAGACTACCACAAACGTGCTTGTTGGAGTGGTTAGGATGGTTTGAAGGGTGCCCAGCCTGCGCTCCTCGGCAATGCTGCGCATGGTCAATAGGGGTACGACAAAGAAGGCGGGGATCCAAAAGACCCGAAAGAACTCGGTCGCCGGGGTCTCTTCCTGTGGAGACATTGTAAAGCCTTTCAGTAAGGCCCAATAGATAAGACCCATCAAAACAAGGAAAAGAACTCCAGCTACATAGGTGGCTGGACTGAAGAGGAGCACACGGATCTCGTGTCGAAGCAGGTGATGAAAGTTTTTCATTCTTGATCGTCCTCTGAACCGGTGATCCGATCCTCGTCTTCACGCAAGGGGTTTGGCATGGATTTCCAAGTTTTTTTTGTGGCCGCCAGAAAAATATCTTCGAGCGAAGCGCGGCGGATGCGGATCTCTTGTATCACCGGCAGACCCGGGCCTTGGAGGCTTTGAATGATACGAGGAACCAGGTTGGAGTTGGACTCTGAGGAAAAGGTGATCCGTCTTACGTTGCCTCCCGGTTCTCGGTAGGAATCCCGTAGAATGAGGCTTTCATCGGCCGCTTTCACCCGCATCTCCACTTCGGAGAGGGACCCGTCGATCCTGAGTTCATAGGTTTGACCCGGTGAGAATATTGCGCGCAATTCGGAACGGGTTCCCGCGGCCACAACTTGGCCCCGGTTCAGGATGACGGAGCGGTCGCACACTTTCTCAATTTCCGGAAGGATGTGGCTGGAGATCACGAGGGTCATGCGTCCTCGCAGTTGTTGGATCATGCGGCGAAATCCTAGGATCTGGTGTGGGTCCAGACCGATAGTGGGTTCATCCAGAATGACAATGGGAGGCTCGGCAAGAATGGCATCAGCGATACCAACTCGTTGGCGATAACCCTTACTGAGATTGCCGATCAACTTTCGCCCGACCCCGTGCTTGAGGTCACAAATATCAAGAACCTCTTCAATCCGATTTTTCCCAATTTTTCGGGATAAACCCTTAATGCGCGCCCGAAAGCGAAGATACTCGATCACTCGCATGTCTTCGGGGAGGGGATTGTTTTCCGGCATGAATCCGATCAGATGCCGAATGGAATCCGGATCGCGGGCGACCGAGCGGCCGGCAACCCAGGCTTCACCCGAGGTTGCACTCAATAATCCGGTAAGGATGCGCATGGTCGTCGACTTTCCGGCGCCATTCGGCCCCAAAAAGCCCACAACCTCTCCTGCCCCGACCTCAAATGATATGCGGTCGATGGCATGGTTCGGGCCGAAACGCTTGGTTAAGTCGACGGCTCGTATACTTGGGACGAGAGATACCATGAATCAAAGCGGTTAGAATTAGAGGATACACAGCCAGTATTCCACAATAATCCGAAAGGAGATTTTGTGTGGTCTTTTTGACACTTTTGTCTTTGGGCATTGACTTGGCGGAGCTAGAAGCAAGAACCAAAAGGGTATGATCGGAATTGAGGTTGATAATGTAGTGAAGCGATTTGGGAAAACGGTCGCCCTGAACGGAATTGACCTATCCATTGAGCCAGGAGAGCTATTTTTCCTCTTGGGGCCGAGTGGGTGCGGGAAAACAACTTTGCTGCGGACTCTCGCTGGATTTTATTTTCCGGATGAAGGGAGCGTGTCATTCGGTGGCAAGGATGTGTCCCGTATGGAACCCCATAAGCGGCGTACGGGCATGATGTTTCAGAGCTATGCCCTCTGGCCTCACATGACGGTGTGGGAGAACGTGGCTTTTGGTTTGCGGCAGCTCAAGGTGGGAAAAGAGGAGAGAGAGGAGCGGGTCCGCGAGGCGTTGCTCTCAGTGCGCATGGAGGACTACGGCCAGCGAAAGCCGAACCAACTCTCCGGAGGGCAGCAGCAGCGGGTCGCGCTGGCTCGTGCCCTCGTCGTTCGGCCTCGTTGTCTCCTCCTCGATGAGCCGTTGTCCAATCTGGACGCCCGCCTGCGGAATGAAATGCGCTTGGAGATTCGAAGAATCTGCAAGGAATTTGAGCTGACGACGGTTTATGTGACTCACGATCAGAAGGAAGCTCTTTCCATTGCGGATCGGATGGCCGTTTTTGAGAAGGGTCAGATTCTGCAGGTCGGCACCCCAGCCGAGGTCTATCGGCGCCCTCAGAGTCGTACGGTCGCGTCTTTTATAGGAGAGGCGAATTTCATGCCTGGCACGGTAGCCAGGGCTGGTGCCGGGGAAGCCCTGGTGAAGACCGCTGTAGGAATGATTGCTGGCATCTGTTGCGGTTTTGAAACAGATCCTGCTGAAGGCGCGCAAGTTACCCTTTGTATTCGGCCCGAGGTTCTCAGAATACTCGAAATGGAGCCGGAGGAGAATGGTATCGTTGGTAGGATCGGAGAATCTGTTTACTTTGGAGAGGTAGCGCACCACGAGTTTTATCAAGGAGAAGAATGCCTGCGAGTATCGGAGTTGAACCCGAAACACCGGGCCGGTGGACGAGCGGAGAAGCTTTATTTATACGCCGACACCGAAGACGTTGTGGTTCTGCCCACATAAGCTCGTGGGGCCTCCCGTATGAAGACCTTCTTTATAGTCATATCGATCGTCGCGGTGGTCGGGTTGCCCTTTCTGTTCCAGCGATCAGAAAAAACGATTGGAGATACAGAAGATGTGGTCGTGGTGATCACTCCACACAATGAGGCCATCCGTTTCGAGTTTGAGACGGCTTTTCGGAATTGGTATACAGAGAGAACAGGAAGAACGGTTGATGTGGACTGGAGAGTGATCGGTGGCACCAGCGAAATCGTCCGTTACATTAGCTCCGAGTATGAAAATTCGTTCCGCAACTACTGGACCGGTGATCTTGGCCGAAAATGGACTTCAGAGGCTCGACAGGGTTACTCGGATCGAAAGCTGGAATTAGAGGAAAACCCGCAAGAGGAGGATGAGTCTCAGCAGGCGAGGCGAGCGTTTCTTGATTCCGATATATCCGTAGGAATTGACATCTTTTTTGGCGGGGGCAGTTACGACTTTGGAAGGCAGGCCGCGATTGGATCCCTTGTTCCTTGGAGGGACGAGGCCGAGTTGAGAGAACGCTTTCCCGATGACCTTTTCCCGCAGACCTTTGCCGGTGAAGTGTTCTGGGATGATCAAGGTCGGTGGATCGGCGCGGTGCTTTCCAGTTTCGGGATCATTTACAATCGAAACTCGTTGTTGGGTTTGGGAATCGACGAAATGCCTGTCACCTGGGCGGATCTGGCGGATCCACGGCTCATAGGCCAAGTAGCGCTTGCGGATCCGACGAAGAGCGGCTCGATCACCAAAGCCTTTGAAATGATTGTTCAGGATTGCATGGGGATCCAGGTAGCCCGGCTCATTTCAGAGGGACTGACAACAGAGGAGGCAGAGGCTAAGGGAGTGCCGCTTGGGTGGATGGATGCGATGGAGATGATACAGCTCATTTCGGCAAACGCCCGGTATTTCACGGATTCAGCCACGAAAGGACCTATGGATGTGGCGAGCGGGGATTCCGCTGTTGGTATGTCCATTGATTTTTACGGACGGTATCAATCAGAGATTATTATCTCCCGCGGTGGCGGAGATCGGTTGCACTATGTAACTCCTGCTGGCGCGTCGACTCTCTCCGCAGATCCAATCGGATTGTTGCGGGGAGCACCAAATCCTGAGGTAGCCGATCTATTTATGGAGTTTGTTCTTTCCGAGGCGGGTCAACGTCTATGGGGCTATCGTGTTGGTGTGGAGAATGGACCTATTGAATACGCACTCCGACGAAGCCCTGCTTTTCGTTCTCTGTATGAGGGTGAGAGTCGGAAGTCCCTGTCTGAGCCGGAGGTTAACCCTTATGAGGAGGTTGGTGATTTCGTTTACCGACCGGATTGGACCGGTAGATTGTTCACCCCTTTGCGGTTTCTGATTCGGGTCGCGTTCATCGATCCACATGAGGAACTGGTGGCCGCTTGGGAAGGAATTCAGGAAGCGGAGAAGAGGGGAGATAGCGAAGCTGCGGCTAAAGCGAAAAAGATTTTTTCCAATCTGGAAGCCATCGACTATATGCAGGCGACTGGCCCTATTAGTGAAGTGCTTGGCGGAGGCGATAAGATCGATGAAGTGCGTTTGGCCAGAACCATTGCAGATGGTTTTCGAGAGCAATATCGAGAGGCCCTGCGGGTTTCCAAGGGATCGAGGTAGTGGAAGAATCGAGAGCGACTCGGCCGCTCTTCATCGCCAGTTCTCTTGCGGTATTCGTAGATAATTCTCGTAATCGTGGCTCAACAGCCGATAGATATCGGATATGTTAGTCATCGCCGCAGCCTGGGGAATTCTGGGCGTTCTCACCATTTTGGGTTTTGCGGTCTATCGCCTTGCCCCCATTGCTTTGGCCGCCTTTGAGAGTGGTCCATTCGGTTGGGTCGAGTGGGTTGTTTTCGGCTTGTGGATGGTGTTTATGGTGTACGCAGAAGGAGTCAAAGGCTTCCATCGGGCGTTCTCACCAAGGGTAGTGTCTCGGGCACGTGCCCTAATGTCCCATCCTCACCCTGCAGCCTGCATACTTGCCCCATTTTTCTGTTTTGGTTTTTTCTATGCAACTCGCAAGCGGATGATTGTTTCCTGGTCCCTTGCCCTGGGGATTGTGGCTCTGATCTTACTGGTTAGGCTCCTCAATCAGCCATGGAGAGGGATTATCGATTTCGGGGTGGTCGCTGGCCTGGCGATCGGGATGCTTTCAATCCTGTATCACACAGCTCTTTGGATAGCTGGTCATCCGAAAGAATACCCAGCTGATTTGCCCAAAACCGTATTCGAGGAAGTTGAAAATCCTGAGGAAAGTGGGTAGGAGGGACAGAAATCAGCTTTCTTCAACGTCGTCGCGCTCTTGAAATCCATCCACCTCAACAGATTGCAGGCCGGTCTCGCGGAGGTAGCGCGACACAATATTCGTAAAACCGTGCATGGTACCTACGAAGTCTGCACCAGTTTCCTTTATCGTTCGCTGTAGGCCCTCCCAGTCGACGTGATCCGATAGTATAAAACCGCGGTCCAGAGCCCGTCTGCGGCGATTGCCCCTGACCTGCATCCACCCGGACGCAAATGCGCTGGATAGGGGTGAAAACTTGAGCAACCAAGGGCTGCCTGCTGTAGAACCGGGTGCTACGATGAGACCTTTACCCTTGAAGTCTGCTAGATTATCGGCAGTCACCCGCTGGTGCTTGGCAAGTTGGACTCCCGCTTTTTCATAGTGAGAATCAAAGCGGGAGATGCTGCCGTGAACCCCGATGGGGCCGATTGAATCATCAACAAGAGAGAGGACTCGCTGTGCTTTCCCCAGAGCATAAGAAAAAAGCACGGACGTGAGTCCGTTTTCCTTGTTTTTTATCCACCAATGATTGATCTCTGCAGCGACAGCATCCGTCTTCGGCCATTGGTAAACCGGCAACCCGAATGTGCACTCGGTAAAGAATGCGTGACAGGGCAACACCTCAAATGGAGCACAGGTCGAATCCGGTTGGCGTTTATAGTCACCCGTGACAACGCAAACGTACCCCTTCTTCTCCAGTCTGACTTGAGCAGCTCCCAGTAAATGGCCCGAGGGATGAAGAGATAGCGTGATCCCACCAATTGTCACACGAGATCCGTAATCCAAGCTTTCGATCAACGGTGATTTACCGCCCACACGCTCGCGAAGCACTGCTTCGCCCGGTGTCGAAGCTAGGTAATGGCGACTGCCTGGCCTGGCGTGATCGCTGTGAGCGTGGGTTACAACCGCCCGGGCAACGCCGCGCTTCGGATCAATGTGAAACCCACCAGATGGACAGTAAATCCCATCTGCTGTGAGCGTGAGTAGCCCCTCCGGGTCCAGCTTCTGGATCAGAAGCTCAGGGATGCGGACAACTCGACCGACTCGAAATCGTAGCTATCGACAGACACATTTTGATTGAAGAGAGTGAAATTTGAATCCTCTGGAACGGTGTAACGGTAGGCGAGGTCGAAACGAAGGTTTTCAATTGGCTGGTAGGAGATGCCGCCCAAAACTTGGTACGTGAAGAGCCATTTGTCGTTATCGTCCGAAACGGTGCCACCGGGTCCGGTTACTTTCACATCCTGATTGAGGTTTGTCGCTCCGAGCCCACCTCCCAAATAGATTCCCCAGTTGGTTTCCATTGTGGCGAGAAAGTCATAATAAACGTTTCCCATCAACGTATAGTTGTCGGCACTTGTTTTGGTGTTGTAGGTGCCGGTTCCTAAGTTTGTCCCGGTAAGGGCTGTAGACTGTGCTCCGGTTGCTTGCGTTGTAACCTGTGAATCAGGTTGGTAGTATTGGAACTCAAATTCGAAGTGCCAGCCATTTGTGGGTATCTTGTACCCAATATTTGCGATACCACCGATGCCATCCTCAGGGCTTAAATCAGCACCTCCGAGGGATTGGGTAATGGAAGTGTCCGCTTCTGGAAAGAAGTAAGCGACACCCGCTCCAAAATATAGCTGACCGAAGGCGCTCGATCCAGTTACTAGCGCAAAAGATAAAATTAGGGTATTTTTCATAGTTACGTGAAATGCAAATGTTGGTGCGGGTTTGTTGCGTTGTCAAACTGGGAATCTCTGAATTGTAAGCCCTTAGAAAAAGCAGAGCAGAATTAAAAGAGGGCAATGAATATTTAGGTCTTTGCGGTTGCATGGACTCAGAAGATTGGTTTCTGTCATCATAAGATGGAGACTACGGAACAGCATTCGAACGAAGATGCGTTTCGAATTCTTGTCCTCAACCGTGTTTGGCAACCTGTGAACATAGTGGGAGTTCGCAGAGCTGTTGCCCTGCTGTTTCAGGACAACGCACAGGTCATATACCCAAATTCAGGGAATTATGAATTACTGTCTGCAGAAGAGTGGATCATTCGATCCATGGAGCAACCCCCGGGGGAAGGAGAAGCTTCGATTCGGTCGGTTCGTCTGAATCTTCGATTGCCACAAATCCTTCTCTTGAGGGATTTTGATAGGGTGCCTGTGCAGGACACGAAGCTGAACCGGAAGAATGTTTTCGAGAGAGATCAGTTCCGTTGCCAATATTGCGGAGAGACCTACCCGGAGTCGAAACTCAACCTGGATCATGTGATACCGCGGGACCGCGGGGGGCGCACGAGCTGGGAAAACTTAGTCACTTCCTGTATCGAGTGTAATAGTAGAAAGGCGAATCGACTGCCGCACCAAGCGGGTCTGGCCTTGCGCAAACACCCGGTGCGTCCGAAACATCGTCCTTTTCTGTCAGTCCTCCACCGCGCTGGTTCGCGCGAGGCTTGGAAGCCGTTTTTAGGAAAAGCCTAATGCGCGACCACTTGGTTACGCGAAGGCGGGCGAATGCTCCGCTCCTGTAATGATTGATTCCGATCAAATAAAGTTACCGGTGGTTGCCGCGGGGTTTCCGGCTGATATGATATCGGCGCGGGTTAAGTCCTTGCAGCGAATAGCCTCGGAGATAAGGCACCATTTTTCTCTGGCATCAGATGAGGGCAATTCGGGTGGCTGGGAATTGGATATATTCCCCCGACTTCTCTCGGGTGGGGACTGGACTCACATTCGGGAGGGAGCAGTTCAACGAATGGAAGCATTCAGTCGTTTCACTGCGGATGTCTATGGAGAACGCCGAATCGTAGCCGATGGAATTTTACCCGCCGAAGTTCTTCTTGGGTTCCCGGGATATTACCGTGAGTTGTTGGGCAAGGGAGGCCCTAAAAACGATGGCTTTCTCTTTGGGGCGATGGACTTACTGCAAACCTCCGATGGGCAGTGGATGGTTTTTGAGAACCACTTTTCTTTTCCGCCTGGAATCTCTCATGTGATTCAAAACAGGAGAATGCTTGCCCAGGCGTTCCCGGAGGTGTTCGCCGACCATTCTGTTGCTCCGGTTGCTGGATTTGGTACCGAACTGGTCGAATCTTTGCGAGGGCAGGGGGCAGCGAGGGATCAGCGCATTGTCCTATTGACGCGGGGGGATACACTGCGACCACACTTCGATGATTCCTTTCTTGCCCGCCATATGGGGATCGTCTCGGCTCGTCCGGCCGACTTAATTGTCAGGGAAGGGCGTGTTTACCTGAAAACAATTGATGGGCTGGAGCGGGTAGACGTCATTATGCGCAAGGTGGAGACCAATGCGGTCGACCCCATTACATTCGTTGAGAACGTGGATCGAGGTGTGCCCGGGCTTGTTCATTGCGTGAGGAAGGGGACGGTTCGTGTGGAGAATGTTTTGGGCGCGGAGGTTGCGGATAATCGGGCTCTGTTACCTTTCAGTGACGCGATCATCCGCTACTACACGGGATCGGCTCCCATCTTGCCAACGGTTGAAACCTTTCATTGTTACGACCGGGATCAGGCTGAGTGGGTTTCTTCTCATCGGGATGAATTTGTTCTCGATTATGTCGCATCACCCCGTGTGATGATCTCGGCTGATACTCCAGGAGCCGTGGGTCAATACGAGAAAAGTAAAAACTCATTGCCCGGCCCACCTGAATGGACGATTGCCCGAAGGATTGCCAACTCACCGGGTCTGTCACGATGGAAGAATGGTGAGATCAGTTCGGCACCCTACTTTTTGCGAATATTCGGTATTTTACGACCAAGGCCAATCATCCTGCCGGGGGGGCTCTCCTGGCAGAGTGACATCAGTAACTCCAATCAATTTATCGGAGGAATGAAAGACACTTGGGTCATTGATGAGACATTGGGTAGGGTTTCTTCGAAAGATTTGGTATTGGAGGACGAGATAGCGCCCTCGATTCTGTCGGCACCAAGTCGAGTCGCGGAAGGGGTTTACTGGATGGCCCGCTACCTTGAGAGGGCTCGAAATGCCGCCCATCAGGCGGGATTGTTGGAAAGCATTCGTCTCACAGAACTGGCCCCCGCGGATATTAACTACTATTGGCCGCTTTGGCGGGGTGTGGCGGCAGCGGCGGGGTTCGACCCGATAGCCGATCTGGAGGAGACGCCTTCCAATTTCCAGAAACTTTTCCGCGATTTTGTAGGTAGCTCCACCTCGTCAACATCTGTATTGGCAAGTATACTCGCGGCTCGTAATAACATGGACCGGATCCAGGAATGGGTTACGCCGGAGATGTCGGAGGTTTTTTACAAGATGGTTGAGGCTTTCGAGCAAGCCCTGCGCCGCAAGGGTCGATTGGCGGGACGGCGGAATCTTGATGCATGCCTGATTGTTTCTAGGGAACACTCGCGGTTTACGGGGACTCTGGAACGAACTCTGTCGCACGACTCGGTATACCGGTTTTGGATTCTTGGAGTTTCGATTGAGTGGGCAATTGGAGCGACCCAACTGCTCGAATCAATCATTCCGAGCCGTATCTCCCTTCAAAGGAGGCACTTGGAAGATGACACAGACCTGACTGCGCTCTTGCGTCTAATGGGGTGCCTTGATGCCTATCGCAGAGAATATCGGTCCAGGGCTTATTTGGACCGAGTCATCCGTTTGATTTGGCGCAACGAGGATCTTCCAGGATCTTTTCTTTACCATTTATTCCGGATTCGGGATTCCCTTAAAGCGCTCGAAGAAGATACTCCGATGCACTCCAACACATTCCTGCGCCGCAAAATCGCACGCATGATTAATCGGGTGGAAGGTTTCCCAATCGAGGAGGTGTTTCCAGCGAGAACGGTTCATTTGGATTTTGGATCAGGATCTGATCTCATTCATGCGAAAACTCTACACAAAGTCAGTGCAGAGCTCTCATGGTTAAGGAAAAGCCTCCTTATGTTGCACAGCCAACTGGAAGACCGTTATTTCAACCATCAAGTTGGTAGGCGATAGGTCGAATTCATTGGCGAGTTATCTAGCAAATGCCGCGAGTGCTCTTCTGATAAAAAGATAGAATTTCCGACAGAATGGGGTCGGTCACATTTGGGTGTTCTGCTAGCTTATGTATCGATTGCGTCCGATTGAGGCCATCGCGAAAGAGAATTTTAAAGGCTTGGTGAACCAGTGAAGCTTGGTCGGCCTTGTAGCCAGCGCGTTCCAGTCCAACTTTATTATGGGTTCGAACCGTGGCGGGATTTCCGTCCGCGATGAAATAGGGCGGTAGATCTTGAACCAGTTTCGAGGTTGCCCCGACCATCGCCAAAGTTCCGATTCGGCAAAACTGGTGCACACCTGCCCCCCACCCAATATTGATGTAATTCCCGCAAATAACGTGTCCTCCAAGAGCAGCATGACTGCTCATAACAATGCCGTTCCCAATTTGGCAATCATGGGCTACGTGGCTATAAGCAAGGATGGTATTTCGATTACCTAGTGTTGTGAAATCGCCGTCATTCGTCGCTAAGTGAATCGTTGAATATTCCCGGAACACATTGGCATCACCAACCCGCAGACCAGGATTGCCGCCCTCAAATTTTAAATCGTGGGTTTTTCCGCCAATGAGAGCATAAGGATAGACCTCATTTTGGCGGCCCATCTCGGTAAAACCTTCTACGGTAGCATGATGGTGGACGATACAGCCCGGCCCCAAACGAACGTGGCTTCCGATATATGCATATGCCCCAACCTCTACCGTATCAGCGAGCTTAGCGCCTTCCTCGACAACGGCTGTGGGATGTATCTTAGGCATGGAATCAGTGGGCCTCGCCGGCGTCAACCAAGGTGAACATCAACTCTGCAGACGAAACGACCTTATCACCGACTTTGCATTCTCCAGCTGCGACGGCTAACTTGTTGCCTCGTTTTTTGATCAAGCGGACATGGATAGCAATTTGATCTCCTGGTTCGACCGCGTTTCGGAATTTCACCTTGTCGCAGCTCATGAAAAATGCGATCCGGTTTTCGGACGTGGTGTGGCGAAGCATTAATATCCCTGCTGCTTGGGCCATCGCCTCAATCTGGAGAACGCCCGGCATGACGGGGCGCCCCGGGAAATGACCTTGGAAATAAGGTTCATTTATACTGACGTTCTTCACAGCGATCAGCTCGTCATCCGAAATGATTTCGATAACACGGTCTATCATCACAAATGGATATCGGTGGGGTATGGTGTCCAGAATGCGCCGGATATCCAGTGCCTTCTCGTCGGCTGGAATCGACGTATGGGGAACGTTAAATCTTTTCTTTTTAGACCCTTCTTCAGGCTCTTTCATTCGAACAGCCAGCTCACGGGTCAGGCCTGCATTAAGTGCATGCCCGGGTCTGACGGCAACGATGTGTGCTTTCAAGGAGCACCCGAGAAGGGAAATATCACCTATGATATCTAGAATCTTGTGGCGGACGAACTCGTCTTTGAAGCGGAGGGGTTCCTTGGAAAGGATTTTATCCCCTTTGATAACAATCGCGCTGTCCAAGCTTCCTCCTTGAATTTTCCCCAGCTTCAGGAGTTCCTCGATATCCTCGTATATTGTAAAAGTGCGAGCTGGCGCGATTTGCGCCATATAGACCTCTGGGTCGATCTCCAGCGTCAGATGTTGGGTGTGAATTCCCCTGTCATCGGATGAGGTGCAGGTAATTTTAAGAGTATCACTTGGCAATGCTATGATAGACCGATTTCCGTCGGTTATGGAAATTGGTTCCTTGAGGGCGAAAACTTTCCGCTCCTTCATTTGCTCAATTGGTTCAGCTTTTTGGATTAAGTTGACGAAGTGCTTAGCTGATCCATCGAGGATGGGGGGTTCGCTGGCACCCATCTCAATGATCGCATTGTCAATACCGCATCCACTTAGAGCACTTAAAATATGCTCAACGGTGTGAACCTTCGCGTGTCCGGACGAAAGTGTGGTGCTCCGCACAAGTTCGGTTACCAAACCGACATCCGCCCGTATCTCCGGTTTCCCGTAGAGGTCCGTGCGCCGGAAAACAATCCCTGCATCCTCTGGTGCCGGCTTTAGAGTAAGGGTTACATCTTCCCCGGTATGGAGCGATTTCCCGCTCACCGAGGACTCCCGCAGAATAGTCCTTTGTTTCATTCAGTGTAAGTGCAGTAACAAGCAATCATTACAAAATAGCAGAAGCAAGAATCTATTATTAGGGACAGGTATTAAATACTTGCACCAGCGGGCATGGATTGCTTTTCTATCTCCAATGAGAAGTAGACGATTAAAACTAGATGGAATTGAGGCCGTCTACCATTGCATGTCGAAAACAGTGAACGGAGAGAGGGTTTTTGGGCCTAAGCATAAGGAGGTGCTACGAGATATTCTGGTCTCTTCAGCCTGCTTTTCCGGGGTTAGTGTTCTTACTTACTGTTTGATGGAGAATCATTTCCATGTCTTGGTCAGGGTCCCAAGCAACGATGAGCCATCCGACACTGAACTGATCAAACGCTTCCGGTCTCTCTACTCAAAACCTGGTCCTTATCAGCCCCTTTCAGCAGACCGACTGGCGGACACTTTTAAAGAGGGTGGTGCGGAGGCAGACCGCTTGAGGGAGTCTTTAATGGCCAGGATGGGGGATGTGTCAGAATTCATGAAAACCCTAAAACAACGGTTTTCTATCTGGTTTAATCAAAATCACCAACGATTTGGTCCCCTTTGGAGCGAGCGGTTTAAAAGCGTTCTGGTTGAAGGAGGGCGCTATGCTATTAGCACGGTCGCGGCCTATATTGACCTTAATCCTGTCCGGGCAGGTATTGTTGCAGATCCCGGTAAATATCCTTTTAGCGGTTATGGAAAGGCTTCTCTTGGGGGTCTTTTTGAGAGGTCCGGTATTAAGGCTATGGACCCTCGCCAACCTTTCGATCTGAAGGTATACAGGAATATATTGTTTGGAAAAGGACGTATTCCTACCCGTGAGGGCGAAGATGATTTTGCAGAGTCAGCCAGCAGTAGTAAAATGAACCCTGCCCCTGACATTCTGCCATCGTCCGCAGTATTGCTTCAAAAGCTGCGGCATTTTTCCCACGGTAAAGTGATTGGATCACTGGACTACGTGCAACGAATGGCGAAGCAAATACCTTGGATATCGAACGGACGAGCGAGTAAAAAGCCGATACCGGTACCGGCATGTCAAGAGCTGTATGCCGCGACCTCAGTGAGGAGGCCCAGGGGGCTAATCAGCACTGAAGAAATGTCTCATCCGTAAAGAAAGCCGTGCTCACTGAACTTCCATCCCCGATAGCCGAGGGAGCGATACGGACTGCTTTGGCACCGATGCAAAATGTGACGGATCATGCGTTTCTTCACGTTGTTGCCGAGATGGGTCCACCGGATTATTTCTTCACCGAATACTTCTCGGTTCATTCATCGACGGCAATCGATCCTCAAATTCTCCGAACTATCACTGAAAACGGAACTGGCCGTCCAATCTATGCTCAGATTCTCGGAAATGATCCGCAAGCGATGGCAAAGGCCGCATCCGAATTGGAAAAATATCCAGTTGCCGGTATTGATCTGAACCTAGGATGTCCTGCTCCGAAGATTTATAAGCGCAATGCTGGTGGTGGTATGCTTCGCGATACAGCGAGCGTCGACGAAATGATCTCAACGCTGAGACAAGCGATTTCCGGAAGCTTTTCAGTGAAGTGCCGGCTGGGTTTTCAGGACGATTCTCCTTTCGAAGCCTGCATTGACTCGGTTCTTCGGCATGGGGTCGATTTTTTGACGATTCATGGTCGCACAGTGAAGCAAATGTATCGCGGGGATGTTAACTACCAGCAAATGGCACATGCTGTAGAGCATTTGCAGTGTCCCGTGTTTGCGAACGGAAACCTTACCTCCTCATCAGTCGTCTGCCGTATTTTGAAAGAAACCGGCTGTAGCGGTGCTATGATCGGAAGGGGAGCAATACGGAATCCTTGGATTTTCCGACAAGTTAGAGAAAGGTCATTGGGGGTGCCGGTCTTTCAGCCCCGCCTACGGGATGTTTGGAACTATATCGAGCGACTGAACCTTGCGAAAATTAACATATTGCCAGAAGAGCGCTACCGAATTGCCCATTTGAAACGGTATCTGATTTTTATCGGGGAGGGAGTAGATGGAGACGGAGAGTTTTTACACCACGTGCGCAGGGTTCGCAGTGAGTCGGAGTTGTTTGCGGTCTGCCACCGATATTTGCTCGACGGTGGCAAGGAGGATCAGATCTTTTCTGATGAACCATTTCCAGGAGTGGTCGCACGTCCAAATCAGGAATGATTTGAACTAGCGAAAAACTAAGTTGATCCAAAGTCGTGCTAAGCGCATTTTTCAGGGGTCATGAATGATGCCACAAAACCTTTTCTTGAATCCGCGCCTGACGGCGAGGTCGGGATCGTTCGGCATCAGGATTTTATCTGCGACGAGGAATTTACCTTCGAGATGGGTGTTTCTATCCCCGCTTTTCAGCTTCGCTACGAGACGTATGGAAAGCTGAATGAGGATCATAGTAACACTATATTGATCTGCCATGCCCTCAGCGGTGACCATCACTGTGCCGGGGTTTATTCACTTAATGACCGGAAGCCAGGCTGGTGGAATCAGATGATTGGGCCTGGTAAGCCGATCGACACCAACCGTTTCTTTGTCATATGCAGTAATTGCCTCGGCGGATGCCAAGGGTCAACTGGTCCGTCGAGCTTGGATCCCCGTTCTGGCCAACCTTACCGGCTTTCCTTCCCACTGCCGACCATCCGCGACATGGTGAAAGCCCAGAGTAAGTTGATGGACCATCTCGGCATTGAAAAAATTGCGTGCGTTATTGGTGGAAGCATGGGCGGGATGCAAGCCTTGCAATGGGCGATTGATTTTCCAAATCGAGTGGCTTCGATCATCGCACTGGCAACCACACCAAGACAGAATGCACAGGCGATTGCCTTCAATGCGGTTGGACGCACTGCTATCCTGCAGGACCCCGGTTGGAAAGAGGGCGCCTATGACGAAGGGCAGGGTCCCAATGTCGGCTTGTCAGTAGCCCGCATGATGGCGCACATCACCTATCTGTCGGACGAGGGTCTAGAGGAAAAATTTGGAAGATCACGGAAATTACCCAAGCCCGAGCAGACTTTGGAGGAGATGGAATTCGAGGTGGAAAGCTATCTGAAGTACCAAGGCCGGACGTTCGTTAATCGCTTTGATCCAATTACGTACATCTACTTTACCAAATCATTGGATCTTTTTGATTTGTATGGTGAGTTGGGTAATTTGGAAGATGCATTCAGTAGTCTGACAGCCCGCGTTTTGGTTGTGGGCTTCACATCAGACTGGCTTTTTCCACCTGAGCAAAATCGGCGGGTAGCAGCTGCTTTGCTGCGGGCGGGTAAGAATGCTTCCTACGCAGAGGTTGATATGAAGTTTGGGCACGATTCCTTCCTGATCGATTCCCCTGAACTGAGCCTTTTCATTCGTAACTTTCTTTTAGACCAATGAGCAGTTACCGATTCCCTAAAAGTCCCTTTTTGAAACGGACGCACAAGCGGCGGCAAATTGATTTCGAGATCATGGTCGATTGGATCGAGGAAAAGAGCCGTGTTCTGGATCTGGGATGCGGCCGTGGGGTGCTGCTCCGCGAGCTAATCGATCGAAAGAATGTTTATGGGGTCGGTGTCGATTCAAACCCGGACAAAGTAGCCTCATGCATCAAGCGGGGGGTTAATGCCTTTCAGGAAGATGTATCTATAGCCCTCAGCCGGTTTCAGAAAAATTCATTCGATTACGTTGTTTTGACGCGGACTCTTGAACTGATTGGGGAGCCGGGAAAGATCATACACCAAGCATTGACGGTTGGCAGTTCCGTGGTGGTCGGGGCTATCAATCGTGGGTATTGGCGCAACCGATTCAGTTTCTTTGCAAAAGGACGAACCATGCGTAACGATGTTTACCCGCTGAACTGGGAAGAATCGCCGCTCTCAAATCATCTGTCTGTGGGAGAGCTTTACACTTTTGCAAAGCGAGAGGAATTGAACATCAAGCGAGTGGTTTTCCTTCGCGGTGATTGGCGGACATCTTGCCGGTGGCTGCCATCATGGAGAAGCGGCTATGCAATCTTTGAGATTACTGGACCAGGAAAGACCAATCCTCAGAAGGATTGATAAATTAGATTGCGGCAAAGAATACGGCTTAAAGGCTGAAGAAAGTTTCGCCAATCGCTTCGCCGACACTGTTCAGACGAGTCTGCAGGTAGTCGAGATACTCGTGAAGCCCTTGCTCTAATACATCGTCTACTGATATGTAGGTCAGATCGCTAAAGAGTCGACCGCACTCTCTTTCGGCTTCGTTGGAGAAACGATCCTCCCGTTTATTCGAAATAAGGTGAAGGTTCTCAATCACTTTGCTCAATGAAAACCGGATTGCCCGTGGAAATCGTGCCGAGAAAATTAAAAATTCCGTCACAAGAGCAGAGTCCACATTCGTGACATAATTGCGGTGGTAGGCTTCAAAGGCGCTACAGGATCTCAGGACAGCGGTCCATTGAGCCGTATCGACCACGCCCCCCACATCGGTAACGCTGGGCAGTAGGATGTGGTATTTGATATCAAGAATTCGACTGGTTTTATCTGCCCGCTCGACAAATTTGCCCGTCTCCATGAAATAGTAGCCAAGGCCTCGCACGACTGTGGAATCAACCATTCCCTGGAAAAGCTGAGAGAATGTCTGTATCTTTTGGTAAAACTGATAAGGTCCTTCTTTCCATACCTCTTCCGAGCCCGAGTCGCGTAGATCGAGGTAAGTATCATTGATTGCCTCAAAAACCTCGCTCGGAATTTGATCGCGAATAATGCGAGCGTTCTGCCGGGCAGAGATCAGGCAGTTGATGATGGAATTTGGATTTTCACGGTCGAAAGTCAGGAAGTCCGTAGCGGCCCGCGAACTGGATTTGTATCCAAGGGATTTGAAAAGATCCCAGTCCCCGGTGCTCCTAATGATGGGTTCCCAGTGTTCTACTAAACGGGAATCATTCAGATCCTTGAAGTCGATGAGGATGTTCAGGTTTACATCGAGCAGGCGCGCGATGTTATCGGCTCGCTCGATATATCGACCGATCCAGAAGAGGGATTCTGCAACTCTAGAAAGCATAATTCAGGAATCTCCGTATAGGACCCACGTATCTTTACTGCCGCCACCCTGCGAGGAGTTTACAACCAAGGAGCCCTTGCGGAGAGCAACGCGGGTCAGCCCTCCGGGAAGAATAGAAATCTTTTTACCGCATAAAATGTAGGGGCGCAGGTCGACATGACGCCCTTCGACCTCTTCGCCGATCACGGTTGGGTGTCGGGAGAGAGAAATGGGAGGTTGAGCGATAAAGTTCCGTGGTTTGGCTTTGATCAATCCGCGGAATTCTTCAATTTCCGCTTTAGATGCATGCGGCCCAATCAACATGCCGTATCCACCAGCTTCGTTGGCTGATTTAACGACCAGTTTTTCCAGATTCGCGAGGATGTATTCCCGCTCTTTATCGTCGGAGGCCAAAAACGTTTCCACACTTTCAAGAAGAGGCTCTTCAGAAAGGTAGAAGCGAATCATGTCCGGAACATACTTATAGATCAGTTTATCATCTGCGACACCTGTGCCGATCGTGTTGGCGAGGCTGACGTTGCCTTTCCGGTATGCATCAACCAAGCCGGAGACACCCAGCATGGAGTCTTTGCGGAATACCTGGGGATCGAGGAAGTCATCGTCGATCCTGCGATAGATGACATCGACACGTTTGAGTCCCTCGGTCGTTCGCATGTAAACGAAGCTGTTTTCGACAACCAGATCATTTCCCTCAACGATTTCAATCCCCATCCGTCTCGCAAGAAGGCTGTGTTCAAAGTAAGCGCTATTGTAAACACCGGGAGTCAGGAGCACAGCAACTGGGTCATCCACCCCATCAGGGGCAATGTACTTCAGAGTCGCCAAGAGCTCCTCGGTGTAACTATCCACTGATTTGGTGCCGCTTTGCGGGAAAAAATTTGGGAAAACCTTCTTCATCGCATCACGGTTCTCTAAAAGATACGATACGCCGGAAGGGGAACGGGCATTATCTTCAAGAACAAGATACTTGCCATTACGATCGCGAATCAGATCCGTTCCACAGATATGAATATAAATATCCTTGGGCACAGGTACATTCATAAATTCCGGGCGGAAGTGAGCCGCGGTTTCCACATGTTCCCTTGGAAGGATCCCCTCGCTGATGATCTTCTGTTCGCTGTAGATATCTTTGAGGAAAAGGTTCAGCGCCTGCATGCGTTGCGTAAGGCCTTTTTCCAAAAACTCCCATTCCTGAGCTGGGATGATCCTCGGGAAAAGATCGAATGGAAAAATCCGCTCGGTTCCCTGATCGTCATTGTAGACGGTAAAGGTCACACCTTGTCGCAAAAAAGCGCGATCCACCGCTTTTTGTTTTTGGAACATTTCTTTTGGTCCAAGCTCTTTGAGACGGGCGTGCAGCGCCTTATAATGCGGTCGCACTGAGCCATCCGCTTCAAACATTTCATCAAAGAAATCGTCGACCTCGTATTTTGAGAAATCCATATTCAAATCAATGGTTAGCATGCCCTGCTGCCCGATCCAAACGAAAAAATAACCTAGACAGTCATTTAATTAATAATGGGAACTTCTAACGAGATTGACCCATTTGTTAGATAACACCTACCCTGCAGCATGAATTCCGGTAGAACACAGAGCCATGAAATGAAACTGGAGGATTATCCCTCGATTGAGGAATATGGGGTTATCGGAGACCTTTCGACCATTGCTCTGGTCGGTCCTGGTGCGCGAATCGACTGCCTTTGCTTTCCCGAGTTCGATTCGCCATCGGTCTTTGCGGCCCACGTCGACCGAAAAAAGGGTGGGTGTTTTTCGCTAACACCGGTTTTGAAGGATGCGGTCGAGAAGAAAATCTATTTCGCGGAAACCAACATTCTTCTTTCGCGCTTCCTTTCCGAGGACGGGATTGCCGAAGTTTCGGATCTGATGCTCATTCATGACCAAGAGACCCGGCAGGCAGTGGTCCGTCGGGCGAAGGCGGTTCATGGGGCCGTTGAGTTTACGATGCGTTGTGCTCCTCGATTCGATTACGCACGTGCTTTTCATACCATTGAGAAGAAAGGGAATACGGTATATTTCCATACCGAAGGGCTATCCTTACGCCTACGCTCCGATCAGCCACTCGCTGTGGATGGGCAGGATGCGGTTGTGCGCTTTCGGCTCGCGGCTGGTGAAGTCGCCACATTTGTCCTGGAGTCTGCGGATTGCGATGAGGAGTCCCAATCCGTTCCCGAGTTTTCCTCGTCAGCATTTAAACAAACGGCCACATTTTGGCGAAAATGGCTCTCGCGCTGCACTTACAAGGGCCGTTGGCGGGAGACTGTGCAACGCTCGGCACTAGCACTTAAATTGCTGACGTCCCGGAGGCATGGTTCGGTCGTGGCTGCTCCTTCATTCGGTTTCCCCAATTTCCCGGGTGGAGAACGGAACTGGGACTACCGCTATACATGGTTACGAGATGCCGCTTTCACAATGTATGCGTTCATGCGCTTAGGCTTCACCGAAGAGGCCGAGGGGTTCATGGGCTGGCTGGAGAAACGCATTGAGCCACTCGAGAAGGGCAGCCACCTCAACGTGATGTATCGTATCGATGGCTCTCCGGTGGAGGGTGAAATGTTCCTCGAACATTTGGAAGGGTACCAGAAGTCCAAACCGATCCGCATCGGCTCCACCAACAACGATCAATTTCAACTCGATATCTATGGGGAGTTGATGGACTCGCTCTACCTCTTTGATAAATTCCGCTCGCCCGTCTCCTACGATCTATGGGGTCAAATCCGGAAACTTGTGGGCTTTGTCGTGGAAAACTGGCGCAAGCCCGACATGGGGATTTGGGAAATACGCGATGGAAAACGGGAGTTTCTGTATTCCCGCATTATGTGTTGGGTCGCACTGGACCGTGGAATCCGGTTGGCGGAAAAGCGGAGCCGACCTGCCCCGCTGGACCTGTGGAGAAAAGAGCGTGATGCTGCTTACGAGAGTGTTTTTCAGGATTTTTGGTCTGAGGAGAAGCAATCCTTTGTTCAGTTCAAAGGCACCGATGCACTCGATGCGAGCGCCCTTATCATGCCTCTGGTCCGTTTTATCAGCCCAACCGATCCACGTTGGCTTTCGACACTCGACGCGATTCGCCGGGAGCTGACGGAAGATTCGCTCGTTTATCGCTATAAGATCAATGAGGCCTTTGATGAGCACCTCGATGGGGAGGATGGAACCTTCTCGATTTGTTCATTTTGGTATATCGAGTGTCTTTCCCGTGCCGGACAAACTCTGCAGGCGCGCCACTATTTTGAGAAAATGCTCACTTATTCCAGTTCACTGGGACTCTTTTCGGAGCAAATAGGCTCACAGGGGCAATCATTGGGTAACTTGCCGCAGGCCTTCACTCACTTGTCACTGATCAGTGCAGCTTTCGACTTGGATCGTCGGATAGGCAAAGGTGAGGGCGATGTGAGTGAATTTACCAGTCTTGCTTCGCGTCGCTGAGGCTACCGTTTTTTGAAGGTTTTTACCAGCAATTGCCATGCCCCAAACGGGTAGACTGGTTACTGAGCAAGACAATGACTCAACTGCCCAAGGATTGAGCAATCCCATTGGTTGGTAAAAATTTGGATCTTTCCTAAAACAAAGAGCCGGCGGTGTTGTGTCTGATCGTTCCATTTGGTACGCTTCCCACATGAAGAATGAAGTTCTTGCTATTGAGGTAAAAGGGGTGATGCCTACCGCGAACGGATGTGCGGTGTTCCTGGGAAATGATACCAAAGTTTTTGTCATCTATGTGGACCAGGGAATTGGGAACACGATCTCCATGACGATCAATGAGGTAAAAAAAGAGCGGCCCATGACGCATGACCTAATCGGAAACGTCTTTCAAGGTTTCGGGATCGAACTGGAAAGGGTCGTGATCAACGATGTTGATGAGGGAACCTACTACGCTCGCATGATCCTGCGAATGGAGAATGAGATCGATACCAAATTAGTCGAGATAGACGCCCGCCCCAGTGATTCTCTGGTGCTGGCCCTTCAGCAAAAGAAACCAATTTTTGTCGATAAGGACGTGATGGAAAAGGTAGAGGATATGACCGAAATACTGGAACGCATTCTTAATCAAGACGGGGAGGACTCCTGATATGAAACGGCTCCTTCGGGTCATCCTTTGGCTTGCAGCGTTGTTGCTCGTCGTCGTTACGGTTTTGTTTATTCCCGCAGTTCAAAAGAGCATTTTTCTCGCAGTTGCCTCGGGGCCTGATCGCGCAGTTTCCGTTGAGAGATTTAAGGTCGGGCCTAGCGGGATATCTGTTGAAAACTTGGAGTTGGAGACGCCCGAAGCCCTCGCGCGAATTCCACAAGTTAATGTACGCTTATCTTGGTCAGCCCTCCTGGGTCGCCGCTTTGTCCTGCCCGAGGTGAGGATGGAGGGGGTGTTTGTTAAGCTGAAGGGAGGCGATCAACCCAGCGATGATGATGCGACTAGTCCCCCTGTCCGCCTTCCAAAAGAGTTTAAAGGTATTCTCGGGCAATCACTCCCGGTGGAGATCGGTGAGATGGTCATCAGTGGACGTTTGGCAACCCCTTCAAACGAGGAGGTAAGCTTCTCGCTAACGGCAGAGAACATAGCCCCCGGGAAGGCGGGCCGGGTAGTTTGGCAGCTGGAACCGGGGGAATCGGCACCCGTGGCCTATCCGGGCATGCAATTAAATTTGGGGATTCTAACGGACGAGGCAGGCCTGCTCAACGGTTTGAACTTTGATGGGAGTGTTGTTTCCCGGGTTCCGGACGCACGTGGCGAGCTGCAGGTTAAGGGAGGGATTGAAGCCACAGAGAACGGGGAGTCCTACCAGTTTGCTTTATCGTCCGAGAAATTATTTGAAACGGGTGATTTTAGACTGAACGGTGAATGGAATAAGAAAGCCAATGAAATGAAACTAACTCTTGAGGCGAGTGGCGAGGATTTGAGGTTTTTACAGCCGTTCGTGCAAGAGTCCCTTCCAGTAATTCAATTTGCAGTTGAGGTCTCCACTGGGTTGCAGCCGGGTGAGGCTCCTGGAAGCGCTGATCTGCAATACACTTTTACAACTGCTCCCGATCTGGTCCCGCAATTTGGTCGCGCCATTTTCGCGGAGGGAGCACTGAAGATCAGTCCGGCTGAAAACGGAATTTTACTTCAAGAGCTAAAAACATCGGTTCGACCAATCGACTCCGAAAAGGAATGGGTGAATCTGCGATTATTGAAGCCACAAGTTTTCTCTTTTGGGGACGACATCCAGCTTCCTCTTGAAAAGTTCGTCGTAATGGATCTCTTTTTCCCTTCGGAATTTCTTGAATCTCTTGCAGATGGATGGCGAATTTCTGACTTCCGTGCCGGTTTGGCTTTGAGCGGGTCCGAGAAGGGATTCACTGTTGAGCCGACTGAAGAGTGGACAGTGCAGGTTGGCCGAGATCAACCCAAAGCAGAAAAGGTCTCCCTTCGACTGTCGCCAACTTTTCAATACGATGGCACTGCAGCCAAAATGGACGGCGTTTTAATCCTCTCATCGGTGGGAGGTGAGCTCCGTAACGAAGTGCAAGTATCGGCGTCCGCTTCGGATTGGAAGAAGCTTTCCTTTTCTTATCAAGTTAATGGTGTTATCGCAGCCATCAAGCCGCTGGTGGATGAGTCTACTAGTTTGCCTAATGGCAAAGTGACGGGTCAATGGGAAGGCTCTTACGGGGACGAGCTAAAAGTTGGTGGTTCTCTCGCCGCAAAGGACCTCCAAGTCGAGGGTCTTCCCAAGGGAGATTTTCAGCTAACGGTTGATGAATTGCTCTTCCAAGGGGGAGAGACTGCATCCATCTCCACCGGTCTAGATGTGGAGTGGGCGGCTTCTGGTCGGAGTAGTTCTATAAAAGGGCTAAGGATGAAGGCGGCTCAGAGTGAGACGGATCGTTGGACGTTGGCCGTCACTGATGGGACCGTCCAGATTGACCCCCTTTCTCTTCAAGTTGCGGAGTCGAAACAGGTGCTTGCAGAGAAGACCTCTGTTGAAACGAAAGCCTTTGATCCTGCGGTATTGGATTTTCTTCGTCATCCGCAACCGTTCCCTCTGGACGTGGATGAGCTGAATTTAGCAATTGAATTAACTGCAGAGGAAATGCCTGTTCGTTTGGACCTTTCTCTATCGCACTTATCTGCAGGAAAAGAGGGGACTGTATCTTTGATCGGTGAGGTTAATCGAGCTGGATTGGAGAGTTCGATCTCCGTAGATCTTTCGGGAAGTATTCGCATAGACGAGGCGGGTGTTCTGGAACGATTCAAGGGGCAGCTTCTCGCTGGAGGATTAGCCGATATGATTGGACTTAAAGAGGCCTTCGTCGATTTCACAATACAGCCGGGTTCCTCCATCGAGCCATTTCGCTTCGAAGTAGCTTCTGGTGAAAAAGGACCAACACTGACGAAGGGTAGTGCTATTATTCCTGATGGTAAAGCAGTCCTGACGCTGGAGGCTGATTTTGCGAATTGGCTTAAGACTGGCTTGCGCAACTACTTCCCCAATTTATCGACCGGTCAGATGAAGACGATAGTAACTCTTGATGACAAAAATGGCAGTGTTCAGGCGAATATTCAGGCCCTCACTCCCCTGGACGGTTTCGAGAGCTACGATGTGCAAGCAACTTTGAGTTCGCCTTTGATTAACCCTCAAAATCTAAGAGGAAGCGTTTCGGTTACGGACGCCAAGGATAAGGTTAGCGATGTTACCTTTGCGATGGAAGGTGACCTTTCATCGAAGATGAACGTCGTTCTTGCCGGAGAACGTGTCGACATGAAGGCGATTCAGGGCCTGGCCCGTGTTTGGAAAGGGGATCCAGAAGCGTCTAACCAGCGCACCGAGGGTGAGCCAACCGATCCTCCTTGGCCATTTGAGAAGCTCCCCTTTGCGATCGAGGCACAGGTTACTTTTACTGAGGTTATTGTGCCGGATATGACTCCTTTCAATAATATCGACGGGAGTATCTTGGCGAGTAAGGACAGTTTCATAACCAGATTATCCAGTAATTGGATGGAAAATTCACTGCTAAGCGGGGAGGGTCGAGCTACCTTCGATGGTTCCAAGGTAAACGGTAGTATTGACGGAAAGATCACTGATTTACCAATGGGAACTCTATTGCGAGAGCTGCAGCCGGGTCAGGTCCCTTCGGTAGAGGGAGTTCTGGCCAGCCGGTTTTCATTCAAAGGCTCCGCTAACTCGCTGAGTAAACTCCCCGATCAGCTGGTTGGCAAAATTACGATTGAAAGTCGTGATGGAGTGATTCGTTCATTGAAACCGGGGACGCGTGTGAGCCGTATGGTGCAAGCAGGGTCACTGGCTGGTATTATACTTGCCGATACACTGAAGCGACCCGGCTTGGCAGCCTTGGGTGAAGTCGCAAACCTCTTTGGCGAAATCCCTTACGATAACTTGCAAATCGAACTGCAGCGGACAGCGGATCTTGAGACCGGAATTGATAAAATCTTATTGCGAGGCCCTTACTTCATGATGAGTGGTTCAGGCAGTGTGGAGGCAAGTGACTTGGCGGATATTGCTACGACACCAATGGAACTCACTATAAATCTAGGAAGTAAACCTCCCTTAACTCGACAGCTGGAGATCTTAGGCCTGATTGGGCAGGATGGAGATTCTGACGGTTTCCGGGATTGGAAAGAGCCAATTCGTTTGACCGGCACTTTTATGAGTCCAAATACAACGGAACTTTGGAACACCATTATCGGAGCGGTCGAACGGGCAGCTACTCTACGCTCAAAAGACCTGGAAAAAGAAGATGGCTCGAAGCCTGCGACGGACAAGCCTAAGAAAAAGAAACCCGAAGAGGAGTTGATCGAAGAAGGAGTGAATCGGTTGCTGAATATTCTGGGAGCTTGATGGGTTCGGTGAATGTGCATGGTAGATCGTTCACTGAAGGGCAAAGATTGAATGCCTAGAGTCTAATCTCATTCTGGTAATCATTTATAATCTGCGTTATTGCATACATTACTATGAAAAATGTATTGATTACTGGTGTAAGCACCGGCTTGGGCCGGGGTTTGGCGGAAGCATACTTGGAGCGGGGGTTCGCAGTTTTCGGCTGCAGTAGGAACGCGCCTACCGATCTGATTGAACGAGGACTGAATTACCAATCAATCGATTTGGCATCAGGCGAAGAAGCTGTCTCAGACTTCCGTGAATTGATCCGCGATACCAAAACTTGGGAATGTATCTATCTCAATGCTGGCAAATTAGGCGAAATAAGGGATATGAAAGACTCACCGTTGACCGATCTGCGGGAGACAATGGAAATTAATGTTTGGGCTAATAAATGGATTTTAGACAGTCTCTTCGAAGAGAGTAAAACGGTGTCTCAGGTTATTGGAATTTCCTCCGGAGCCTCGCATTCGGGTAGTCGGGGTTGGAATGGTTACAGCCTGTCGAAAGCAGCCCTCAATATGCTGATCAAATTGTATTCGGGTGAAAGAACGAACACTCACTTTACCTCTTTAGCGCCCGGTCTCGTCGATTCCGGCATGCAGGATTACCTGACAAATTTACCGGCGGATGAGCGGTTCAAGCCGTTGGAAATACTTAAAGAGGCCAAGGGCACGGATAAGATGCCGGACGGGAGGACTTGCGCGGAAATGATACTAAAAGCAATTCCCAAGATTCTGCAGGTTGAGAGCGGATCATTTACCGATATTCGCAAGCTCTGAATCTTTAAAGGATGCGATAGACCGGTTTTTATCGGGAAAGAGCGAGCCGGATTTTACGGCTGAACCGAACGTAGTGCCGGCTTCTTACATCGTAAGATTTTTTTTCAATTTCCGTCAAAATCCCTGCATAGACCCGCCCCATGATCTTGCCTGTCCTTGCACAGGTTTTGTTCTGGAGATACTGTAGTCCTGTTTCCGAGGATCGATACCATTCTCGCGCGATAGCGATTAATTCTGAAAGGTATTCTTGCCAATCCTCGGACGGACCTTGTTCTAATAGAGAATCGATATCGAGATTCCTCTCCGCAAGATCTTCCGCGGGTAGGTAGATTCTGTCTTTGCCATAATCCTCTTTTATATCGCGGAGTATATTGGTGAGCTGCATGGCTAGGCCCATTTCAACAGCACGAGGATAAGCTTCTGCGGAGGTCACTCCAAAAACCCTACACATCATCAAGCCGACTACAGAGGCTACGAGATAGCAATATTCCCAAAGCTCCTGTCTGGTCTTTATGCGAACTGTCTCTTCATCGCGGCAGCACCCTTCGACCAGTTCGTCCATTAGCTCAACAGGGATTGATTGCACGTCTGAGACCCAACGGAAGGCCGATGAGAACGAGGCTGCATGCCTCCCGGCGAGTATCTCTCGGTTTTCTGATAAAAGGGTATCGAGAGAAGGCTTCTCGGAGAGGGTGGATTGCTCATCGATTAAATCATCAATGTAGCGGCAATACGCATACACAGCATAAGCCTTTTGGCGTTTTTCTCGGCTGAGAAAGAAGGATGCAAAGTAGAAGGACTTTGCGTGGTGACGGGTCACCTCGGCAGAAGCACGGAATGAGTCCTTCAGCTCAGGGGGAGGTTGGGTATCCTTGTCGCTAGGGTTATCGACGGAAAGTTCCGGGATGCGACGCGATATATATTCGGGTAAGCGCACTTTGCGATTACTCGGTTGCGATGGCTTTGCCTTGCAACTCGCCCTCGGCAAATACCGCCTTTTGCGTATTGTGATTGAACCGCATCGAAACGAGACGAGAAACCCCCTTCTCCTGCATAGTCACGCCAAAGACAGAATTGGAAGCGGCGATAGTGCGCTTATTGTGCGTGATGATGAGGAACTGAGAGAACTCGGTAAACTGTTTGAGCATTTCAGTGAACTTTCCAATGTTTGCGTCATCCAGTGGGGCATCCAATTCGTCGAGAACACAAAACGGGCTCGGTTTTACCATGTAGATAGCAAATAGAAGCGCGACAGCAGCCATGGTTCGCTGCCCGCCACTGAGAAGGCTTAATGTAGCGGTACGAACGCCCGGAGGGCGGGCTTTGATTTCGATCCCGGAATCCAGAATATCCTCGGCTTCGATCAACTCCAGGTCTGCGGTCCCACCATTGGTCAAGTGGTCGTAGGTATATTTAAAGTTAGCTCGAATTTTATCAAAGGTCTCTTGAAATAGAGTTTGCGATGTCTCGTTGATTTCATCAATTGCCCGCAGCAATTCTTCCTTTGAATTCCACAGGTCTTGGCTTTGGGCCTGTAGGAACTCATGGCGTTCCTTCAAGTCTTTATACTCTTCGATGGCGACGAGATTAACTGCGCCTAAAGATGAGATCTTCTCGCGGAGTGTTTTTGACTCTTCTTCGACTAGTTTCCATTCGGTAGCCAAGTATTGGTCTAAGACTTGTTCTGTTGGCTCCTCTCGATGGTCAACCGGATCAAGATCCAAGTCTTCTCCCTCTTCCAAATCATCCAAACGGACCCGTGATTTGAAGTCTCGATCAGCATCCCATAGAGATTTACGCCAATCTATGCTACGCACATCGACGCCGTTCTCTCCGAAAGTTTTTTCGAGGATAAACTCGACACGAGACCGTTGTCTCGCGAGCTCCACTTCCTTGCGGGTCAAAGTTTGCTCGAGCAAATGAAGTGCTTTCCGACTTTCTGAAACGGTTCCCTCTTTATTGCTGAGGTATTCCTCCAGCTTTCGCAAATCTTCCCGATGTGTATCCAAGTCTTTCTTAAGTTCCTCATGGGCAAGAAGTGCTTCTTCGCCCGCCTGTTTATGTGCAGCGATATCCTTTTCAGCATGCTCGATTTGCTCGGTGAGTTGCTTGATTTCATCTGAACGGCTTATACAAATAGCATCGATTTCTGCAGTCCGCCTTTGGATTTCAGTAAGACCTTTTTCGACCATTTCGAGGGCTTGTTTTCGGCTGGCTTGGTCGAGGCGAGTGTTTGTCCAGTCTTCTTTTACCCGGTCGCGATCTGAGCGAAGTTCTTCAATCTCCCCCTCCATGGAAGTAATCTTATTTCTTTCATGATTCAGTTTCTCTTCGGCCTCGGCTAAATTGGAACGGGCTTCAGTGAGGCCTTTTTCACTCGCTAAACGGGATTGCTCCAATTCGGAAAGTCTATTCTCGGCATCTTGCAGTGCTTCAGAGTTTTTCTCACTGCTCAGTTGGAGGGCTCTGGCCTCCGCCTCCAGGGTTGTGCGTTCCTTGTGGATTTCGTTTCGACGATCGCGGGATAGCTCTAAATCGGACTCAAGGGCATCGATCTTTTCCTGCTCGGCATGGATTGTTTCCCGTTTCGCATCGAGCTCCTTCTCCATGTTGGCGATTTCTTTCTGAATCCGTCTAATTTCGGACTCACGGCCCAAAAGACTTTTACTGCCTTCAACCGTTTTGCCTGCAACCACGAGCCCGTTGGAGTGGAAGACTGTGCCCTCGCTCGTTACAATCCGATCGTAGGAGACATTCGGGTTATCATTCCGCCATTGGAGAAATGCTTCCTCAGACTCCAAATAGTAGCACCCGTCGAGAAGTGTTTTTAGCAGGGGTCGAATGGTGTCGTCTTTCGGCTCGATAAGTGACAATACGGTAGTTAATCCACTCTGGGAAGCACGGGTCTGTTCTGCGAATCCGCTGGTTACGAGTGCCGTCCGTGGTATTTGTTTCTCCCGAAGGGAACGAAGAAGGTCGGCGAGGTCGTCTTCAGAATTCCAGATGATGGCCTCAACAGCATTCCCGAGGACAGCTTCAGCGACAGCAGTATGATCCGAGTCAACCTCGATGAGGCTGGAAAGCAATTTCATGCGATCTGCTCCGAAGGGTTCCCCCAGTTTCCCTTTCAGAACAGCCTTAGCCCCTTCTCCAAAACCTTCCATTCGGTCCTGTAGATCTTGAAGCACTTGCTTTCGGGCAGCGGTCCGGGCCAGCTGTCGGTCCAGCTCCTGGATCTTCACTTGTGAAGCACGAAACTCGTCACGGAGTCGTGTCAAATCTGCTTTTTTGGTTTCGAGCAACTCGTCAGCGGCCTCAGCGTCACTTTTGCGCTGGGTCAACGCCTGGAGGGTTTTGCGAGAAAGGTCTGCAAGGCGCTCAGTTTCCTCTTTAGCGGAATGAACCGTTTCGCCATGTGAGGCATGGCGAACCTCAAATGATTTTAAATCAACTTCAAGCGTTGTGCAGCGTGAGCGTAAACGACTGATTGAGTTTTCTACCTCGACGAGAGAATTCCGGGTTTTCCGGTATTCTTCTTCCTTTTCGGTGAGAACTTTTGCAGAAGATTCATAGGCCTCTTGTTTGCGAATGGTCTCACCATCAGAGTCTCCAATCAGATGGAGTTGTTGTTGTCTGGTTTCTGATTCTTCAGCTCCTCTGGCTAAGAGCTCTGATTTCTGTTCGGTAAGACGATTTATTTCTGCCTCAAGTCGATCAATCCGTTGTTTATGGTCACCTCGGCGAGCTTGTAACATATTTGCCTTACTTCCGGCATTCTCAGCAGTGGATCGATGCTCAAAAAGAGTTTCCTGCAGAGCCTCTATTTGTTGATAGGTCTCAGCACGTCGACTCCGCTCCGTGGTTAGACTTTCTTCTAGCTCCTGAATTTTCTGGCGGTGACCGGAGGCCTCGGTGTTTGCCTTTTCGGATTCTCCAACCAATTCGGCAATTGAGGAATCAAGTTCGCGAATTTGGTATGCGTGGAGAGCGATTTCTAGGTGGCTCTGGCGATGGGTCAGGCGCTTATAGCGAACCGCTTTTGAAGCCTGTCGTTTGAGGCTGCCGATCTGGCGGCTCACCTCATCAATAACATCAGAGACACGGGAGAGATTACTATCCACCAGTGCAAGCTTGTTCAGGGTCTCCCGCCGCTGGCTTTTATACCGAGTGATACCTGCCGCCTCTTCGAAAATAGTCCTTCGGTCGGCCGGGTTTGTGGAAAGAATCTGGTCAACCTGCCCTTGAACGAGAAAAGAGTAGGCGACCTGTCCTACGCCGGTATCCATGAACAAACGCTGAATATCTTTCAGCCGGGATACCTTCCCATTGATCCGGTATTGGCTGGATCCATCGCGGGATACCCTTCTGGAAACTTCGACTTCGTGGAAACTCGCTCCGAGGTCAGCTTCACAATTGGAAAAAGTTAGGCTAACCTCGCAAAAAGGGAGCGACTTCCTTTTCTCCGAACCGCCAAAAATAATATCCTGCATCGACCCACCCCGAAGCGACTTGGCACTTTGTTCGCCAAGCACCCAGCGAATGGCATCGGCGATATTGCTTTTACCACAGCCATTTGGCCCAACAATTGCGGTTACACCCGGTTGGAGCTCCAATCGGGTGACGTCGGCGAAGCTTTTAAAGCCACTTAAAATTACTTGTCGTAGATACATTCAGAAAGAAACAGGAAAAGGCGCGGTTGGCGGAATCGGCAATCAAATTATAGAAAGTGATCTTTGAACTGAATACGACAATCCTAGATCTGCTAGGATTGTCACCCGAATAAATCCTTGGGCAGTCCCCCGAGGACGGAGAGTCCACCCCAATCGGCCCCCTGCATCCCGTGCACCCTTGGAGGTCTGACTCGCCCCCCTTTCTCCGCATCTGCGTGCTCTTGCACAAAAGCCTCCGATCCCAGCACCCGTCCATCGGTAAAATACCGCACCCGGCACCGCAGGATCACCGGCAGGGGCAGTTTTCCCTTCTCTTTCTCCAGCACCCGCACTGCTTCCTCGCGTCCAATGAACTCTTTCCCTTCCTTGGGACCGG